>Ga0056128_1012360_pt1 | contig 10428 bp, 9 predicted proteins | sample WorMetLIZISLAND2_FD_71113 | JGI IMG/M metagenome (GOLD analysis project Ga0056128, IMG submission 71113) | Marine gutless worms symbiont microbial communities from Max Planck institute for Marine Microbiology, Germany - Olavius geniculatus... ... | reverse complement strand
GAATATAGCAGTGCAGTCGGCAGCGGGCCTAAAATTAAACTGCGCTGTACCTGAGATGACAAGCGAACACAAGCGGACGAAATTATGCCGAAGTAAAATTTAGAGAGGCGCATTCAAGCAAGCGGCAGAATCAAACGCATTTAATTTTTAAAAAAACTGTCCCCTTGCCCATTTATAGGACACCGATCTTAAGTTTAGAAGCATTATGACGATTTACAGCAGACAGACCAACACAACAAGATACGCCAGCAGCAATAAGTTCAACTTCTGACTCAAAATGTACGTTCCATATTCCTAAACTTCAGACTTTTGTAAACTTCAGACAAACTTTTTTTAAATGTTATACATCTCCAGTCTTAATGTTAAAAAGCCAGCGGTCTTTTGACCTTGACTATTGATCAGTGTTCCATTAGTGCTACATTCTAACAGGTTCTTAGCATTCTATAACTTTCTGTTCCTGATTTGTGGCAGCAACGAGACACAAGAAAACAGCAAGTAACGTGGCCTCATATACTCATAGTAATAACACCAGTTTTGAAGACGAAATAGCAAGCACATAGCCACATATCTTCACGTGCCCAAGCGGATACTGACTGGCATTATATTTCGTAAAAAGCACATTTAAGCAGAAAGCAGAAAAAACATTAGCAAAGTACTACGAAAATATCTGCAGTAAAATGCGCCAACAAATTAGCGACAAGCACATGCGTCTTCTCAGCAAATAAAATTCGTTGTTTTATTGGCGTAGCAATCGAGAAATAAGTAAGAGATCAGCGTCGCTTAAAAAGCACAAACCTTCGCCAAGACTAGTGATGCCACACAGCGAATAAAACAATTTTCCTTCTGCTATAAACTGAAACTATTAATGGGCCCGGATCGCGACTGGTTCGCCACAGTGCGACGAACGTTAATGGCCAGTTCACACCTACGATGCAACTCAACAGTTGAGTTGAGTTGAGTCGGCGTCGTAGGTGTGAATGGGCCATAAGTATGGAAAACGCCGTCTTGTTTCGGGGGAGGGAAAAAATGCAGGAGCGAAATGTCCTGTAGCTCCGAAACCCAGTTGCCGATTTTCCAAAAAAAAATTCTTACCGACTGTTACACGTGTACCCCGACAAAATCCTATCAACAACTAAAGCAGAGTATCTCTAAAGCAGACGAAGAGATAAACCGACGGCGAAGGTAAACACAGAAGCGGCGCTTTGACAGGTTACCTGGCAGACTTTGGACAACATCGTCCGCATAGACGCGAGGCAAACGCCGTTCGGCTGACAGCGACAACACGACAGACCAAACGACCAATTCAAGCCGATCTTCATAATAATTGCTAGAATGGAAGATCTCCTTGGTCAATTTCACAGCGCCAAGGATTAAGTAATAAGGTGTGTGAACAGTTGCATAGGGCCTGCGCAAGAAGGAAACCCCCAAATATTAAATGAAAAAAATCTTGATCATTTTTTGTCGTTTTAAACGTGTTTAAACTCAACAGAAATACTACTGGCATATTATGAAAGTGACTGATGCAAAATAAAACCAATAAATAGCTGACTTTCAAGCCTCGCTCAAGGCTAAGTACTGCCCGCGGGTAGCCGCAGTATTATGCATACAAAAACTTTGATATGACCTTGATATTCAATAGTGTTTAAGCAGTTGTCAAGCCACGTGTTCACGAAAAATTCCATCAAGCAAAGTTCAGCAGTTTGCAAGTTACCACGGTAACACTGAAATAAAACTCGCAACAGAAACGATACGGTCGTCGCTATCGCGGGCAGTAATGACGGATAAATAAATAAGTAAAACACTGACCGAGGAAGTTTGCGGGGCTGGGCGTGCGGTACTTGGGCGGCTCGGCAAAACTCTCGTCCAATGAAGGCAGCTGCTGGCGTAGGTCAAGGTCACGTGATGGTGCTGAAAGTATACAAACAAAATATTGGAAATAACAAACGCACTGGATTGTGTAAGACCCAGCAAAGAGCATGTACAAAGCTACGTAACTGAACTGAACTAGCACGGTTTTGTTTCTGACGAATTGATCAATGGGCAAGCAGCGAGAGCCTATTGACGCGTACGTGAGCGTGGTCACGTGGGCCACTGTCGCCGTTAGACGATGTCTACTGTAATGCATTACTGCTTGCTGATTGGTCAGTTCATCAAAAAGTAAACCATGTCAGTTCAGTTCAGTTACGTTGTTCTGTACGCGCCTTAAAATTTGCAATTGGTGGACAAGACCAAAAAATTGCGGTCAAACCATCACAGATAGCAGAGTCAGTGTCGCGGTTAAAGCGTTAGGGGAAGCAGAAAATTGCAATTTTCACAAAGGCTGCAAATTTCCAACACAGCTTATGGGTGCTCAAAATTTCATAACTGCTGCCCCTAAATTCTCGCAGTACGAAAATAAAAATGAAGGGTTTTCGGCTCCAAATTTTGTATTTCCAGAAACAAAATTTCCGTAAAGCTAAATTCAAGGGGTGGGGAATTCAGTTCAATAGTGTTGAGTACAGTAACAGCATTTTGTTCACGCATTCTTATAACAGAGAAGCCATGACGGCTTCGCTGATGCGTAGTAGCTGCGTGTAAACATCTCTAAAGAACCACACGAAGCACCAGCAAATCCGCCGCAACAGAGCAAAACAAGTCAGCAGTCACAGACCACGCCATCTCTCTCAACCACGTCATAGACTGGGACCGCGCCAAGGTGATCGACAGAGAAAGCAATAGAATGGACCGGTGGATCAGGGAAGCTATAAACATCAGGAAAGAACAAGACAAGTCGATGAACCGAGACGAAGGGTCTTACCAGCTTCTACACATCTATGACTACTTACTGTCCGCCACAGCGACACCTGGTGGACAGTCGTTCCGACGAAGGCAGCAGCTGTTGCCGAAACGTCAACAATAACAATGAATACAAAGGTTGTAATTTGATAAATTTATTATAACTTATTTCTGTCTTTAGCCGGCTGGTGAATTGCCCCTCTATTGCCCCTATCCCCTGCCAAGATATGACATGGTGCTGTTGAACTCACAAGCGAATATCGGTGACTCGTAGCGTGTTCTGTAGGGCGGCTCCACGGCAGCGTTGGGAGTCCTGGACGCACTGCGCGGATCAACGACTCGCTCCTCGGACCTTCTGCGCTGTAAGTCCTTCAGTATCACTGACGCCGCGCCGGACTCATGCAGCTTCGACAGCTCCTCGATGTCACGTTCTGTCCGCGCATCCACTTTGGCCGGAGGAGAAGCGACATCCGCGACGTTCTCCTTGTTAGCGGAAGAGTCGAGGACGTCATCCAACGACTGACCAGCCGACAGACGACCAGCTCTACCGCCCTCACGCACTGCACACAGACACCAACGAAACATTGCTTTAAATGCAACTGAAACGACGAACATCGCGAGCAAGTTCTACTCCCCAAAATATACAAGGTGGGCCATTTTCATACGCCTTAACAGTAACTTCATCAAATATTAACCGATTATCAAAATTCCTTCACCATCAGAATTAGGACAATATTTGTAATAACACTGTTACTAGAGATTCCACCACACCGCAAGTGTGTCGCTACACTACATTGTGATTGATAAAAGCACCGCAACGCGGCGTTCCGTTGATCGCGCCATTGCCTAGTGGCGTCGCCGGCTTGAGAACGTCGTCCAGCAGCAAGGCGGACACACTGAACATTTGACATATAAATGCAAGATGTGACAGTTACTTTAGACAATAACTGAGACATAAAACACGTTGTTTTCTGTAAATTCTGTTGTTAAAAAAACAATAACGTACAGAGCTCCGGAAAAGCGGCCGCGGGGGCGGGAGGCGCCGGCCAATCATCGCGCTCTATTGGTCTCACGTGACCGGCGTCCAATGGCTGTGCATCCGGTAGCTTCGCCAGCTGAATCGCTTCCTGAGTCTTGACTGGCTTGTAGGGTTCCGTGCGCACTTGAGACGACTTGAACGAAAACAATGACCTACTCGCTCCTGTATAGCAGCAACACGCAAACATGCCGTCAAAAAACGTCAAAAAAGTTAAGTTGTAGGTTACAGCTCTTCACGTAAACCCCTCTCAGAGCTCAGCTAGATTGCATTTACCAACAGCGACGTTGATTTAAGGAGAGAAAAATTGACCTGCTATATGCACTTTTCGCGCAGTGAATTAGCACAATTTTGCTTCCTGAAACATAAAAAACAAAAACGCTTCAGCTTCTGGGATACTTCCCCAGACACCTACCCGTTCCTTAAAATATTAAGTGGGCCAATGTCTACGGATCGAGCGTTGCCTGTAATATAGGATCACACAGTGTTACCAATATAGGCAGATGAACGCGTCCCGTCTTAACCCTAGCCAAACAGGCAGAGCATTATTTCATTTACCGGCCCGGGAGGGATGGAAGGCTGAGTTGACATGGGTGCTGGATGGCGGATCGACTAACTAAAAACAGGTTGTGCAATAAAGCAATCTCCGGTGATAATAATTGTGTACAACATTACAGAGCAAACAAAAATTTCATTTGTTTACCGGTAGCTCTGCTTACAAAAATCAAATGCAACGGTCAAATACTCGCAATATCGCAGTTCACGAGTCACACTCGTGGGATCAGAAGCAAGTGACAGCTGATTGGCGGGAGCTAACGATAGGCCTACTGCAGCGCACTATGCGGCTTTCCATTGCCCGTATAGGAAAGAGACAAACTGTTGGATCCACGGTACAGCCAGCAGACATACCACTGCCCCAATCAGCCACACTAAGCCTTCGCCCCCGTAGCGCGTATTGCTACTACTCATTTCCCAGGCCGCTAAAGGTAGAAGGCTGAGCTGACCTGATCTTCCTGCAGACAGATAAAAAACACGAAAACAACAGCAACAGCTTCTACACAGCTTCTAAGTCTCACCTTTTCTGGTAGGTTTAATTATGTCAGTGCGAGTTTTCCTGTAGCTGAAGCCATCTGTAAACACGCAACGAATCAATCGTCTGCTAATATAGGAGTATCTAACGACATTACAATTTAGCACACATGTCCGGCACAGCACAACCGTACAGCGTTTATACATCGACTTAAAGAATAACCCAGCATCCCATGTAAAAAATAAACCTATACAAAAGTTCATATTGTGCAGACGCTGCTAGGCTGTGCGGCTGCTTGGCAAACTTCAGTATACCGGTAAGTATTTTGAAGTTGTAAACTCTTCAATTTGACCCGACCTGCGTAAAGGCAAACGATGTCGATTTCTGAAATATTTTGCACGTTCAACTTAGTCTGGTTTGACAGTGAAAACAAAATTAACCGGCGCTCCCAAATACAAAAAAATAGAACTCATTGAATGTGCAAACGTCCGCTGATTGGATGTCCGTCCGGCCTCCGCTGTTCACGCGGCTCCAACTCCAACAAAGGCCAAAGTAATTCGGCACAACATTCCAGCCACGCTGCAAAATCAAACACGGTTATTTCCGAGAGTTGGTTTAGTCGCCCAAGGCCTGCGACGGTACCGCTATTTAAATAGGGCGTAATCATTCCGCCGTCTGTAATGGTTTGGCCTCAGATTGTAATGCAAATTTTGACCATCGGTTCCAACGCCCCATATTCCTCCACTTTACCTGCAGAGACCGGGACGCCTGTTGTTGTACAAAGTCGCATGGGGCCCCCACAAAATGATATTTCAGTTCGTGAAAAAGCAACGGCTTTAGCAGAGTGCACCAGTGTGGCAGACGGACAGACGGACAACGTTATGGTAACATCTAACGCTTTCAGCGATGCAGCCTAAAGCCTAGTTTCCATACAACGTGTCACGCACGCAACGCAACGGACGCAACAACGCAAGACTGAATAGACGCCGCTTCAGCCTGTCTTTGCGTTTTGGCCGTTGCGTAGTTTGCGTACGTTGCGTCCGATGTAGAGCGAGCGACACTGACCTGGTCTGTGGAAATGCTGTGGCGCTGGTTTGTCGCCAGTGTCGGCGTTGATGGAAGGTGCCCGCTTGTAGCCATCCTTGAGTTCCATGTAGGTCGTGCTCTTGTAGAACTTGCCGAAGTCAGGAGTGCCACTGCGACCCGGGCTTGCGCTCGACTCCTGCGTCCAGTGCCAACACATCGCCCCCCTCCCCCGCGTCTAACACCAATTTTACTCTTCAATGACAAATTAGGAGAATAATACCAAAAACTGTCGGACTGCCAAAATAATTTTTTACAGCCAGGTATCTTTAAATTGCCAAATTTGACGTCGGGTCCCTTTAGCACTTGGATGGACGACTGTCGACGGGCTGGTAAACCATCTCGGTATGTAACCAGCCACCCAGGTCAACTCAGCCTGGCCAGCCCTTCGTAGATAAGCGCAATAAATACCAGCAAAAACTGAGACGTAAATATGTCACACCACGCGATGCGCTGACCGTGATCTAGAGGTGTAAAGTCTAAACTGGCGTCTGGCTGAGGGCTAAGTAAATGGAGACAAGCGCCGCCCTATGGGTCTTCGTTCGGAAAAAACTTTTCGGTTTTACGTAAGTTAGTACATTTAAATATAAAATCTGTCATTATTTTACCAGTAACGCTTCAGTTTTTGTTTATAAATACTTTGAATCACCGTCATTTTTATACTGAAGGTTTAACGGAAAAATAAAAAAAACGACGATTATCTATCTCAGTACTGCTCAACGACGTCAACGTTGAGCAACATTTTGATAAGCCATTAAGCCAAAACGTAATTAATACATCATTTCTAGTAGTATTTCTACTGATACCAATAAATCAGCAAACTAACCACCACAGCTGAAAGTCACTTACCCGCGACTTCCTGGACGACGTCGAAATTGGACTTGCGCTTCTGTACTGCATCTGAAACACGACCAACCGGCGGGATAATTTATCACGGACGGCAAAACATTATTTTACACGTGGGAACAATATTCTAACCATAGCGCTACAGCATTGCTGACACAGCAACACAGATCAGTAGAAAATAATAACAGTAATGTATCTGATATAATTAAATTCATTATAAAGTCATGTAACCGTACGTGAAAATAGACATTTTAAATTAATAACGGCTAGAATTTGTATGAATAACACGGACTATCGCATTAACGCACAAACTCACATGCAGATCACCCACCCCAAAGGCCAACAATGCAATCGACTGCATATTGTTCCCAAAACCTATAATTTTCATGGAAATTCATCATCTATTCCAGCAACTCTGCTAAACCAACGAACTAAGACAGCAGACACAGCCTTTTGGTGGAAGTCAAAAAATGTGCATAATAATATAAAAATAATAAAAACGATTTCACAAAAACTGGAAAAGTTTTTTAATAAACACTTACAAAGTGCAGATGTGGCGAAAGAAATCCTCGCGAGTCAGCATCTGTGCACAGTTAACATATTAAAGTAATTAGTGTTTTAATGCATACAGACATTGTACAAATACACAAATTAATCAAAAAGCAAGTATTTTCACACTGACAACTTCAATAAAACAATTAAGTGGCCGAAGACATTTGACCAAAAGCGAAATCGCTAATGTGTGCTGCCCCCTGGTGAGTGGTGAGACTTAAATAAACAGGAGCAGTTTTCAGCAGAACGGTTCAACCTCCTAAATCAGCTTTTCCTTTGGGAATCTAACACCATGCGTCATTGGATCCTGCCAAACGTCGAATGGTTTAAGCATGGTGCGCGAATGTGACAGACGACAGACCACACTACGGAAATATGAATAGCAATAGGCGTTATCGCTTGCGCTAGAGCGATTTCTACTAAAAAAGGAGATAAACTAAAGAAAAAAAGACTTAGAGATGAGATGAGTTTTCAGCCGAGAATGGAAGACACCAAAAGGTGGATGAAAAAACAGGTCCGCAATATCAGAGGATAAAGATTGAGACGAGATACATGCAGTGATGTTTTTTCTTGGCCTTGGCCTTGACCTTGACCTTGACCTTAAAGCCAAATTTTGCGGCCTTGGCCTTAGAGATTTGGCCTTGGCCAAAAAGTCAAGGCCACCGCCAAGGTCTCGTAAGACTACAGAATTCACCATCGCAATAGATTACATTTGTTATGTTAGAATGTCGGAATGATGTGACTTAGAACCACAGCCTTGGCCTTGGCCTTGCAAGTGGTCTGGCCTTGTTAACATCACAGGATACATGTTCACGATACTTTAACGCACGCATCAATCGTCTAGACCACTAAAACTCTCCACCGTGGTACGTAAAAGGAAGCAAATTGGAGGCAGCTTGTATACTGGAGTGATGGTACCCGCTGCAGTGACGGTTGACTATTACGGACGAACAGACAGACAGACGCCCCGGTGTGGCTAATTTTGTTTATCGGCACGCAGCTGTCACAAGCAAAGTCACGATAGGCGACCAGACGCGCTTCAAAACGACGACGTAGAATTTGATTACATCCGCCATCAGCACGCGGGGTGGTCTGTTCCATGCTGACTGGCAGCGTCCGTCTCCTGTATAGAAGACACTGATTCTGATGTCGCACAACATGTACACGAGCATGTGACCAAACTTACAGACTCCGTCTGTTATACCCCGTTTACAAGATCGAGCAAACATCGAGCTGCCTCGTCCAGCTATCATACAGCCAGCTCGTCGAGCCAGCTTCATCGTGTAAACGGGGTATCAAACTTCGCTTCAAAATGTCCTACACTGCTTGTTCATTGGTCAGTTTGTCAAAAACTAAGCCGTGTCAGTTCGACTCAGTTCATTTACGTCGCTCTGTGTCTCCGCATGCCAAGTGAAGGAAAACCTCTCTCTTCCAGTTGCTAACGCAGAGAAAGTTCTTGAAAAAGGGAAGACGGGAGGAAGAGAAGGGATCGATCACCAACTAATCGCATTGCTTGCCAAATCACCTGCCCCTGCAGGCAATGCTTCTCTGGCGTCTGATTGGTCGACAGCGAAATGACGTAAATTCAATCGCGTGGCGCACGAAGTTGTCGCCATGGCAACTGACATAACAACGGACGGAAATAGGCTATCTCGCCACAGCAACAAAAAGAAATTTCCACTCCCCCAAGAAGCATCTGTACACCTTTCCCTCCCCCTCAAATACGTAATATTCGTAGCTATAATAAAGCAAAAAAACCCAGCTGTCGCTAGTAAAACGCGCTACAGCCTATACAGTTCCTGTTGCAGCACTTACCTTTCTATGTCATCCAAGGTCAATGATTTTTTATCTCATCTAAAAAGCGTATGCCACTTTCTATTAGTGACTAATAGTAACCTTGAAACTATGTCAAACCGTTTCCGAGATGGCCAGTTTCGGTTTAAAAACGCACATTTTCCCTACCCCCTCCATTCAACCTCAAATTTTAAAATGTTCCCCTTGCACTGCATCCCCGAAACTTTGTAGCAGGAGAGCCTCGACACAGGACTAATCATTCGTGTAAAAAGTTTTTTCCTTAAGGCCTATCACTTCGAAACGTCGTACAATTCATCCGTGACATACAGACGACAGACAGACAAACAAACAGACGACAATGGTATACCAAAGACGCCTATAGCTGTAGCGCGTCGAAAAGCTATTGTAATGTAGCCAGAGCACATTTCCGGCAAGTTAAAAAATTGCTTTTATGAAAAATAAAAGAAAAACGTTTATAAACATTTTCAAAGAAAGTGCTGTCAAAGGTTAAAAGTTGTCTCTACTTCACAAAGGTAACCCGTCTCAGAGTTACAGAGCGTCGACTGCCATACGTGATCACAGTGTTTCTGAAACAGGTGAACGCACATCGCTTTAACGCCACTCAGACAGGCATCCCGGAAGGGATGGAAGGCTGAGTTGAAGTTGACCTTGGCGGTCGGTTATATATCGAGATGGTTTACTTGTCCGCAGTACTTGCCCATCGAAGGAGTAACTACCTGATAGCGACTCAACGTGGAGTAATACCCACGACTTCTCGATGGTGTAAGTCCAATGTCGTATCCGTTTGTATAGCGAATAGGTTGATGACGAAAACAAAGCTGTCAGAATGTGTGTGTGTGTGTGTGTGTGCTCGCGTTATTTTAACGAGACCGACAGACATACAGTATGTACGGAAATCGATAGGTCGTAAACATGAGAACAAATCGTTACTGTTGTCATCTGGAATGCTATACGACGTACAGTAGCATGCAATAAATCGTTATGCACTGGCCTAATATTTAACCTTTTCCTTGACTACACCAGTTCGATTTCGATTATCAAAACACTATTAAAACAAAAAGCTCAGCTACCGCTTAGATACAGAGCGTCAGCTTCGTGTACTTCGTTTCATTGAAACTGTTAAGAATAAGGCGTTTTTCGGTTTAGTTACTCTGGCAATCACACCGCACAGCTCATCATCATCATCATCATCGACAACCGTGGGCTCAATGCCCGTTGGTGTCTGACGCCATTCTTACTATCGCTGCCCACCGCTGCCTATCTAGGGCAGCGTGGCTCAACTCCTGCAGGG
>Ga0056128_1012355_pt1 | contig 10431 bp, 6 predicted proteins | sample WorMetLIZISLAND2_FD_71113 | JGI IMG/M metagenome (GOLD analysis project Ga0056128, IMG submission 71113) | Marine gutless worms symbiont microbial communities from Max Planck institute for Marine Microbiology, Germany - Olavius geniculatus... ... | reverse complement strand
AAACTTTAGTATGCAACTGTTAATGCGAAAATTGTGTGATAACCTCAGGGAAGCTTAAAATTCGAACAAATTACTGCCAATCGGTGCTGGACTGTTTCGTAAGCATTAGCATTAGCGTATGTGACTGTGACGTCACTGTAGTTAGCCTACGGGCTGAGCGCGGCTTGACCAATCAGTGTCGTCCACGGTATAACCACGGCCGTTCAACTGAACGGGATCAGCTGATCCAAGTTCAACTTGGTGCAACGTACGTAATTCAGCGTGAACTCGGTTCAACTCTTGATCTAGGTTCGGCTGAACCAAGATCATGAACGACGTTGGTGCAACTCGCCCTTAGACAGCTTGACCACCATTGTTTGATTCGACAAGCTACGTGGACAGTCGACTGCTGTCTACGCCTGCAACATCAGCTCCAGTCGAGAGGGTGTTCTCTCAGAGTGGACTACTGATGAGACCGCACAGGGCACGGATGTCCGACACTCTGCTTGAAACTTTAGTGTTTCTCAAGTGCCACAGTGCGGCACTGGGGCGCGTTCCCCTTTCGACTTAATTCCCCTAGTTAACTGTTAACTGTTACTTTCCAGTGGACCTGAGAACCACACAAACTCTTGACAAACCTTTTTTTTCCATAATTTCGATGTGTGTGTGTACTGGTCGTTTAGCAGTCTGCAGTTTCTGAACTTTGACTGCGTGGTTTGTGTACTGCATTATTTCCATTACGTTTTGGATTTTGCTTTAGCTTGCAGAATATATTAGCAAGCAGTAGTTGAATTAATCAGTTTTAGTGGTCATTCTAATTGACTGCAAAATTGAAAATTCAATCTACTTAATTAAAATTACTATTAAATTTAGCATTCAAAAACAGTAAAAACACCCTTATCGAAAGCAGTTTTTGAACTTGTCTGTGAGGTTAAGTCCTTAGCCTTGGCCTTGGCCTTGAGGGTCAAGTCCTTGGCCTTGGCCTTGGACTTAAAGGCCAAGGCCAAGTCCTTAGCCTTGGCCTTAAAGGCCAAGTCCTTGTCCTTGGCCTTGGCCTTGAAGGTCAAGTCCTTGTTAACAACACTGAGACCTAGTCTACCCTCAAAAATGCTTAAAGCCAAAACATGCACATTGAGGCAGGATTTCGGACGACTTCAAACTTCGACGGCGTTCGAAATATCAAAAATCGGAATAGATACCGATCAACCACAGCCCCTTTTGCGTTGGACGCAACAAAATGGTAAACTTTGGCCAACTAACAAAAATAGGGGCTCATGTAGACTCACCCTAAGTCCACAACGAGCGTTCTGCGTATGCTAATGCATTTGAGTTCGGACCACGTGACTTTGCTACGAGGGGAATTTCAACCCCTCAAATTTTCCCTCAGTCAAACTTACGGCGCCGGGCGGACTCACGTTGGGCTTTGCCCCAAATTTCTAGCTGTCTTTTGCAGAAAAAATACTATTGACGCGCGCAAAAGAGAACGACATGCGGCGGTTTGCTACTAACAGTTGCAACTTGCACGTGCTTCACTGCTTGTTGTAAACTGAGTGAATCGTCGACGTTCACTTTGCAAAGTTATCGCAGCACGTCATTGTGTCATCACAGGCGTCGACAACACTGAGTTAAACCTTTGTCATATCTGAAACAAAAAGGTCAAGGGTTGCGTATAGGCTATAGGCTATAGCAGAGCTACGGAGCATCACTTAGCAGGGATGTGGTCTCGGTCGAGACGTCTCGGTCTCGAGACGGTCTCGAGACGTACTAACGTCTCGTCTCGGTCTCGTCTCGGGTCTCGGGCCATTGCGTCTCGTCCAGACGTTTTGTGCAGGCGCGCGTTGTGCATAATGTAGCTGCAGTTAGAGCGATACTAACCAGCATGATATTTTGTGGCTTAGACATATTCGTTTCAACTTTCCGGAATTTTCTATTCTTTCATTTACTTATTTATCATAAAGCAGAATTATGTCATGCCAGTCTTTTTTGTCATAAAATAACGTAGTCGCAATAAAGATAAAGTGTATGATGCCAGAATAAATACTATCAGCCAAAATAATGTAAACGACATATAGGCTACTATCAGCTGTAGTTTACTAAGTTCAGTTGCTTACAAATTGCGATAAACATAATGGCTTATGGTGCAAGCCGTTAATTATTCAGTGATAATTGTCAAAATAAAGTGCAAAAACCTACAATATCACAAGTAGAAAGCGCTTACCACGGTGCTAGTTAATTAATCCGAATTTTTTTTATTGTCAATGTGTTTCACAATAAGTCACCGAAAAGGTCTCGACGAGACGTTTAAGCTCCCGAGACTCGAGAGTTTCGGGAGCTTCAAGGTCTCGGCCAGCGTCTCGGAAGCTGTAACGTCTCGTCTCGGTCTCGTCTCGGACAAAATTTTGAAAGTCTCGGTCTCGTCTCGGTTTCGGCTCAGAAGGTCTCGTGCACATCCCTGTCACTTAGGCCTACCATAACGGGATCATATATGGCGTTACCTGCCGTCCGACACAGGTAAACGCGCCGCGTTTTAACCCTAACCAGACAAGCTGGTATTTTATTTACCTACCCCCGAGGGATGGAAGGCTGAGTTGAGTTGACTTCAAGGTCAACTCAACTCAGACATGATGGCGCATCATGCGCATGCGTTTCCAAAATTATTGTCGCTCGTCAATAAGCAGTACGAGTTACGCCTACCTGGTAACGCAGTCATAAATAGGCCTATAGACGCTATTTCATTATGGTCTATGCAGACCTGCTCTGAGCAGTTTTTGCGAGAAGTTTACTGGTGTACATAGAGAACATAGTGCGATGTGCCACCTCTTTGGCGAGACAACACAAGTATCGTATTTGTGGTTTTAGAAAAGCGAGAAAGTTTGTCGTTTCCATTGAACGTCCAAAGTGTTTCGGCTTCAGGAGACATTGCTTCTTGACCCCGTAACTTAGGGCTGTTTCCCTGGACTGGACACCGATGTGGGCTTTTTATCCAGATGAGTAGACTTGATTCAGTGCTGCCTTTTTGCTTTTCCCGTAGGCCTATTCTGGCGAATGATGTTTTACCTTTTGCCAAATTTCCAACATTCAAACGTGTAGGTGAAAATGTTAATATGATGGCTGAAATAGACCGTCTTAGGGCTACTGGATTCATTGCTTGACTGTCGTTCGGTATGCAGATGTAGCCATGCCTTTAAACCGCGGTTTACACATTGACGTCGTCGGCACACGCCTTGCATTCCAGTGTATACACACCCAATCATGTCTGTTCATTCATTCTACATACATTTAGTATTTTTACACATGCACTTATCTATGTCAGCCAAATACGCCTCTAAGCACAGCCCATTGCCTAACATTCATGTAGCGTAGCCTAACGGTCATTGGAGCATGTAAAAGCCAACACCTTTCAGTATTTCGCTCTTTAGCGCCAAAGCACAGTTATGTCAAGTTAGCTAGGCTATAACAGTATATAGGTTACTAGGCGCTACTAAATGATAATATTACCGTAATGAAAGCTTTAACATTGATTTGTTATATGGTCGAACTAGTAGGTATGTGTTGCTTTTTTATTATACGAACGTCATAGGCTGCACGTCGGACTTGCTGCGAAGCCCAAGACGGTGCCCGACCATCTCCTGATTGGAAACGTGCTCGTGATCGACCTCCCATTACCTGGATCCATCAGATCTGCCGGGACACAAGAATATCAGTGACCGACGCTCTGCAGCTGGCAGAAGATCGCTCGTTTTGGCGACAAATCGCAACGGCGGAATGCTACGGCTGAACGCTTTGCGTCACGATGATGATGATAGGCTGCAATACAGGCAATGCCCGTCCGTCTGTCCGTCTGTCTGCTCCGCGTACGGACTTCTAACTCGTAAGCGATCGAAAAGGCGAGAACAGAAAACAATATTTGTGCGACCATTCTTTCGGAACAGAAGTAGCATATGTGCCAGTTTTTATTTCGAAATATTTCAGATCAAGCTTCACTGCCAATTTACTGGACCAGACGTCAAAACTCCGCACTAATTGCGATGGCAGCGTATCCCGTCGCTGCGGCAAAAAACGTAAAACAGGCTGCATTTAGAAGTGACGTCTTCACAGTGTCCGCCGCAAAGTTTTAAGACTAAACTCGATGTTTTTCGCCTCTTTCTTATAGCTGACTGTAGAGTGACTGCGGTGCCTTAGGCATTTTTTTCTATTTTAACTGATGGTTGATGCCGTGTACATTACTGTGTAGAATTACTTGCGGCATTCGTCGACGCTACTGAGGTGTCCGTATGTTACCCGATGATGCGGAACGCTGACAAGGATGGCAACTACTGTTTCTACACGGACAGTTCGGTCCACTTGGGCTATGACGATGCATTGGAGTACTGTACCAGCAAGAACGCAACTCTGCCGGTTATAACCCATGAGAATGTTGTCAACTTGCTTCATCAGTTCAGAGTTAATGCGTCCTCGTTTGACGTGCTACACAACCAATCCGTCTGGACTGCAGGTAGGCTAAAATAATTTCATTATTAGTCACAGCGTCATCATTATCATTTCTGTTCACCAAATCGGGTAGGCCTACAAATAACTGAACTTGGCTGTCTTCTCAATGCCAGCAGATAATATTGCAACAACAAAGGTAATACGGCAAAACAGTCAGGCAGGTACAGTTGCCAAAAATAGGCCTAACAACGCAAACATTAACATAGCCTACACGAACATTCTGCACATAAAACGGTGCAGACATGAAGAAAACTATTACTACAAAGAGCAAAAAGAGTTCGGTGAGCTTTATGAAATGTTTGATCTTTGTAAAAAAGCCATGCAAGGTACACTTTATTTCACACTCTCTCCATCTATCGGCCTTTTCTTTTGTGATCGTGTTTTCGCGTAATTTCTAGGCCATACATGCGGACGGCCGCTTACCAATAAACGTACAGTGATAGTACACACGTGGTGTTGTGGCTGTGCTCAGTGTGCTGACACATGCATGCGAACACAGTACGTAATCTAAGACAGAGGAAGAAACAGAATAAACAATAATTGCGGTGTTATATGCATTTTGTTTCGTTTTCTCTGCAGTACTGAATTATTGGGTTCGCGCGCATATAATATGCACAACTGAACACAAGAGAATCAGTTCTTATATTGCAGTTGAGATACTGCAAACCAAGTTAGTATTGGTTAGTTAGTATCTAATGCACTAAGTTTGTCTTAATTGTGTTGTTGAAGTGATTGTGATTGTGCTTGTTTGTTCTGTTAATTCCTTTTTGCAACAACGAAACAACAGTGAAAATTGAATGTTCACCTCGCTGGATTGTTTACCAAAACCAAGCTGCAAACGGAGCGTGGGAGAAACGCGGAGCACCAACGTTTGAACAGTGTCTTGAAGCGTGCATTAATCTGCTTCTATGTGTTGCGGCCGAATGGAGTACAGCCTGCTGGATGCATGCTCCAGCTCGTCTAAACAGCAACCACAACAACCGACTCTATAATCCCAGCGTCACACAATACGTGATCGTCAGAGATTGCCCAATCACATCAGGTACACTAGGCATGCATGAAATCATCACGGTCATATGAAATTGTTATTTTAAATTTTAAAAAATGATAAAGACGGAAGGAAACGAGAAAGAAAGGGAAAGGAGAGGGAAGAAAGGGAAAACGAAATTTAACTTTACATTGCAAAATCCTGGCTAGAACTTTATCAGCTAACTTAACAAGCAGGCTAATGAGGAAAAATTGGTGGTTAATTGATGTGGATGTGTGGTTAAATCGAGTTAGAATTTTGGTATTTTGTAGCCCAGGACGTTCCAACAGCAGATCTGAAATTTTGTTGTGGGTCACATTTGGTTTTTCGGCTTCTTTCTCAGTGCTAGCAGATTTTCGAAGGAGAATACACTAGCCTCTGGTCGTTTGTATATGCGAACAAGACAACAGTACTGTCTTGCGGCTTTGCTAACATCGTTGTGAATTTTATAAAAACACAATACGATGTTGCTTCGCAGATGGTAGTTCATCTCCGCAGCCCGACTATAGCTGCGCCGTAGCGACGTCTGGTGGTCAGTGGCGGTTATCACTCTGTGCAGAGCCACTTCCGTTCGTGTGTCAGTCCGACTACTTACTGCCAAGTAAGTTCTATCATAGGCAGATGTTAGAACATTCTTTACATTTTCGTGCGTGTTTGTGCAGGACTCGTAAATTTCACGTTAAAGTAGCCTATGCGTGTGTTCAAAGCGACAAAAATAAAACAAACTAGATTACTAGAATGACAAAGTTTTGCCGATTGATTTCGTATCTTTGCAGACCAGTTCATTGCGTTCGATTTGTACGCGTTTTTACTGCTCGATTTTAACGTCTGGTCGTTTGCAAGCAGTCGTGAGCAAATTTTGTGATCATCAGATCAACTCAGTCTTCTACCCTCAGCGCGGGATGGCTTACGGGCTATGGGACCTAATAGTCCTCTACCGTAGGCAATGGATGGCCACATTGGCCATATGGCTGGGCTATCATTAGCTCATGCCATGATGTCAACTGCCACTTCCATCATATCAAAAGCGCTTCTGGTCGCAACTCGCGAGTTTGATTTATATAAGAAGCGCTTTAGCAAATAATGGATAGGCCTTAAATATTTTATAGCATATAAAAAGTTGTTACAGCAGCTGCAGTTACAGTTAATGGACTGAGAAGCACAAGATGCTTATTAATGTTTATATCTTAGCGTCCATGTGTCGAGCCAAGCCTTCAACGCGTCGATCTTTCTGTCGTTCGTAATACTTTGTTTAGCATTTCGTGCATTGCACTGCATTTATTTCGTAACTGTCTGTGGTTTGAAAAGATAATTGCTGAATTTTTTTCAGTGCGTCCCTCGACAACTACGACAATGACAACGACGACAACAACAACAGCATTGGCAGCCGGATGGATGTCCAGATCAACAACTACCACATCTCGAGGTATACTATATACGCTAGGCTACTATACACTATACAGTGTTTAACTTTTCACCGATAACATATGTGCAACGTGTCCGAGAAAAAATCCTATAGCTATATCCCTGAATAACAATGAATAATGCAAGCATAATGTCAGCCTACAATTTTGCACACATTATTTCGATGACACGTTGTGGTTGTAGTTACTCATGTTTGCGCCAGAGGCGTAGCCAAAATCTGGATGTAGAGGAGTAATTGAGTGGTGGGGCGTGGGGAAGGGTGTAGCCCCTCTCTAGAAATGTTTTTGGATTTTTTTGTGTAAAATTGCAGCGTTTTGGGGCATCTTAGGGGACACGTTCCCCTCTTTATGGCTACGCCAGTGGCTTTCGTATCGCTGTGACTGCGTATAGCATTATGACTGCTGTTGTTTTGTTGTCCAACAGGAGTGGGCGAAACAAACGACAGCAAAAACAACGACAGCAATTCAATGTTCATAGTTGGTCTGGCAGTCGGTCTCGGTGTTGGACTGTCTGTCGTAGTTGTTCTCGTCGTCATACTTGTAGTAGTATTTTGTCGTCGTGGCCGCAGTTCAAACAGGTAGGTTTCGGTATCGTTACGTCACATGCTACGTATCCAACATAGATTACATAATTTAGCCTGCAGAACCGTGTTTTGTGTTTGATCAACGAAGTTGCTCCACGCCGGTCCTGGTTGAATTGTATGACATCTTGGTTAATATTGCGTCACAATGGAATGGACACCTTGGTTACTACTTTTGATGTTACGCAATCAGCCGCGGCGGCGTAGCTCCGCCTCTCCGCTAGTAGGCCTAAATAACCACAGCAGACATTAATCGAAACCGATTGAGTAAAATATACGCTCTAGCGAGTCCGCAAGTATACGACCAGTAGTCCTCAAAGTCGTCAGTACTCAGTATTCGTCAGTATTTATTTGTCGCCTCACTAATTACATCGCGCTGCAGGTCCTGTCCTGTGATTGATCGACTAGGCGCCGTCTCACGCCGTCGACGGCTGTAATACTAACAAGATAATGTTCATACGAACACGGAGTCTGTCCAATGCCTTTGTAAAATAAAGTAGGTCTAATTACTCCAACAAATGAACAGTTACGCATGTTTAGTAGTGTTTAGTAGTGTTGGCCGGGCCACATCATATTTCTCTTACGCAAGCCGAGTTATAGCCAATTTTGTCCCAAATTTCGTTGCCATGGCAAAGGGGATCAACCGGGGGTAAATGTAAATGTCACCGTTAATTAGGCCGATCCCGAAAACCATATCCTACAACCAAAATCTTGCACACAACGGGAGAAAATGTCATTAAATATTAATGTGTTGCTAAGCGTCTTTAGTGACGTCACAGTAGTTGTGTCAACGTAAGCATAATTATCAGAATTTCTAGATGCTGATTGGTTGATTCGCGTATATAAGTGAAATGGCGACATATTCTGTTACAGTTTCCATGGGGCAGTCTCCCAGTAACTTCTGTTATTTATTCCATGGACCAGTCTCCCAGTAACGTGGGGTGTAGCACGTTGCGTGAGCGGAACGCTAATCTGCCATCGCGAACGATTCACCGGGTGTCGCCCGTGAATACGGCCTGTTACATACGTGCAGGTTAGCTGCGACATAAGCAAGTGTTGGCCAGCTTGTGAAATAAGCAGCCGTTGACCAACAGCAGATGGGTTAGGGTGGGCTAGGCTTAGGGTTAGGGTTAGGTGTCACAGCTTGATAGCTGTAACACCGCGAGTTCGTGTTCAACACGGCTTTTACGGTCCTAAGACAGGGCCTCACAACCCTGTATAGTCCTAGAAAATCAAACGCACAAGCAGGCAATTAAATCTCACAGTTTTCTTTATGAATAAAATCGAAACAGACAGCGACACATATACGGTATGATAACAAAAAACAAAACTTATCTACAGACAAAATATACACACATCTATAACCAGCTTACGCGCCTGTATCAGCAACAGTACGTAATTTCACCGCAGTTCAGAACGTTCGACAAAATAACAAACTTTAGCGCTGACTACAGATATAAATTTTGGATTAACCCATTAGTGCCTGAATTATTTTATAGTTTGCCGTCAAACTAGGTGTCCCATTTTTGGGACGCTATGCATAAATGGGTTAATTAGCAAACTTCCCATCACAATATTCACGGATATATCCACAGGATGGCTTAAGTCCGATATCAACAAATGGATATATCCATGGATATTACCATGCCATGGATATCCATATCCACTGAAGCCTGGTAGAAAGGCACACCGCTTGATGCATTAGCCCCGTTTCTATAATCTCGCAGTGTAAACGGGCGTTTGGCCGCGTACTAAAACCACGTTTTATGTACGTTTTTCTGCGTTTTTTACGTTTCAGAGATCGAACTGAGCCGCAACAGCAAAATAACGCACAAACATCGGATTCCTTATCTGCACCGGCGGCAGCAAGCATGAACGGCAAACAGCAACAGTGGGCACATGACGTTAAAGAAGAAGTTGACACCAAACCTGCAGGGGATGTCATGAAATACGCCGAGTTCCAGCAGAAGAACAAGAATAACCCACAACCACTGTGCAGTAATTCCTCACATCAGCAATCCGTGTGCAGTAGGCCTAACCTCACGGGTAAAAACAAAAACAGCAGCGTAGGAAAAGGATCGGTTACTTACTCGGAGTTGCAGAAAAGTGAAGACTACTGCGATAAACTGGAGCAATCGACCGAAGGAAAGAAGACCGGTTACTTGCCACAGAAACGCGAAGATTATTATGACAGACTGCAGGACCCAACCGACGGGGACTATCAGAATCTACCGCAATGTTAGTGAAAAATATCAATTTCAAACACCGCTGCAGACGTAGTGATTAGTGATATTTTCTGCTGTCTCGCAAAGTTATTTACTCGAAGCTGCAGAAATTATGAGAAAAGGGACGTTTTCAGGATCTATCACAGCCCTGTAGTTACTATCATAGTGTGGCCGTCACCCGATTTTTATCACAGCAAATTGTTTCCAAATTTGCACCTAAAGAGTAAAGATGCCATACGTTATAAAATTTGAGAGCAAGAAGTTGCAATTTTCGGACAAGTAGCTGCAAGAAGGCATAAAACGTTTGACAGAGGCGATTATGAAGACCCAAATTTTTAATTTTGCCTACATGGGAGACTTTCAGCCTCAAATATTGTGCTTAAAAACACTCGACAAAAATTGCCCACAGGCCAAAATTTGGGACAGGCTATTGTCCAAGCCACGTGCCACCGTTCACACAATGTGGTGTGAATTTGGCTAAAAGTGCGGCATAGAAAAAATATTGTGCTATGAGGTATTAATAAAAGGTTAGGGTTCAAGGTCATTCAAGGTCATCGATGTTGACCTTTCTAAGAAGCTCGTCGTCAGTTAGGGATGCTGGTTTATAGCGGAGAATTTTCTTAAAATATGCGGAACTTTTTGAGGCAAAATATGCGGGAAAATATGCGGAATTTGGCGAAATATGCGGCGCATATATGCTGGAT
>Ga0056128_1012353_pt1 | contig 10433 bp, 10 predicted proteins | sample WorMetLIZISLAND2_FD_71113 | JGI IMG/M metagenome (GOLD analysis project Ga0056128, IMG submission 71113) | Marine gutless worms symbiont microbial communities from Max Planck institute for Marine Microbiology, Germany - Olavius geniculatus... ... | reverse complement strand
TTCCCCGTTCCCTTTCCCTTCCCCTGGTTGCCATGGCAACGAAATTTGGGACAAAATTGGCTATAACTCGGCTTCCGTAAGAGATTTTCGCGAGATTTTTGCGCCTGTAGGGGGGGGTTTCAGGGATTGGCCATCGAATGCTGCCGATTGCATTTTTCCCCGACCGACCGCCGTTGCCATGGCAACGAAATTTTGGACAAAATGGGCTATAACTCGCCTCATGTAAGAGATTTTCGCGAGATTTTTGCGCCTATAGGGGGGTTTTCCGGGATGGGCCATCGAATGCTGCCGATTGCATTTTCCCCGACCGACCCCCGTTGCCATGGGAACGAAATTTGGGACAAAATTGGCTATAACTCGCCTTGCGTAAGAGATTTTCGCGAGATTTTTGCGCCTATAGAAAATTTTCGGGGATTGGCCATCGAATGCTACCGATTGCATTTTTCCCCGACCGACCCCCGTTGCCATGGGAACGAAATTTGTGACTAAATGGGTTATAACTCGGCTTGCGTAAGAGATTTTCGCGAGATTTTTGCGCCTAGAGGGCGGTTTTCGGGAATGGGCCATCGAATGCTACCGATTGCATTTTTCCCCGACCGACCGCCGTTGCCATGGCAACGAAATTTTGGACAAAATTGGCTATAACTCGGCTTGTGTAAGAGATTTTCGGGAGATTTTTGCGCCTATAGGGGGGTTTTCCGGGATGGGCCATCGATTGTATTTTTCCCCGACCGACCGCCGTTGCCATGGCAACGAAATTTGGGACAAAATTGGCTATAACTCGGCTTGTGTAAGAGATTTTCGGGAGATTTTTGCGCCCATAGGGGGTTTTCGGGAATGGGCCATCGAATGCTGCCAATTTCATTTTTCCCCGAACGACATTTGAAATTAAACTGTTTGATTTTTCTACCGGTCTAAACAATCACTGATTATATTTTTACGGACATATACTGTAAACTATCGAAATGCATTGGACAGACTCCGTGTTCGTATGAACATTATCTTGTTAACAAAAGCGATTTAAGTCAAACGTGTCAGCAAAAATACGTATGAGCTTACACTCTGTCCAAAAAAGTGGTAATTAACTTCAAACTATTTAGGATGAAATACGAAAGTTTCAATTAATGTTATAAATAAAACTAATCGCTACTGCCACATTTTGCCCATAGGCTAAACATTTTGTCTTTTTCTTTAAGTGATGTAACTTATTTTTTGCAGTTAGCTTAGTGCTAACTACTCATTAGCAATACAGTTAATGACTTTGAATGTTATTTTTTGTTAACTATAATATGAATAACCAAAAGATAAGAGAACATTTACGTCAATGACACGGTCACAACGATCGCTCAATTGACTGACGGAATCTACGAATAGTAGTGTCTTTGTATCGCGCCGTCTGCAAGCTAACTATTTACATCTGCGTTAAGAGTTCTGCTGCAATTAAACCATTAAGTCACTTATTAAACATGTAGCTAAATCTAAGCAATTTAAAAAAAGACATTCGTTAGATGTGCGAACAGAAAGTCGACTTGTTTACTTGGTACGGGTTGTGTTCCTGAGACTTTAACTGACAGTCTGAAGGCTACAAAACGCAACAACAGTCAGATACAGACAGCACACCAATTCACATTATTGCAGTTCAAAAAATTACAAATACGACACGTTTTACATTCTAAAACAAAAAATTAAGCAGTTTAAATGATTATAACAGTGTATATCATATAATACACTCTCAAGCTGCGCTGCCGTTTTAGCTAAAAAAGTCCGAAAAAAACAACAGGCAATAGATAGGATTACAAACTAAATTATGTCCGATATAGCGTATCTAGTAAATCTTGCAAAATTACCTCTGTCAACAGCCGCCGATAAATCTTCTGTCTGCACAGCTTGGTCCATTATATTGTCGGCTTTAACTGCAGCAATAACAGATAATGTTTAATAGTAAAATAATTATGTTATAACAAATCTGTACTGTAACACATTGCTACTGTTACCACTTCTGATTTTCTGTAACAGATCAATTTCAATGAATTTCATACCATTAAATCTCTAAAATTAAACTTAAAACTCATATCTGTATCAAACGTTAATCCAGTGTTATTTTTGTTCACTGATACACTGTGCAGCAAATTTGCAATTAAGCAGTCATTAAAAATCGAAATATACTCCAACTTATCACTACACTACCTTGTGAAATCTAGTCAGCTTTAAAATACACTGTAAATGAGTTCACATAATTAAAGTCTAAACTTTCCGTATATGTTAAAGCTAACTATTATACTTTATGACGTGTTTAAAGGATAATGGTTGGCGCATTTTTAGTTTCACACTGATGCGGCTCGTAAAAGAATTTTAAGCAAGAAATTTGAGCTAATGCTCACGAGACGCGCGGAAGCCTATAGCAGTTCCTGTTCGCAAACTGTCAGTCTATCTCCAGCCATTTCGTCGCAGTTCATTCTTAGAGTGTGCGTTGCAGCAAAAATGCTCGTACGTACCCGCTAAGACTGTCCAAGACGGCCACCAAATAAATAGCCCGCCGGAGTAGAACCGGATATTTATCCGATCACCGTATGAATAGCCGCTAGGTTATTGATATGGCAGATGGATAAATATTCTGTGCCTAACTGAAAACTAATACTAAAATAGTGCAGATAAGATAGACTTAAATAAGATAAAATAACAAATTAGATGTACAGCCAATAATGGCATTGGCCAGTTACAATGATAGAATTAATTACTAACCTTCCAGATCAGCTGCAACCTCCGCAATTCTGTCTTCTCTCTCTACTCCTAAAACACATTTTACAACAAAAAGTAGTGCTAGTTTGATACGATATGGCAACACTGTGTAATGTTAAAAACTACAAAAAAAACTTCTCAAACCATAACAAAGCTTTGTCCAAGCATGGCCAAAAATACTACCATAATTACCAACTAAAAATATTGTCACAGGCGTAATAAAAAATACGTTTCCAGCAGATAAAAACAATATTGGCATTTTGGATTAAAGCTAGTTTTAAAAACTCGACAAGAAGACCGTGGAAACACTGCAAAAATAGTTATTCAGCATTTAAAAATATATTACAGCGATGAAACTAATATCTGCAAAAATGGCATGATGCTTCCAATAATACATGCCACGTTTGAAAGTGAATGCAGTGGACAAACGAACCTGGGTTTAGACATACAGTCTGGAATGTCATTTGTCACTGACCGGCAAGGTGTCCAACGATACGGTTATTGAGGTCGTCGATCGCTCTCTTGATAGCGTCGATACTTAGCTGATCATCTACGAATACAGTGCATCGTATGTCAAAAAAAACAGTAAAAGATACGACGTTTTTTCGTCATAACTTTACCAAAATTGACGGTTTGTTACAAAATTCGTTTGCTGACAGTTATCCACACTCTGCAAAGCCTACCCACTGCGCATCACCGTATGAAAACGTACTAACGTAGCGGTTGTGTGAGGATGTGAACTTGCAGTGCTGTCATTCTCGTAAATACAGACACAACGTTGCGGTGAAACATGTTGCTGTTTTACACCATAACAAGTTAACTTACATTTAATTAAATTAGCAAGAAAATCTTGGTAGAATTGTATATCAGTTGAACAGTGTATACTCTACGTCAAGCCGGGTTAGTACTTGGATGGGTGACTGCCTGCGGGCAGGTAAACCATCTCAGTATGTATCCAGCCGCCTAGGTCAACTCAGCCTTCCATCCCTCCTGGGTAGGTAAATCGAGTACAGGCCTATCTGGTTGGGGTTAAGGCGGGGCGCGTTCACCTGTGTCGGGTGGCAGATAATACTGTGTGATCTCCCATACGGCAGGTGACGCTCCATAGCTTTGAGATGGGCTTCCCGTAAAGAGCTATATCACCACCTTTGACCTTTTTAACCTTTATACAGACCGAGGATGGTAGCCAAGTCAAGAGCATGGTGGAAAGCATCAAGTGCTGCGCGAACGTTGCCCAGTTTCACTGTTCACAAAACATTCCATCAGCGACATTGACATGTATAACATCAACGCTATCACAGCAGTTTGTTTAGAGCTTAATACTTTAGCACATTTTTGAGCAACAGAAACCCGTTTGCAGGAAGAATGTTAGAGTCAAAGTAGCTGCAGTTCTTATTTCGAGTTCTAGCTCAGATGTAAGTGAATATTTAAGTAGGCCTATCAAATTGGTTCTCGAGCAGTAGGCCTAGCTCGAAAAAACAGACAAAATGAGGTGAGACACATAATAACATTTCCCAGACAACTATAAGACACAGAGAATGTCTTATAGTCGTTGGTGCAGTTTTATAACAACATCGCTGTGCGTGCTCTAAGCCCATGATGGCACGATCAATTATTTTGATTTGTTCCTGATCAGTCGCGCAGCATGCCGTGCAACAAGCCGCATGACAAATCGATGTGCGCAACTTGTTGTACGCCACGTCCGCAGCAAACCAAAGTAATCAAATCTGCGCCTGAATGTGAGTGCTTTAAATCACTGCTTCCAGAAAAGGCTTGCGAAGTATTTTTAGTAAAAATACTACGTACGACAACAAGTAAGAAAATGTATCTGCGAGAGTGTATGGGCGTAACCCCATCCATCGCAGTGGACACTAAAACAACTGACTGACCGAGGGCCTGTGCGACGAGAATAGTGGAGTTAAGGAGCCAGACTTTGTCGCGTGCGGACGTCGCCTCCTGGTAGGAGCGTTCTCCGAGCTCGCGGGCGCGTTCATAGTTGCCCAGCTCAAAGTGACATCGACCCATCTCATGATAGAGCCACGTGCGTTCCAGTGGCGTCTTTGTCACCGGCAGCCGCACGTTCCATCTGCACCGGACCACATCAGACGTCGGCAGTGACAATAATAATTTACTACTAATAATAGCAATGCTTGCTGTTATCATGGCAGAGACACTGCTAAAGTTCATCTGGTAGAAGCAGAACAGTGTCAACCACTTTCTACATGCAAGCTGCTAGACTACAGAAACCATCGTCTTTTAATCAGCCTGAAGCTGATACTGTTATCCACCGTCTCGCGGTGGTTAGAAGGCTGAGTGTACAATCTCAGCATCTCATAGACTGCCGTCAGCTGAGTAGAGCTGTATCAGGCGGGTTGTCTTATCCATAGACTGCAGCGTCTTAAAAATAAAAAAAAACAAAGCCACGATATCAGCTGATGGCAACTATTAAGAAAATAAAGCTACTAAGCTGAAGCAGTTTTCATTAATTAGTTATGCAGAGTGTTATCATTATCAACCAATAAATTTAAATTAGTTCATAGTCAGGCCTATACAATAAAAGATTTAAAAACACAGAAAACAAATTATGCAATCCTAAGCAAAGCAGATGGCAACTGCATTAAAAGACGATACTGACGATTGGAATGGGTAGCAGATGTGATAGATATGGTGCTGATGGTGACAATAAATATAGTATAATTTGATTCTGATGACAGTTAGACCAATACTGACACTACGAGCACGTACATGTTAATGGCTTTCTTGTAGCATCCCATCTTAGCGTATGCTCGGCCCATGTTGTCCAGCGCTCGTGCCTTGCTCTCCGGCAAACCACTACAGACATCAGTCGATAGACAACTTCTATAGCGTTCTATTCTAAACTCAACACTGCATCTGCTGTAAATGGCATACTGCTGGTACATTCTGGAGCCGTAATGAGTCCAGTTCTTTCTGGTTTTAAATTATCTCGAATGACTAAAAGTGCCAAAAAAATTTCGCGACTCTGACTTGTAGGCCTAACCTTTTAAAGTAAAAAGCTACTGGCACACCGGTTATTCTTGTCCTGAGGAACGTTTACATTAATTTTGTTTTTTTAACGTTTTTTCGTTTGCGAGTAAGGCGTCTGTACGGAACGGACAGACAGACGGACGGACGAGGGAGAGTTTATTTTCCAAAACTATAACAAAATATATAACAATACAATAGCTGATGACATATAAGAGTGGCCAGAAAGGTATCTACCTATCAAATCCTGGCCACCCATTGTTACAATCAATATAACGAGATTCGTAATGCAGTTTATTAAAACGAATGCACAATAGCGGTAAAATAGTTTCAGATTACTCCATTTTACATTCACTTGCTACAATATTTTCAACTTGCACCAAAAAGCGTGGGTCTGCAAACCGTAGTTGCATATTGTAGTAATAACTTGCAGTTATTTCTCTAAACGAAGCCTATTTAAACAATGTTCAAAATTATTACTGAGATTTAAGCCATTTAAAGACTGCTTACTATTGGTCAGCTAATGATTTCTCCATCCTGAAATGGTCAAGAGCTTTTCGTGGGTTGTTCAACTCGAGAAGACCGTTGCCGATGTAGCTGTTGACCGTTCCCACGATCTCCGCTCTGCAAGTTTCGCAACTTAATTTAGTTCACGTCCAACAGTGAAACATATCTTCACAATTTCAAGAAAGAACAACAATCAGCGCAAGCCGAGGTAGGACTACTAGCAGATTAAAGCAACTCTAATGCATACATTATGTGATCATAAAAGCTAATGCAGAATAAAAACTTTAAAAAGTTGTGCCTACATTTCCGACAAAACTGAAACGAAAACGAACCCAAGACACAAAACAGTTTTAAGCTGAATATCATGACAATACCAAACGATGTGAGATATCGGGCAGTTTCAAGATTTAGATCTATCGCTACATTCAGTTGTAGATTTTGTTGTCGTTATTTATTTGATAGTAGCCGACATATTGACACATGACTGGGTGTAATCTCACTTTCTGTTGACGACGCCTGGCTCGAACTTGTCGATGGCATCCAGCAGGTTGGTTGCTCGAGTCAAACTTTCTTCCCACAACTGACGACATTGCTCTGTATAGCACACAATACGTGCCCAGATTATAGTCACACGGCTTATTTTCTGTCATTTAACTTTGAAAAGTCGCTGCCTCGGAAGCAACAAACACACATTACATTATTGCTACATATATGAACAATGCAATAAATGTGTAACTTATAGTAGCCGAGCGGATACGAATTACAAGTTCGCTGATTTAAATGCATTCTCATTTAATCTGCGTCAACCATGGCAGTAAATTTCGAAGAGCCCCAACAAAGTCGAGTCTCCCATCCAATTTTAGTTTCCTCTACTGCTTTTTACTTTTCCGTGTCTTACGTCCCTTCCCAGCCTCTTAGTTCTTCTTTTACTATCTTTTACTTCTATAGGCTATGTATTTTCCTTTTAATACTGCCATAATTATGTCACATGACTCTTTTAAGAGCGCTAGCTGATCAGTGGCTACTGCATTAATGACGAATGACTGGAAAAAGTTCATAAAGTGATGGCAAGTTACATTATATGCTACGTTAGTTTTGTTCATCGCGATATTTCTAGTTACCGTTGTCGATTTTGTCGACTTCCCTCGAGACCCAGTTGTTGATGCGCATTTTCTCGGTGGTGACCGGCGTCTTGTCGAACTTCTTCACCTTCGACATCGGTTGTTCCTGGCGCCAGAACTCCGTGCGCTGTTCCAAATACATGATGGCGTCCCAGGCGTGATCGTACACTTGACTGCCTGTCTTCGCCTTCCGGTCTACACTCACGCAGCCACATCGTCGACCAGCAACTAAGCCTACATTAGATTTTAAACTCACCCTTTCAAACTAGGCGTATTTATTAATCCACCAGCCGACAAATCAAACGATTCGCTTGTTTGGTTAAAAAAATTAATATGGTTTAATTTTTAAATGCTATACATTTCCTTCAATCACGCTTTCTCAAACTATTTATACAAACTGCCGGCCTTTTTGTAGATTTTTAAGCGCATCGATTTTCTCTCTCAGTACTTACACGTATTTCCCTTATTTTTCGGTTGTTCCTGCATGTACGATAGACTTCATGGGCTACTGTTTTTTAATAACACGTTAAACTAGAAACATATGCCGGTCTAGTGCTGACATATTATGCGGCCGTCCTCTTGACCTTTGACATTTTGAACGAAAAATGTTAAGCACACTAGTTAGATACTTCTGCTCCGGGGAACGTTCACGCAAAGTTTGCTTTCTCTAAGCATTTCCGTTTTTGAGTTAAGAGCTTGCACCGTACGAAACAGACGAAAAAAACTGACAAACGGACAGGCAACTTCTGTATAAAAATGTGGCTTTTCAAGGCGGCCGCACAATAATCTACGTGATGTGAATCATACAGTTACAAATCGTTGCTCTTTATTGTACTTAGTGTACAATAAAGTTATTTGTCTGCGAAACGGCGGGAGTGAAACGAACAGCCGCTTGATGACACGTTCCACGCGGCCAAGATATAAGCTAACAGTCCCCACTTTGCAGACTTGCTGAGAAATGGCAGGTTTATGTAGCCCACCAGCTTCGCGAATGACGTCGTCCAGGAAGGTTCGGTCTCCGTACATGTCTCGCAGCAGCTCGTGGATGCGATGTTCATTTGAGACACGCGGCGGCAGTGGCCGCTTGTCCACTTCTTCAGTCACCTTCTTGCGCTTGATGGCGACGCCGCCCGTCTTCCCTATCAGCTTCTGCATCCGCTCCTCCTGTCACACAATGTCAACGACGTGAAGGCTTACTGTACAGAGTGGGATCTATTGTAGTACGCTGTCTCATCTCATCCGTACAGTATGCAGCCTGTAGTTGATAGACTGGATAGTCAGTGCTGAATTATTAAAGTAATTTCTACTTGTCAAAATACTGTAAACTTAAATGATATTACTTTAGCAGCTTTTTAGCGTGTGCTAATTAGTTGATTATTTAGATTAAGTTCAGGTCCATGAGTTTGTCAGTGTCGAACTGTCGAACTCTTAACTCTAGTGTGCTGTGTCGGTGTTGGCGTTAAAGACATAAAAGCTGTAGAAAATTAGCATACGAAACTTTTAAAGTAAGCTCTGGAAAACTACTTGCCTCAAGTTCCTTTTGAAAGAAAGAAATGTCCCCATCTTTGGTTAACTCGGCAGTATCATCTGTGTATACAACCAAAATAGACAATAAGCACCACAAAACCAGCTATTTCTATGCATCTTGATTCTCAAACTGCTGGACCTGCACAAAGTGGAATAATGTAGCGTCTGATTTTATCCAAGAAGTTCCACTTGGCGTGCATTTACGAGCTGTTTTAAATTACAAACAAATGGCGACCTCGGTAATAGTAAACCAGCGCCAATTACTCGTCAGTCAACGCTGCTTTGTGGTGTTATATGCGGACGACATTCTAACAATGGCACCTTCCGTTTGTAATTTAAAACAGCTCGTAAATGCATGCCAAGTGGAACTCGATTTATTGGACATGCAAGTCAACTTTCGAAAGTCTTCCTGTATGCATATCGGGCCACGTTGCAGTGTTAAATGTGACAACATTGTGTTGACATCTGGCCAGTCTCTACGGTGGGTTGATCAACTACGATATCTTGGTGTATTTATTGTGCGTTTTGTCAAATTCAAGTGTTCGCTGAATCACGCTAAAAGAAATTTTTATCGTTCATCTAACTCGATATTTGGCAAGGTTGGTAGAGCCGCTTCCGAAAAAGTGGTTCTTCACCTAATTAAAACAAAATGCTTACCTGTGTTACTGTACGGACTTGAAGTTTGCTCCCTAACAAAAGCTGACCAGCGTTCACTCACTTTGCAGTCATACGTTTTTTAATGAAACTATTCTGCAATTCGAACATGATAATAATTAATGCATGTTTAAGTTACTTTGACTTTAGACTTCCAAGTGAGTTGTTGCTCAAAAGGGACGAGAAATATTTAGTAAAAAAGGGTTTGTCATAGTTGTTGCTGTCGATGCGTGTCGCTGTCGGTGGGCCTATTATGTTCTCTGTGAAAGTACGAACTATTCAGCTATATGAACTGTATGAACTGTAATTAGTTAAGTTTTTCTTTTATTTTGTATTTGTTTGCTACCTCTCATGGTAAATAAAGATGTATATAATAATCAAAACATTAGCTATTAGAAAAGACTTAAGAAAATTTAAACTGCTACAAAAGCTGGCAAAATATTAAAATTTTAAGTAAATGAACTTATGTAGGCCTAAATGAACATGACACATGCACTTAGCCCTATTTTAAACAGTACAATTAGACACATTGGTAATTAATTTGGTTTAGTAATACAGGTACATGTAAAAAGATACATGTACAGGGTGGGCCAAAAAAACCGGACCTGTTTGAGCGTTGATAACTCAGCGACGGTTAGTGATAAAAAGACGTGTGATACGTTAAAAGTTTCAGACTGCTGTAAAGAATAAACGATAAATTTGGATAGTGAAGCATTTAAATATTCTTTGCCTAATTTGCATATATATTTGTCAACCCCGAAATTCTGCCAAATTTGACTGTAACAGTAACACAGTATTTAATAAAATATGTGACAAACGCACATAATAAAATAGCAAAACAGAAGAGAAATGTAATTTAGACAAGGTAACATAGCATAAAAT
>Ga0056128_1012350_pt1 | contig 10434 bp, 5 predicted proteins | sample WorMetLIZISLAND2_FD_71113 | JGI IMG/M metagenome (GOLD analysis project Ga0056128, IMG submission 71113) | Marine gutless worms symbiont microbial communities from Max Planck institute for Marine Microbiology, Germany - Olavius geniculatus... ... | reverse complement strand
CACTTACTCAGCCACCACTCCAAGTGACTCATTAACGTGTTTGGCTGCAACGTTGGCCATGCTGTATAGACGATGCAATCAACCGAAAACTACAAGCAAAACGAGAAAACCGGAAAACAGAAATTAATTCCAAATGTAAAATTTACTAACCCTTTTCCTTGCCAGTTTGTGCAGTGCAGGTGTCATGACAGACGACGCAGGAATATTGTCAGCATTTCTCTTAATCTTCCCAGACACTGTAGAACAGCATCTGGTAGCAATTTCTTGTAATATGGCAGAGTGAAGCCCATAGACTGTTTCAAAGAAACACTTGAGTCGAAACAACTCTCATCAAAATGGGTCGAGCACAGCAGAGCCCACTGGGAAGGCTCATAGTCTTTCTCGGCCCACTCATCGCAACGATTGACAGCTACAAACTTCACCCACTGACGTCTAATACTGGCATTTTTTGGAAAGCTGAACAAACTGACGTTGTCTTTGGTTGTATTACTGCAGTATCCAGCTACACATCGCCTTCCGCCAGCCCCTGGCATTATAATGGACGAAATTTATACGAGAAAACCTATTAACTACAACAGCAACAACAAAAATGGGTACATTCGGTGATGTCACTTCCCATCACTGGCCTAGATTGAAGTTTTTTGCATAACATAACGTAATGCCGGATTTTGTTAGATTTTACGCATTAATTTCGTATATTTAAAAAGCTCAAATCAACATATATATGCAAGGTGAAATGTCTAAATCAGATCTACATAAATTTCACAAGGGAGTTCGACCGTGGCCATGGACCTTTAAGACTGAAAATACAGCTTATAGAATACAAACAATAGCAAAGAAATACGATCCTTGTTTCAAAGTGCAAAAGCAGCTACTGCTTTCAGTGCATCTTAGCCATCGTAATTCTGTCTGTCCGTCCGTCTGTCACACGGGTGGATCAGTCAAAAACGGTCTAAGCTGCCTGAAAGACTCTAGTTTCAGGAACCGTAAAGATTTTCCATAAATTCGAAAAGGGTCATTCCAAACGAGGGTGCTAAGTGAGAAGGGTGGGCAAAATTTGCGATTTTTGGCCAATAAGTCGCTGTATAACAGGCTGAACGGTAGTTCAAGCTATGTGTTAATGGCGACTTCTCTTTCTTATGGGAAAGCCAAAAATTCGACTCCCCACAAAATCAGATAAAATTGAGATAAAATTTGGCACGGTTGATTACGTTGGCTAGATGACCCCACATGCAAAATTTCATATAAATCTGCACAAGGGGGGCTTCTCGGCAAATAGGTGAAATATACGCAAAAATTTTTATAGCTGTACATATACATTTTTTTCAGAAACTCACCTAAAGGTCAGACCCTTCGGCAGATTTTTGCGTGCAATGGCTCAAAGGACGAGGTCTCGTGCAAGGATGTGCCTTTTGGAAATTACAAAATTTGAAATTAATATTTAACGTATTTATTCAAAAAATTCTAAAACATTACAATGGAGCCTATAGGGAAAATTAAACAATTCTTAAAACTGTCATAACTTTGGCTGCGTGTAAGATAAAGTCATAATTTTTGGTTCTATGGTATGGTTTTCGGGATGGCCAATCTAATGGTGTCATTTAATTCTACCCCGGACCCTCCCTGGTTGCCATGGCAACAAAATTTGGGACAAAATTGGCTATAACTTGGTCTGTGTAAGAGATATCTGCGAGATTTTTGCGTCTATAAGGGAGTTTTCAGGGATGAGCAATTGAATGCAACAAATCGCATTTTCCCCCGATCGACTCCTGTTGCCATGGCAATGAAATTTGGGACAAAACTGGCTAAAACTCGCCTTGTGTAAGAGATATCTGCGAGATCTTTCGTCTATAGGAGGGTTTTTGGGGATGGGTCATTGAATGCTGCAAATCGCATTTTTCCCCAACCGACCCCCGTTGCCATGGCAACGAAATTTGGGTCAAAATGGACTATAACTCGACATATGTACAAGATATCTCCGAGGTTAAGTCCAGAGTTAATCTTTGTCACGTTTATTCACGGAAAAACTAACCAGAGTTTGCTAATCCGTGAGTTAAACCCAAGGACCTATACATTAAACCTCGACATTATAACCACACCATGAATCAAAAGTTTCGATAGGCGGTAGTTGTCATGTGGCTGTTCATTTACGGCCCACTATAGCCTTATGAACTAAATGGCGTGTCTATGCGTAGTAGAAGATATTTAAATGGCAATGAATGTACAGTGTATTCCAACAGAATGCAATAAATGCAACACAATGCATCGCAGCACTTGTGAAAATTACAATTTTAATACATAATCGCAATTACAATTGTTACACAAATTTTTAATATTGTCAGCTTTACTGCGTATCACCCCTATGTAAAAGTCCACTGTTCCATGTGAGGCATGCCGCGAGGTGAAAGTCACTGGCGCAGCCTTCATTTTCATTCACAGCAACATGGCAAATTGCACCCATAGAAAAAGTGCAATCATATTGTGATAACTTCACTGACTATAATGATAGAATTCACTACGCAAAACGTTGTCACAGTTCTTTGTCCTCTGGTTCATCAATTTACGACTGTGAAAGGTTCGCAGATATTTATACGAATCAGCTTCAGTCTTGCACTAATTGCAGGTTAACCTTGCAAAATCGGGAGGTTAACTGCGTGAGTTAAGTCTGAGATAACCGAGAGAGTTAACCTACTGATGTATCATGAATCAATGCGACAATGATTAAGTTTTGTAATTACCGACTTTAACCTATAGGTTATCTTTAACCTGAACGTGAATAAATCGGCCCTAAGTGGGTGATGCATGCAATATTAGTTTGTTTACTGTTTACTTATATGGCCATTTCGTGGATATAAAAGGAATTTTGTTCTGAATTGTCAACAATGCAGGCCAGCGTTGACGTCATGCCTGACGAGTGTCGTCTGCTTTGTTCAGTCATGCCATTAGGTAGTAAGTAACAGTTAAAAGTGGCTTGGCTACTGTAAGAAATAATCTGAAGTGCAATATCTTTGTAACTGATCACCAGTAGGAAAACCGTATTTTAGTAATAAAACTGCAAATATAAATGTACAAAACATCAGTTTATACACTTGTTAACGGCAACATTTAAAGACTTGCACATTGAAAACAGCAAAAATTACAAAAGGTGATATTGCCCACATTACACTGACTGTGTGTCAATGTGCTGCTGAATAATATCATCTTTTGTAATTTTTGCTGTTTTCAATGTGCAAGTCTTTAAATGTTGCCGTTAACAAGTGTAGAAACTGATGTTTTGTACATTTATCTCAGTAACGGTGCGAGATAGGGCCTAGGTTACTATTAATCACTAATAGGAAGTGTACACTGGCTCTCGACTGGCGGCGAATTCAATGACCTTGAATGAACGTGAATGCCAAAATAGGGGGTTTTATGGTTTTTGGCAATTTTGGGCTGTGACACAAGTCTATATCATTCACAAGGTGGCGCCACAGAACAATCGTTATGTAATCCAGATAGAGAATTTGGTATTTGTATATTAACTTAGCATCAACACACCAATTTTCAGCTAAACTACTGAACTGGAACTGCAATAGGCTTTCGCGCATCTCGTGAGCATCAAATTTCTTGTTTGCTAATAGGATTACAGTCGTTTTTGCAACAAAGCCGCAATTTTGCTATGAATGATGAATTCTGCTTCTGAGATATTAAAAATAGCTTCACATGTCACTGGTGGATTGGCAGTCCAGTGTTACTGGTACTAGATGTGGAACAGAGGTCAGGAGTTTGATTTAAGGCAGACCCGCTACCAAGCAACAACTATGGGGAAGTTGTTCACAGCTGCAAACCTGTGTAGGACAGTAGATATATGTGATCTAGATTGGTTAAATTGGCTTGTAACCGTCAGGTTATGGTTTATATTCTCACTGTGGGTCATTTGCAAGCAACCTTAAACAAGTTACTAACTTTCCGTGTGCTCAGATGAAATCAGCCCCCCACCCTCAGTGAGATGGAAAATGAGTAGTGGCTAGACCTAGTGTGGCTGAATGGGGCGAGAGTATGTCTCCCTAGCAGCAAACTACGAATCCAACTGTTCCCTGATGCAAGTAATGAATGGCCACTGCGATATCGTTAACTCATGCCAATCAGCTGCCACTTCCAAAACTGTAAAGTGATTCTGGTCACAAGCCCGACTCCTGAGAAGTTTTTTTCCGATTTAAAGAGAAGAGTGGCAGTAACATGTTTTTGCTGGCAAAAACACCCAACCCTACTTTTAGCAGTTTCAGCATAACAAATAATTGTCAGTCAGAATACTCACCTGATCTGTGTCAGCATGCCTTTTACCAGATACCACTTCCATTCTATAGCAACAAAACATTACAAGCATTATAAATATTTCCAACATCATGTAATATTTATCTATTATATGCATAAAAGTTAAACCACATTTACAATTTAAATCTGTGCAATTTCCCAATTACGAAGCAACAAGAAAGACAATTCAGAGAACAAGTATAACCAGCAATATTATGTTTTGAAAAACCTTCTCAATCTCGTTATTACTCTGGTGCCACTCACTAAAACTACTGGCAAATAATTTCAGTTCCTGTTCAATTCTGTGATTTTGATCATCATTATTCAATTTTAGTTAACAAATTTTATACTTTATCTCACACAAAATAATGGATGTCTAGAGATGGTCAGCAAAACGGCAACATGGAAAAATTAGAAGAACCATTTTTAATGCATGACAGAACATAGTGCTCAGCGCATACTGGTACCAGCTATCGAAATGGTGTCATTCCATCCATCTGTCCTGGTGTCACATCTCAGTACTGAATCTAGCCCAGGTGAGATAGAAACTCTGGGCTTTTACCGTGTGATAGCGCAGAGTCTCTAGTTTCTTGCATTTTGTGGCAGGTCAGGAGATTCCCCTTAAAGGTCCATGGCCACAGTCAAACTCACTTGCACAATTTATGTAGATTTAAATTAGACATCTAACCTCGCATATATAATATGTTGATTTGAGCTTCATCAATGTACAAAATTAAAGAGCAATTTCAAACGAAATGCGGCATTACGTTACATTAGGCAAAAAATTCTTATTTACCAGTTCCCCTGGTGATGTCATCAGCCTAGCCTAGAGACATCATAAATATTAATGGCCTAGCCAGTAACGTCATCAGTCTAGGCTTGGCCATTAATATTCATAATGTTTATTAACTAGCATGATGACATCGCCAGGGATGCCTACATGCTAACATGGTGGTGCGTTTTCTGCGTGATTTTCGTAGATCGTCGATTTCAAAGGTAAATTTCTACGTGTTGACAAAAAGCTGGGCACTGATATTGCTGTCATAATTATCAGAACATTATGCTATTTTAGGAAAATCGATAAAATATATACCTTAATCTTGGTGTTCATGGACCTTTAAGCAAGAGCATCAAAGATGGGTACCCTCCGCTCTCCCGTCATTTTGCCACCATTAACTCAACTCAACTCATCTAGCATGAGAATGATTGCAGATAGATGGAGACTGAACTTGGATGACCTTAAAGGTCAGTACTGCAACAGAAACTGTATATGCTGTAGCACATCTTCCCTAGCAAGGCGTTTTTATTGTGAGAAAAATTTGCGAAACCTGTATCCGATATTTCCGTTGGTTACCGGTATTTACGACTGTGGCAATTTATATCGCCTGGCAAGATGACCACATGCGATGTCTGTTATACTACAGTGTAATGATTATAGCTTTGGAGAGCAGCATTCCGTTAACATAGCGTGCATGGATGGAACTGTGTCACCTCTGAGAAATTGCTTTCTCTCCGTGATTGGAAGTCATAGGCAATATGGTCGGCTATCCCTAGTGACAGCTGGTCTTCTTGTCTATAATCTGCAGCGCTGTTGATGTTGGCATACTGCTAACCACGCAAAACAATGACACTACCGTCTGTCGCACAAACATAACTTGTTTTGATTTGTCACACGACGTGCTGTACAACATTGCCTCGGTCAATGTCTATGTTTCTCAGTTTACTTACTGCCAGTTTCTTCTTTAAATGCTGTCTGATCTTGTTAGGCTGTACGTCTGTCTGTCCGCATATTTGAAATAAAAACAATATTTTATTTATTTATTTATTTTTATAGTCCAAGTTAACAGCCAGTTCAATAGCTTACCAGCTTGTGTCATTATTAGTGAAACAAAAAATTAAAAGTGGATTAAGTTTGGGAGTGTTTCAAAGCTGGTAGTGATAAGGTTAAGAATAGGGATAAATTCCATCTATGGCTATGGTGGATCTTGACTATGGCAGACCAAAAACTAACCAAATTTGGACTCCTTCAAACTAGTGACCAGTCATCGGGTTTAAGTTCAGACTTGAACCCGATAACTTAATCACTAGTCCATTCTGCCAAATTCCAATTTTCCTAACTCTAACCCTTTTCGCTGAATTCTGAATCGCCAAATTCCTAACTGTGAAATGAACTTTGGCTTAGTGGAATCCTGCGATTCGGAATTCAGCAAAGTGGGATTCAGGAAATCGAGGGGATACCAGTCACCACTGCAGTTCGGTAATGGGCCACTACAGCGAAGGGCCGCCATAGCGAGGTTTAACTAAAATTCATGTCGACAGAAGTGTCATTACGCTTTACATTCACATTCACCAGGAGGCGACAATTTCACGTGGAATTTAGTACGATTTTGTGCTTAATATTAAAATTAGGGTTTTCGCCTTCAGTTACGGTTAACATTAGGTTTAGGGTTTGGGTCTAGGGTTAGGGTTAGCATTTTTCAAAGACTTAAGTGACAAAAATGCACACCATAAATTAGTGTACAATGTGGACAGATGAATCACATTCACAAGGGGGCAACAATTTCACATGTAATATAGTACGATTTTGTGCTTAATATTAAAATTACGGTTTTCGCTTACAAGGATAAAGATTAAGGTTTGGGTTTAGGGTTAGTGTTAGGGTTAGCGATCGGGTTAGAGTTAGCATTTTCACGTGCGAGAGCTAACTAGCTAGCTATAGCGTGTATTAGCTATGGTAATTCTGTCCGTCCGTCCGTCCGTCCGTCTGTCTGTCCATCTTGGAGTCTGTCACAACCCGGTACTGTTTCAAGACCAGGTGAGATAGAGACTTTGGGTTTTCACCACATGATAGCCTAGAGTCTCTAGTATTTTGTGACAAAATTTCATGCCGCTGGGAGAAGGGGGTCCCACCGAATGAGAGAACGAAAGAGGGGCACCCCTCCTAAAAGACGTCATTGTACCGCTATTGCATTGGCCAGACGCGCCACGTTATGCTATCGCCGACGTATAGGCTATGCATGGCAGTAAATGAAATGTCGAACTTAATCGACTTCGAGCATCTGCAAACTGTTTTACTATCTATAGCCTATGCTAGAATTAAAACTTTCTCCTTAATTGCCGGCAGATATTACAACAACAAAATTATAAATGTTAAAACACCTTTAAAAAGACGTTGATTTGCGGCTATTGGCTTAGCTACCGTGACAAGGAATTTGAGCTAATGCTCACGAGACGCGCGAAAGCCTACAGCAATTCTCTATCTGAATCGTGTAACGATAGTTCCGTGGCGCCACTTTGTGAATGATATAGACTTGTGTCGCAGCTCGAAATCGCCAAAAATCCATAAAACCTCCTATTTTGGCATTCAACGTCATTCAAAGTCATTGAATTCGGCGCCAATCAAGAGCCAGTGTACGACTTCCTATTATAGTGATTAATAGTAACCTAGGCCCTATCTCGCACCATTACTGAGATACAGCGACTTATTGACCAAAAATCACAAATTTTGCCCACCCCCTCTCATTTAGACCCCTCGTTCAGAGTGACCCCCTTCGAATTTATGGAAAAGCTTTATGGTTCCTGAAACTAGTCTTCCAGGCAGCCGACGGTGAAGATTTGGTGATCCCATCTTGCACCGTTTTTGACTGATCCATCCGTGTGATGGACAGACGAACAGACAAAATTGCGATGGCTAAGACGCGCTGAAAGCAGTAGCTGCTTTCGTGTGTAAAAATTAACTATTGACTGCTGTAAGTGTCGTTAAATTACGACACTATAATTTGTTTGCTTTGGTTAGTTTGTCGTTTTCTCCATTTATTCTCGTTATTTTGGCAATACAGTAATAAAAATATTAACTTCTAACGTAAAATATTGCGATATATTGAAAGTACCGTGACATATATAAAAGATATCACGATATATCAAAAAATTCGACATTTTTTCGATGATACGATACGATACATCTATATCGAGAACGATATATTGATATATCGAAAACGATATATCAATATTTTCACGTAACAAAACCGGTATCCTGCCAATCCACCAAGTTCCATTTTGCTGAAGTTCAATTCTCTGAGTCCCATTTTGTGAATTGAAATTCAGCAATTCGGGATTCGGCAAAAAGGTCTAGGGTTAGGAAATGGGATTTGGAGATTTGGGCTTTCGACGACTTGGGATTCGGTGAACCAAAATTGTGCAAAATAAATTTAAAGTGCAGCTTGATAGATTTTGGGCACAGCAAGAAGTTATGCATGACTGGACCGCCAAATTAACTGGAACCGGAGACGTATCGAAGTTCATCGAAAAAAGTTATTAGATTATTAGTAGAATCAGTTATATCGTGATACAGATATAGAGACTTTGTGCCTACATCCGTTTACCTACATTACTGATTACTGAAACGGAACCACAAAACCAACTGGCGTAACATATCACATTTTTTGTTTTAATGTGGCAAAGCAGAAACATTTGTATAATTTGCACAGAGACATGGTAAAATGCATACAGAAACATTAGCGAAGATGTTGGCATAGTAGGTACATAATACGCAGCCATCCTATTCCTATACTTGCCCACTGCACTGCGCAAAGCAAACCCTAACCTGACTAACCCTAATCCTGACCTTGAAAACGAGTACGCATTGCTCGACAGACGGGTGTAACGCGGAATTAGGACAGCCGCATAATAATGCGATGATCCGCGGCAAGTACTCAAACTTGAAATAACCGCGAAAATGGATTCTCCAATACCTAGACTTATCCTCCTTCGCAGTGAGCAGCAAAATTGCGCATACTCATTATATGGCACAACACAACCTCGCAACACAACCAGACACACATAAAATAATTTTTTTCTCAAAAATCAGAGAAAGCACACACAACTGCCACCTAGCGAATACGGTAATTAGGTCACGAATTGGGTCAAACATTACCTTGGCATGTTTATGTTGCTGTTGCCATGACAAATAAAGCTTTCAAAAATTGCGATACATTGCACGCAATGCATAATTCAGTTATGCAACTAGAAAAAAATAAAATTGGGGCATTTATATTTGTATAACAAAAGATAGTACTGTCATATGTGACCTAATTGCATATCTGGGTCATAATTCTCAGAGACATTCACTAGGCGGCGCAGGAAAAATCATTTGTTAATATTCTATACAGCTATCACGTGCCTTGCCTAAGAGCTCTGATTGGACAGAACCACTTACAGCCAGTTAGAAGCAGTTGCAACCGGATTGAACTGGTTTATGGATGACTCACAGGGGAAACGTTGATTTTTAGCCGACCGTGGTCGCGCTTATGACACACGTTGTGTCCGTCTGTCTGTCGTCTGTAACATAGGCCTAACTTAACCAGCACGTAATAAAAATGTAATAAAGATTCATGTTGTGACTAAACGACGCATTGCCGGAAAACTTTAGGCCCTATCTAACGAAGCAAATATGGTTGCCCGACCGCTACCGTGTGGTACCAATATTCGGGCCCGCCCACGGTCCCCAGTCCTTCAAACGCGGTACTGAGTACAGACTTCCTGCGGTGTCGCCCGCCAGTCATTCCGAAGGTCCGCTATTCCGAAAGGCCGACACTCAGCACTGTTAGATATAGGGTTAGAGTTAGGGTTAGCCTACCGTCAGCAGGGTCAGTGTTACCTGGAAGTCATACAGTAGGTCTACAAGAAAACTCGAGCAAAAACTATATGCAAAACAATACTTAGGCCCTACTACATATGTGTCACTTACGCACCAACAACATAGGTCGTGGTTTTTACATGCTATAACTCAACATATGCTGTATATAGCGTGTCTATGACATGATTGTCGTCTGTCTGTCAGTCTGTCTGTTGGTTTGTCTGTCATGGACGCATTGTGGTTAAACGGTGCGAGATAGAGCCTAGGTTGCTATTGTAAGAGAAACTCGCATATTGGCTTCCAATTAAAATTACATAAAAAAATCATTGACCTTGGATAACCTTCAAAGATCATAATGCACTATATGGTATGCCAACCGTGCGGTATTGTTAAAGGTTAAAGGTTAAAGGTGCATATAGCTCTTAATGATCCCATCTCAGAGCTACGGAGCGTCACTTGTCATATGGGATCACACAGTGTTACCTGCCACCCGACAGAGGTGAACG
>Ga0056128_1012348_pt1 | contig 10434 bp, 5 predicted proteins | sample WorMetLIZISLAND2_FD_71113 | JGI IMG/M metagenome (GOLD analysis project Ga0056128, IMG submission 71113) | Marine gutless worms symbiont microbial communities from Max Planck institute for Marine Microbiology, Germany - Olavius geniculatus... ... | reverse complement strand
TGAAGTGTTGGCCCACTGTGACACTTGTACACTGGCCCACTTGACAGCTGCAGTATCGATAATGTTTTGCTCCTGACCAATACAGGCTCTACCAGTCACTTTTTGACGTTACAAACATTCTTAAACTTCTTCTGGTAGACACACTGCTGCAAGACAGTCAAATCTTGTAATAAACCTGCTGTTGGGGCCCACAAATTAAGACAGATAGAATTTATTAACGTTTTTCTATTCATTTTAACACGTATTATGCCTGGTCTGCTTTCCTCAAGTAGTGCAAAAACAGACGTTGGGTGAGGTAAAAACTAAAACACTAATTTCATAGCCAGTTGTGTCGTAAATATTTCTGTTAATTATTATTAAAATCTGCTAATCTTTATTTGAGGTACGATCGATAATGTTGGGGATGTTTTCAGGTTTTCTGTTTATTTTAATGCATATTTCGGTTGATCAGATTTCCCTAGGTAGTGCAGAAGCATACATTGGGTGAGGTTGAAAACTGAATAGTCATTTGATGGCAAGTTGTGTCAGAAATATTTCTGCCAAAAATTATTAAAATTTGATAATTGGTTTTCAAGATACAGTTGAAAATGTCGGGGATGTTTATTTTGGGACACAGATATATACCACAATAATGCATATGGTTTGTTTTCGTGGTTTTAGATTTTTTTACGTTGGTTGGATTTTGTTTATTTCATAAAAATCAGAAAATTGTAATATAGCCATAATGCTATGATATCTTTTGTTTTGACAGTATTGCATACATTTAGTGAGTAATTACCTCCGCCAATTAGGTTTTGTTTTTGCCGGTTTTTGTCTGTCTGTTTGTCTGTTATTCTGTGTGTCAAAAAGATAACTCAAAAAGTTATGGACGGATCTTTCTGAAATTTTAAAACATGTCGGGCATGGCATAAACTACAAGTGATTCAATTCTGGAAGTGATCCGGTAGGAATCCTGGATTCTAAATTATTCTAAAATTTCCGTTACCATTGCGTTAAAAAGGGCCTAAGAAATCCGCGGCAAAGCGAATATGCGAACATTGCCTTGGCGTAGATAAGCGGGCTATAACTGCTTTCTAGTTATAAAGTGTTTTTCGTTAATAAACATCTGCAGTCTGAAATGGCCTTAGAGGCAAGTTTTGCTTTTTTGCTGGTTGTTTAGTGCATCGGTGGTGCTGTGATTCGTACTTTTTTTAGTTTTTAATATTACAATTCTTAAAATTACAAAGTTTATTGTCAAGATAAAAGTTATTCACAGAATGAGACTGTTACCATAATAATGTATAATGTTTAATTTGGTGGTTTTGGATTTATGCATTGGTTGGGTTTTGTTCATTTTAAGAAAATCAAAAAATTGAAATATGGTGATGGTGTTGATATATGTCTTGTTTTGACAAAATTGCATACTTTAGTGAGTAATTATCAACTATCTTTTGCACTAATGAACATGTGCAGTCTGAAATGGCCTTTGAGACAAATTTTTGCTTTGCCGTTGGTTGCTTAGTGCAGTGTTTGGTGGTGCTGTAATTCGTAGTTTTCACAGTTTTTAACATTAGTCGGGTCAAAATCCGATTTATATCGAAGAAACCCCCCAAAATTTCAACAAATCATTTTTGCTTTATCTGTTTTAATTAGTAATGGTGAGTTCCAGAAAAAAAATTTGAGGGTTATATGACCCCGGGAGCATGGTTAATTTGCATATTTTCTAAAAAGCCGCCATTGAAAATTCTAATTTGTACTAACTTTTTTTGGTTGGTTTTAAACACCATAAATGTATTGGCAACATATATGAATATAAAGTTTTTTAAAATAAAATAAACATAATTTTATCTTTGTGTAACGTACCATGACGTAGCTGTGACGTATGTGACGTCGAAGTTTCACTGTTGCCATAGCAACCATTTATAAGATGCAAAATTTTGCATTACAGCCAATGAAGAGTTCAAAGCGGTATAACTCGATCCCCGTAAGCGATAATTGCGCGCTGTTTGCACCTACCCCCTATATTTGGGCCCAGGCTATTTGATGGTGTCACTTAAATGTTTTGCCTGCCGACCCCCGTTGCCATGGCAACGAATTTTGGAATTCAATTAACTATAACTCGGCCCACGTGAAAAATAATTGCGCGCTGTTTGCACATATTTTTTTATTTTCGGGCCCGGGCTTTCCGACGGTGTCATTTAAATTTTTTCCTTGCCGACCACTGTTACCATGGCAACAAATTTTGGAAGAAAATTGACTATAACTCGGCACCCTTAAAAGGTAACTGCGCGCTATTTGCACCTACTCCTTTATTTTTGGGCCCGGGCTATCCGATGGTGTCATTTAAATTTGTCCGATGACGATTCCTGTTGTCATGGCAACTAACCGTTTTTATTCAAAGACTAAATTGGCTAGTTTTGTATGGACCACTCTGAAATTCAACACGCGATAATATTGCCCCAGAACCATTTTTGCTGTTTTCGAGTTTTGACTTATATTGCCCTTACATCGTTTTGGAAACTGTTAAAATTTTTTTGCTCTGATTTTTGCTGTTTTTAGTCCACTTTTGTTCAGAATTTTGTTATTTGATTTTATGACAATAAATTTATTTACTGTTCTCAGATTATCTCCGAGCGCGTAAAGGAAGTTGGTGCAAGGAAAAAATTATGTGTGATGTAACAATGTCTGCTGCAGCCAATTTCGTTTTTAAATAAGAACGGTTAGTTGCCATGGTACAAGGGGTCGTCATGGGACAAATTCAAATGACACCATCAGATAGCCCAGACCCGAAAAAAGGGGTAGATGCAAATAGCGCGCAGTTACTTTTACGGGTGCCAAGTTATAATCAATTTTTTCCCAAAATTTGTTGCCATGGCAACGAGGGTCGGCAGGGGAAAAATTTAAGTGACACTATAGAATAGCCCGGGCCCAATTATAGGGGGATAAGTGCAAACAGCGCGCAATTATCGTTTGCAGAGACCGAGTTAAAGTGAGTTGAACTTTCCATTGGCTGTAATGCAAAATTTTGCAACTTTTGAATGGTTGCTATGGCAACAGTAGAACTTTGACGTTATGGTACGTCACATGAAGATAAAATTATGTTTGTTTTATTCAGAAACCCCATGTTTATATTTGTTGCCAATACATTTATGGGGTCTAAAACCAACCATAAAAAGTTAGTACAAATTAAAATTTTCAAAATATGCAAATTAACCATGTTCCCGGGGTTATATAACCCTCGACTTTTTTTGAGACTCGCATGAACAATTAAAGCAATTGAACCAAGAAAAATGATTTGTTACAATTTTTTGGAGGTTCAAGCAAGTCAAGGTCCGACTAATTACATATATATCGCTTGTGACGTTTGTAGTCCACATTGTTACATGGATGTGCACCATCATTGACTTTTCCGTCTGATTAAACTGAGGCTGTTACCATAATAATGCCTATGGTTTGTTTTTTGTGTTTTTGGAGGTGGTGAAGTTCATAGTTACATTTACCAGCATGAAATTAATATATTAGTGTTCATTTATTACACCATTCGCTAGCCGTCTTAGTTTCTGTCATAAAACGCTGTTTTAGGTCATTGCGTGTATTACATATTAAAATTCTGGTGCAGCAAAATAATTATTTTAGCAGTTATAATAGCATGCCACTTTAGCAGCCAGGATAGCACTGGCTTTTAATCTGAAATTAATTGCGATTATGTGTTGTTTTGACCCACCTTGTGCATGTTGTGGAATGTAAACATATGCAACTATAAGTTTTGTGCTTGCATTTCACCGTATATGACCTGCATTTGACGTCTAAAGTGTCACAATTACATAGTCGTAGACACTAAAGTGACGTGTTACGTAGGTTGTGGGCAAGACGCTGCAATTTTTCGACAGACTGTTGCAAACCCAAAAAAAATTATGGGTGCTCAGAAGTCCTAGTGTGCCTTTAAATTTACAAAACATAAGGATTTTTAAACAAAATGTTTGTATTTGTGTGCAACATGTTCCGACACGCTAAAATTAGGCGCATCGCACCTAGCAGAAGTTCATTGCTTGTGTAAAACTTCAAAAATAAACAAAAACAGTACCAATGTTTGTGACGGCTTAGAGAAAAAAATATACAGATTGGATGTTAACTAAAGGCACAAAAACTTTTTACGCTTTAGCTAATCAAAATTTAAAAATACACGGGCCCGAAAAAGGAACACCACGCACCTTTTGCCCCTTATGTCCTGTACGTCACGCATCATCACGCTATCGTAAACCACTCTACTCCCCTCGGCGCGTGATGGACAATTCCATGAGCTACTGGCTAAATTATTATTACTTCGCTGTATTAAAATGACTAAAAGGGCCAACTCTTTTACGTGACGATATTGACACTTTGCAGTTACTTATTATTTCTTTATTAGCTAAGTGGCGAAATATTATTATTTCGTTTCATTATATTGTGCAAAAATTTACTGTCTGAGGTAAATTAAATTATCTTGCTGGTGAACTATTATAAATTTGTCGTTTTAAATAACATTTAAAAAACCGATTCATTTACGTTACAAAATTAGCATTCTACAGTGCATTATTTTTTACCAACTGGCTTGTGAGTTATTATTACTTTGTTTTATTAAATAGCGATTAAAAGGCCGGCCTTTTTATATGCAAAAATTTACTGTTCGCAGTTAATTAAGTTAGCTTGCTGGTAAGTTATTATTACTTTGTCGTTTTAAATAGCAAATCACAAGGCTGTTCTATTGCAATTGTTTTTCTGCATAATTTTAGCCAAATATGATCAAAATTGGTTTGTAATTAACGAATATAGCACAAGATGTTAGCAGTTTTTTGAAGCACAGTTTCTATACACCCGTATAAACGTCAGTTATGACTGACACAAAATCTCTTACACTGATCTGCTGTTGTGTTGTGCAAAACAGAGCTGGGCAAATTACTGGCTAAAATATAATTCAATTACAAATGACAAATTACTGGCATAAATGTAACTAAAAATACAAATTACAACTTACTTTGAAATCAAAGGCCAACTTACAAAATACGTAATTTTAATTACTTCAATTACAAATCGCATGCTATCACAAACTGATGCCTCTTACGACATACGATGCCACGACACATAATGCACCGCGTGGCTGCATAATTATGTTGTCAGCCCATATCATTTTTTCTCATAAAAAACACCTCGACTGCCTATTTTAATGCCATCGCGAAAGACATCGCATCGACTACTAAGATTAGCATTAGCGGTCAACGTCTGCAACTGCTGCAACCATGACATGACACAGCAGCTCGGTTTGTGCACTATCAACAAAATTCGGTGTTGGTTACAAGTATGAAAAACGAGTCAGTGTATCGCACTGCCAAACGGCACAATTTCTCTGTTGCCGTAATCAACAAAAATGGTTAACAAACGAAATGTCCATAAAAGTACACAGGCCCTACACCAAGTTCTGTTACCAACGTGGTATGCTACACATGCCTGCTTCTGGGCAATCTTAACCTTCGATTCCCGCCATCTCTCTTTCATCGCTCGTTTCTGCCGCTCGGTTAAAAATTTGGTGTGACAGGTATGTTGCGGCGGCTAAGTCGGCGGCTTAGAGGTCTAGTGTAGCCTACAGATCTATATGAATTTTAAACACATAGCAAATTTTTTGACACGTTCGTTACATGGACGGGGCACAGCCGTCTGTGCCAGGAGCCGTGGGTGGGGACAACGGCTGCGGTAGGCCTAGGTCTACATTATTTTCCGTCGCTTGCGCAATGCGTGCTGTACCATAGAGTCCTGTGTAGTGTACTAGCGTTATCATCCACAACTCTCTGGCCAGGCCTTGCCGCAGACGTGACTTCCATGACGTCACGCACCTTTTACCCCCTCTGTCCCGTACGTCACGCATCATCACGCTATCGTAAACCACCCTCTTCCCCTCGGCGCGTGATGGACGACTCCATGAGCCACTGGCTAAATTATTGTTACTTCGCTGTATTAAAGCGACTAAAAAAGCCATCCCTTTTACGTGACGATATTGACACTCTGCAGTTAATTAGTCCGCCCGAAAACGATAGTTTTCGGAAGGACTTATGTTTTACGCATGATGTTTTTTTGTCAACGCGAAATCTTTGAAATGCGTGGGCCGACCGGCTTGAAATTTTGCACGATGGTTAGTATTAAGCCGAGTTTTATAATGCCAGTTTAAAATTCTAAGGGGCGCACCCCACAAAAAAATTCAGGGGCCAAAAACATGCAAAATTTGGCCCGATTTCGGACGACTTCAAAGTTCGGCGGCGAATATCTCTGAAACGGATGAAAATATTCAAAATCAAATTTTTATTCCGTTTACCGCGATTTCTCCTGCGTTAGGCGAAGCAAGTCCGGTGAAATTTGGTTTAGTGATCTTGAAGATCTCGATGTTAAATCGTACCCACCCAAAGTGCATTTTTTGGTAGACCATATTTCGGCCCCTAGGAAGTGCTGCGCCCCCAAATTTTTACACGTGCTAAAAAATGACCAAGTCTTACTAGTGCACCTTCACCGAAGATGGCGGCTCTTTTTACAACTTTTTTTCAAAAAGGGGTCAAAAGTTTGCTTAAAATGGAATAAATAAGCCATTATAACTTCAAAGTTAGGGGATGTAGCCCTACAAAACTTTGGTACTTGACGTGTGTCTAGCAAATACAACTTTTGGGGGCACCGCCTTCCTTAAAATTTGGGAAAGCAAAAAACGTCCAAAAATTAGTACGTTTTACGACAACTTTTGAGTTTGACCGCAAATATCTTTAAACTGGATAAAGATATCGACAAGCGGTAAACGTCGTTATCAAATACGGTTGAAGCCGCGTTGAACAAAAAAAATGTGTAAACTTCGGTCTTGTACGAACCAAGTTATAATGGCTCACTTTGACCTACCCATTACTTGGAAGACCATATTTTGGCCGGTAAGGAATGCTGCGCCCCCCAAATTTTTATACGCGCTAGGAATGACCAAGTCTTACTAGCCCACCCTCTATTGGGGACGGCGGCCTCCCTTACAACTTTTTTCAAAGAGAGATCAAAAATTGGTTTAAAATGAAATAAATAAGCCATTATAACTTTAGAGTTAAAGGGTTTAGCTCGACGAAACTTTGGCACTTGACGTATCCCTAGATGGGGGTGTTAACGCAAGTACAACTTTTGGGGGCACCGCCCCCTTAAAATTTGGGAAAACAAAAAACGTGCAAAAATTGGTGCGATTTACCACAACTTTCGAGTTTGAGCGCAAATATCTCTAAAACCGATAAAGACAGCGACAACATGTAAACGGCGTTGACGAAAGCTATCTTTTGGGCGTTGAGCAAAAATTTTTTTTTGATATTCGGTTTACTATAAACAAAGTTATAAGCGCTCATGTTGACCTACCCTAAGTCGACAATGCGCGTTCGGCGTATACCAATGCATTTGAGTTCGGGCCACGTGAATTTGATGCCGGGAAAATTTTACCTGCCCCTTAATTTCCTCCAATCGAACTTAGGGCGCCGGGCGGACTCACGTTGGGCTTTGCCCCAAATTTTTAGGTTGTTTATGTTTTGCTACAAATTTTTTGTTTAACGCGAAATCTGCAAGATGCGTGGACCGACTGCGCGCAATTTTGCACGATGATCAGTACTGGGCCCAGTTTTATAATGCCGGTGCAAAATTTTGGATGGCCTTTCCCAAAAAAAATTTCAAATGCCAAAAACATGCAAAATTTAGCCAGATTTCAAACAACTTTGAAGTTTGGCGACAAATATTTCCGAAACGAATGTGGGTATTTAAAATCAGGTAGTCATTCCATCTACCGCGATTCCTCCTGCGTTAAGCTAAATAAGTCCGGTATAGTTTGGTCCAGTAACCTTGGAGATCTCGATGTGAAATCGTACGCACCGAAAAAACATTTTTCTGAAAAACATATTTGGGCTTCTAGGGGGTGCTGCGCCCCCAAATTTTTACACGCGCTAGCGAATGACCAAGTCTTACTAGCGCATTTAACACCAAGAACAGCGGCCCACCTCACAACTTTTTTTAAAGGGGGGTTAAAAAAATTGGCTTAAAATGTAATATATTAGCGCTTATAACTTCGGAGTTAAGGGGTGTAGCCCAACGAAACTTTGGCACTTGACGCGACTCTAGGTTGGAGTGTTAACGCGAGTACAACTTTTGGGGGCTCCGCCTTCCCCCCTTAAAATTTGGGAAGACATAAAACGTTCAATAATCGGTGCGATTTACAACGACTTTCGAGTTTGAGCTCAATTATCTCGGAAATCGATAAAGATAACGACATAACCTAAACGGCGTTGACGAGAGCGATCCTTTCGGAGTTGAACAAAAAAAATTTGTAAAATTCCGTCTACCATGAACAAAGTTATAAACGCTAATGTTGACCTACCCTAAGTCGACAATGTGCGTTCGGCGTAGGCTAATGCATTTGAGTTCGGGCCACGTGACTTTGGTGCCGGGGAAATTTTACCCCTTCCTTTTTACCCTTTCCCCTAATTTCCTATAATCGGACTTAGGGCGTAAAGCGGACTCACGTTGGGTTTTGCCCCAAATTTCTAGTTAGTCCATCCGAAAGCGATAGTTGCGGAGCGGACTTTTGTTTTACGCCTGATGTTTTTTCAAAATTTTTTTTCCGAGCATGAAATCTCCAAGATGCGTGGTCCGACCGGCTTGAAATTTTGCATGATGGTCAGTACTAGGCCGAGTTTTATAATGCCTGTCCAAAATTTTTCGGGGCGCATCTTCAAAAAATTTCGGGAACGAAAAACATGCAAAATTTAGCCCAATTTCGGACGACTTCGAAGTTCGGCGACGAATATCTCCGAAACGGATGAAGATATTCAAATTCGGATAGTCATTCCATGTAGAACGATTTTTCCTGCGTTAGGCGAAACAAATCCGGTGAAGTTTGGTCCAGTGACCTTGCAGATTTAAATGTTGAATCGTACCCACCTAAAGTGCATTATTCGGAAAAACATATTTCGGCCCCTAGGGGGTGCTGCGCCCCCAAAATTTATACGCGCTAGAAAATAACCAAGTCTTACTAGCGCACTCCCCACCAAGGACGGCGGCCCCCCTTACAACTTTTTTCAAAGAAGGGGCAAAAATTGGCTTTAAATGGAATAAATGAGCCACTATAACTTCGGACTTAAGGGTGTAGCACGACGAAACTTTGGCATTTGACGTGTCTCTAAATGGGGATGTTAACGCAAGTACAACTTTTGGGGGCATCGTCCCCCTTAAAATTTGGGAGGGCAAAAAACGTCCAAAATTTAGTACGTTTTACGACAACTTTCGAGTTTGACCGCAAATATCCCTAAACTGGATAGAGATATCGACAAGCGGTAAACGGCTTTATTAAATGCGGTTAATTCCGCGTTAAACAAAAAATTGTGTAAATTTTGGTTTTCTACGAATCAAGTTATAATGACTCATTTTGACCTACCTTAAGTCGCATTACCTAAAAGACCATACTTTGGCTCCTAGGGTGTGCTGCGCCACCAAATTTTTACACGCGCTAGAGAATGACCAATTCTTACTAACGCACCCCCCACCGGGGACGGAGGCCTTTTACAACTTTTTTCAAAGAGGGGTCAAAAATTGGTTTTAAATGAAATAAATGAGCCATTATAACTGCAAAGTTAAGGGGTGTAGCCCGACGAAACTTTGGCGTTTGACGTGCCTCTAGGTGGGGGTGTTAACGCAAGTACAACTTTTGGGGGCACCGCCCCCTTAAAATTTGGGAGGGCAAAAAACGTGCAAAAATCGGTGCGATTTACGACAACTTTCAAGTTCAAGCGCAAATATCTCTGAAAGCGATGAAGATAGCGACAACATGTAAACGGCGTTGACGAAAACGATTTTTTCGGCGTTGAACAAAAAAAATTTGTGAAATTCGGTTCACTACAAACAAAGTTATAAGCGCTTATGTTGACCTCCTCTAAGTCGACAATGCGCGTTCGGCGTATACCAATGCATTTGAGTTTGGGCCACGTGACTTTGATGCCGGGAAAATTTTTTTCCCTAATTTTTCCCAGTCGGACTTAGGGCGCCGGGCGGACTTACGTTGAGCTTTGCCCCAAATTTCTAGTTTTCGTTTTGATTTACTACTTAGCTTCGGTTTTAGTTTTAAAAATATTTTCTAGTTTTAGTTTGGTTTTAAATTTAAAGTGTTTTTCGTTTTAACTGTCGTCGACTAATTTGTTTTTTTGTCGTTTAGTGCAATTTTTTTGAGTTTCGCTGACAAAAATCCTATTGCGCTAAATTGTTCCTTGCACGACTCGCCATGCGCATTATTATGAGAATTAGGTTATGTTATTGGAATAAATGCTACTGAGGTATTGTAAGGATATTATGAGCTACCGTTATAAGAATTAGGTTACATCCACGGATTAGGCGGATTCTGAACGCCTGTCATATACAAGCAAGCAGAGATACATA
>Ga0056128_1012347_pt1 | contig 10434 bp, 7 predicted proteins | sample WorMetLIZISLAND2_FD_71113 | JGI IMG/M metagenome (GOLD analysis project Ga0056128, IMG submission 71113) | Marine gutless worms symbiont microbial communities from Max Planck institute for Marine Microbiology, Germany - Olavius geniculatus... ... | reverse complement strand
ATGAATCTCATTGTTTCTGCAACAATATTCTATGCAATATACGTATTTTTATAAATTTTTGCAGTAGTCTGTATATATTAAATGGTTTATTTGTAGCAGTATGTCTAATTCGTCCGCCCAGAAACGATAGTTTTTGGAGTGGTCTTATGTTTTACTGCAGATGCTTTATTTCTTATTTTTCTTTTTTGTGCAAGATCTCTGAGCGTCGTTGGCCAATCGGCATGAAATTTTGCACAGTGATCTGATCTAGGCTGAATTTTATAACGCTGATCTAGAATTTCGAGGGGGGCTTTTTAAAAAAAATTTAGGGGCTAAAAACATGCAAAATTTGGACCCATTTTGGATGGCTTCAAACTTTGATGGCAAATATCTCTGGAACGGACAAAGATATTCAAAATCGGACAAGTACCTGATTGACAGTGATTCCTCCCACGTTTGGCAAAAAATGTCTGGTGAACGTTGGTCTACTGGCAATGAAGATCTAGTGATGAAATTATACCCACTTAAATTGACTTTTTTGAAGATCATATTTCGGCCCCTACGGGGTGCTGCACAGTGCAATTCAATTTTTACACGCACTAGAAAATGACCAAGTTTTACTAGCACACACCCGGGGGTTCCTCAACCATTTTTTTTAAATGGGGGCCGAAAATGGCTGAAAATTAGCAAATGCATGTCTATAACTTTAAGGGTAATGGGACGTACAAGTGGTTTGTGAGCACCTGCTGTTGAGTTTTATTATATTGTATTGTAAATTTGATAGCTCATTGGAATGAAATTGTTTACTGCATTTTTAAGTGTAGCAAATTTAGCTAATTAAATTTAGAAAATTTAGCAAATGCATGTCTATAACTTTAAAGGTAGTGGGAGTAGCTTCAGGATACTTTGCCACATGACGTACCCCTAGGTGGGGGTGATAACATTGGTACAACTTTTGGGGAGGACACCGCCCTGTGAAAATTGGAACGGCAAAAACGTCTAAAATTTGGTGCGATTTAGGACAACTTTTGAATTTGATGGCGAATATTTCTGGAACGGATTGAGATATGGGCAAGCAGTTAATGGTGTTATTAAGTGCAGTCTCTCCAAGGTTGAGCGAAAAAAAATTGGGTAAACTTTGGTTCACAAACAAATAAGTTATATGCTTGCATGTTGACCCACCCTAAGTTGACAATGTGCGTTTTGCATTTGAAGGCCACGTGACTTTGCTGCGAGTGGTATTTTCCCAGTCAAACTTAGGGCAGCAGGTGGACTTACATTGGGCTTTGCCCCAAATTTCTACACTGTGTTTTAATATTAGCGACACCTCTACAGATAAGTTACAGTAAAATCGTTAATATATGACAGATTGTTACAAAATTTGAATCCATCATGGATGCAATCATTTGAAATTAGTGTTTAAAGTTTGAGCTCAGAGTGGCCACCTTTGGCATCAACACAAGCTCTTAGTCTAAGGCGGGTTGATCCCTTTGTCAGTAACAACGTACTGAACGTAAGCTTAATGTAAACAAACACCGACATTATAATGACATTACACTGAGCACACACGGTAAAGTGCATACGTCATAATGGATGTGACTGTAAGTAATGTTAAGATAATGCAGTGTACAATATTTTGTTGAAATCCATAAACTACAAACTGAACTAGAAAGCAGTCGTAGCCCGCAGGTACTTCCACCAAGGCAAAGCTATTCGCCAGGTGGCGTCACCATCTTCGCTTTGCCAGCAGTTCCCTTATGCCCTATTTAACGCAGTGGTAACGAAAATTTCAAAGTAATCCAGAATCCAGGATTCCTGCTGGATCACGCCCAAAATTGAATCACTGGTAGTTTATACCATGCCCGACATACCCTCAAAATTTCAAAAAGGTCCGTCCATAACTTTTCGAGTTATTTTGCTAACAGTCAGACAAACAAACAAACAAACAGACAAACAAAAACTAGCAAAAACATTACCTCCTTGGCGGAGATAATTAAGTGTATTTGAAGCAGAGGGGTTGCTGATTTTGGGACATGGTGTAGTTATCTTTTGCGCTGCTTTGAAATGACCACATGTTCTGTTACATCAGGTGTGTCTAGCAGAAACTTTTCTTATGCAACATATTTTGAAAGCAACATGGTCTTGCAAATGGCACCAGCAAGGGCAACTGTTTGGGGCTTTGCGGAGTCATCGGACATTGGTGAAACCGTTTTGGTCAACCTAACTAGCAGCATTTGTGAATGGAGCTATATAACTACTATTGTGTCTGGTAATCACATACATTTTTTTTTGTCATGAGAAGTTTAAATGGTATTTAAAAGAGGGCTGCAGAAATTAATGATTAATTAATCAATTAATTGTTAACAAAATAATCATTAATTTTTAGTTGGTTAAATTAGGTTAAAATTTTGGACTTGTTTATATCACTGTCGTCGCTAATCTGGACATTTCCAGTCGAACGTAAGCTACAGTAAACAATAATGATGAGGGTTTTTTTCTTATGCTGACATGTGATTTTGACTACACAGTTTGTGTACTGCATCATCATCACTTAAGTTGATGACACATAGGCCAGAAACAGGCGCCTGTTTCTGGCGCCGGAAACAGGCGCCTGTTGTCTGGTGCCAGAAACCATGACACACTTATCCGGCAAATGATACCGACAGAAAAAAAACAACGATGGATCCCAATTTCACAGAAATTCGTTTTTTTTGTACTGTTCTACGAGTTGAAAAACACTTTCGTCACTCCACTTCATCTTTCGTCTTTGTTTACAAACAAACGAGCAGTGCTATCGTCTGCTCGGACTGACCAATCACAGTTCAGCTTTCCCGCCGGTTTCCGGCACGAAATTGAACATGCTCTAACCGGCGTCGGTTTCTGGCACCAGAAAAATCTGGCACCAGAAAAGTATGACAGACTGACCAGTTTCTGGTACCAGTTGACTGATACCAGAAACAGGCGCCTGAAACTGGCCAGTGTGATCACTATTAGTTTTGCCTCAGTTTGCAAAAGATAGCAGCAACTAGTGCAGGCTATAGTTGAATTCTGCAGTTGTCAGTTTTCTGGTTGACTACAAAAATTAATCGATTAAATTTCATTAATTTTTGAAGATTAATTGATTACAAATGTTTAATCAGTACCAGTCTTAATTTGAAATGAATATGTCTTTACTTCTTTTCAGTACGATGCTTTAAGCTTTAAAAGCTTTTAGCTTGTGATCAGAAGCAAATGATTGGTGAAAACCCATTATTGAGGATGCCTGAAAAAAACTTGTGGCTTTGTGCATCTGTGGCAGGATCTGGTCAGGGTATATGGAAAGTGCTGTTTGATCCAGTTGCCAACGTCCACCATGTGTACACAGTCAGAGCTGTTTTGAAGTCACATGCTCCAATCACACTATCAAATGTTCTGTTTGGAGACGTTTGGATTTGCTCCGGGCAGAGTAACATGAAGTTGCCCGTTGAGCAGGTGTTATACACTGTGTCTCAAAAAAAACATCCCCGACATTTTCGACTGTAACTTGAAAACCAATTACCTGATTTTGATAATTTTTGGTACGAATATTCATGACACAATTAGCCATCATTTAGTTTTCTATCTTACCTAGCATTTGATTCTGCACTACCTGGGGAAAACACAACCAGCGAAATATCATTTTTTATCCACTGTGATATGATTGCCTTATTAGCATAATGCATAAAAACACATTTTCTTAACATTTCTGACACTTTAGCTGACATTTTATCCAGCTGTCCATTTTTTAACTGTCTGCAGCAAAATTGTTTGAAGTGTTTCCCCACTGTGCGAACACAGGCAAGGAGACGCTTTCTCCATTCATTAACAGCAGTATCCATAATGTTCTGCTCCAGACTAATCCAGGTGTACCAGTCGCTTCTAGACCTCACAAACATTCCTTAACTTTATATGGTAGACACACCGTTGCAAGACAGTTAAACCTTGTAATAGACCGGCTGTTGGGGCCCACAGATTAGGATAGATGGAACTTATCGACGTTTTTTCATTCATTGTAACACGTATTATGCTTGGTTTGATTTCCCCAGGTAGTGCAAAAGCAGACGTTGGGTGAAATGGAAACTAAAACGCTTGTTTAACAGCCAGTAGTGTTAGAAATATTTTTGCCAAAAATTATTAAAATTTGCTAATCTTTCTTCGAGTTACGATCAATAATGTTGGGGGATGTTTTTCAGGTTTTTTATGTTTATTTCAACACATATTTCGCTTGATCTGATTTCCCTAGGTAGTGCAGAAGCATACAGTGGGTCAGGTTCGAAACTGAACAGTCGTTTGATGGCAAGTTGTGTCAGGAATATTTGTACCAAAACTTACCAAAATCTGTTAATTTGTTTTCAAGTTACAGTCAAAAATGTCGGGGATGTTTTGTATTTACTGGCGAAACTGTAATGTAGGCTAAAAGCAATTGTTGTTATTACTGTGTACTGTAGTGTGTATTCAGTATGTCACTAATTGGTCCAGATCAATCTTTGCGGCACTAAATGGTTTTTAGTATGCCAAAGTTATATTATTTGCTGAATGTAAATTAGCGTACTGTTAAGGAACTACTCAAGGGTTTGAACATGATTCTCTGTGGTTTGTGAGCACCTGCTGTTGAATTTTATTATATTGTATTGTGAATTTGATAGCTTATTGGAATGAAATTGTTTACCATTTAATGCATTTTTATTCTAAACCAGGGATAAAATGTTTACAGGTTATTTGTGTGATATAAGTGTAGACAGACAAGAACTGATCTAGTACATAATTAAAGCTGGGTTGTGTATTTTCATAATGATAATTTTGGTGAAACATTACGAAGCAAATTTAGCCACAAAAATGATTATACATGAAAGTGATAAGTCTTTCAAAAGCAGCAGTGTTTATAGGTTTATTTCTGGTCATGGTTATGATTCGTGTGCAGATAATCAATGCCAGCGAGGAGGCTGCAGAAGCAAGCAGATTCAGCAACATTCGATTTTTCTCTGTAGCACAAGTTCAATCCAGTGTTCCACTTTTCGACATACCTCAGATTGAAATTCACTGGTCCATGCCCAATGCAAGTCTGTGGAGTGTGCTTTTATTATTTTTTTAATTAAATAATTATACACTGTGTCTCAAAAAAAACAACATCCCGGACATTTTCGACTGTAACTTGAAAACTAATTATCAGATTCTAAACGACCATTCAGTTTTCCACCTCACCCAACGTTTGCTTCTGCACTACTTGGGGAAAGCACAACCAGCGAAATATCACTTTTTTGTCCAGTGCGATATGATTGCTTAATTAACATAATGCGTAAAGACATGTTTTGTTCACATTTTTGACACTTTGGCTGACACTTTATCCAGTTGTCCATTTTTAACTGCCTGTAGTAGAGTTGCTTGAAGTGTTGGCCCACTATGCGAACACAGATAAGGAGACACTTTCTGCATTCATTGATAGCAATATCGATAAAGTTCTGCTCCAGACCAATCCAGGCTGTACCAGTCGCTTCTTGACTTTACAAACATTTTTAAACTTCATTTGGAGGACACATGCTGCATGACAGTCAAACCTTGTAATACACCGGCCCACAGATTGGGACAGATGGAATTTATCGACGTTTTTTTCATTCATTTTGACACGTATTATGCTTGGTCTGCTTTCCCCTGGTAGTGCAAAAGCAGACGTTGGGTGAGGTGGAAACTAAAACACTTATTTAATAGCCAGTTGTGTCAGAAATATTTCTGCCCAAAATTATTAAAATCTGCTAATTGTTCTTCAAGTTACGATCGATAATGTCGGGGATGTTAAATCAGGTTTCCAGTTTATTTCAACACATATTTCGTTTGATCTGTTTTCTCTAGGTAGTGCAGAAGCATACATTGGCTGAGGTGGGAAACTGAACAGTCATTTGATGGCAAGTTGTATCACAAATATTCTTGCCGAAAATTATCAAAATCTGACAATTGGTTTTCAAGTTACAGTCGAAAATGTCGGGGATGTTCTTTTTTTGAGACACAGTGTAGTGTATGATCTGCAGTGATTGGTGTGCAGGATAAAGAATGGCTGTGCACAGTGATGTGTCCTCAAGGACTTGTTTTCGTCCTCAAGGCCAAAGAGCTGTGTCCTTGTCCTCATCTTTATCCTCGGACCCAAGTCCTTGGCCTTGAGATAAAGTCCTCGGCCATGATACTGAGGACGTTAATAAATTTTGTTCATTATCAGTTTATTACTGACAAACTGAAAAAAAATGTTGAACATTAGCTATTGACATACCGAAACCCGTGATGCTAACAGTTGGAGCCCAGTTACTTATGTCACATTGGTCTGATGTTCTTAGTGGCATCACACAGCGTTCAGTGATTGACCCTGTTTTCTATGCAATTTAAGAACATCATTATTCAACATCTTTGTCAACCATATCACTTTACCAATTTGGTCTCAAGGCCTACAACTTTGAAGTTGAATACAATACAATACAGTATTCGTTTAATTCAAGCGTAGACAGACCGCTACGTAGGTTACAATAAATTAGGCTACGCTAGTGTTAGCAGTGCGTAAGTTACAGGATAAAAGTAAAGCGTAGTAGAACATAATATGCAATTTAAAAATGTGAAAATAGTAAAATAAAATAAACAAAGAATAGTAAAAATAAGTGTTGTAAGTGATAATTCTAATAAACTTCTTTAAAAAGCATCCTGGATAAAAAATTTTTATCATCTGTTTTAACATGTAACGTTAGATCATGCCGTCTTTGCCTAAGGTTGTAATCATGAGCAGTTCTTTCTGGTAAGAGTTTAGAAGATGATTTTCATTGTTCACAATGTTTCGAAAAAGATTGTCATCACTGTCACTGACAAGTTCAGCCGCTGTAGGACTGTCAGCACTGTAAAAACCACTCTGCACACCGTGACGGACAAAAGCTTCAATGCGATGACGATCGGCAGCACTTGTAAAACCCCACCATGCACTGGACGCGTACAAGAGCTTCTGCAGAACAACTGATTTATAGATGACTTGCAGAGCTTCATCATTCATGCCATAGCATCGCAGGGTTCTTACCGCGTGAATTGACTGCGCACACCTGCTGATAATATCACTGACATGCTCGCTGGCGGACATGTGGTTAGTCAATGTGACTCCTAGCATCTTCAATGTCGTGACCCTGCGGATGCCTTTTAGTGCCGGAGGGTGACTAACTCGAGAACGATGTTTTTCTGTGATAATAATTTCGACCGATTTTATTTGGTTTAAAGTCAGATTGTTGGTTGTAGCCCACTGCTCAGTGTTCGCAACCTCAACATTCCTGGTATGTGAGTTCGCGGCCGGCACGATGACGTAGGTATCGTCGGCGTATTTGCAGATACGGTTACCCGGTGTGACTGCTACCAAATCGCCAGTGTTTATGACGTAAGCCACCGGGCCAACCGCTGAGCCTTGTACTACACTGGCCGATATGGACTTGTTGGTCGAAGTAGCATCGCCATATTTAGTGCTGTGGGAATGGTCGCAGAAGAAATGTACCAGCCAGTTGTAAACAGAATCAGGGATATCCAACTGAGCTATCTTTTCCAGCGAATAGTGACGTACGGTATCAAATGCTTTACTGAAGTCTAATGCAATGACAGACACGTACGGATTGTCAGCTAGAAGATAAGTGACGGACTGCAGGATGTATGTTAGGGCAGCAGTTGTGGAGCCTGTGGGTCGGAAGGCGTACTGGTCTGTAAAATTTAGTGCTGCGGGCAGAGTTAGGAGAGCTGGATATATAAATTCTCGGACAACAATACGTTCCATGATCCGAGAAAGGACTGGTGTAATGGATATTGGTCTGAAATCTGAGTGGCTTGTGGGAGTGGCTACTTTTGGTACAGGACATATAGAAGCTTGCTTCCACTGCTGCGGGACTATGGAGTTGGATAGAGATAGGTTAAACAGCCGTGCCAGAGGTTTGCAGAACACAGATGCACCCAGCCGGAGATACCATGCAGGCAACTGATCTAAACCGGTGGCGGTAGCCCGTAGACCATCGAGAATTGTAGAGACGCGCCATTCCGATATGATCTCAATGTCGTTGACAGCTACTGTATGCTTCTGCTTTGGGAGTCTGAATCCGTTGTCAGTAGATATGTGGGCATAATGTGTGTTTAGTGACTCTGCCGTGATACCGTCCACAACACCAGCACACCGTCCACGACCAGTTAGCTGTCGCACGGCCTCCCACATGTCCCTGGAATTGGTCCTGCTAACATGGCTAAGGCGTGACTTACTGCATCTAACAATGTCTTTGCCGATGCGTACAACATGATGGAAAGTTTGTCACAAACATTAAACTTACTGAGTCTGGAATTGCAAGAGTCACAAGATGTCAGTTTTTTTGTTTATCTGATATTTTTGCATTGTTGGACTATTCCAGTAGTATGATGCTACTAATGACGTTCAGAATGTGCAAAATCTTACTAAAGTCATCCCGGTTGACGGTAATGTGTCGTGGTGGTAGGGTCTTTTAGATGTAATTGGTTTTGACCTTGAGTGTTTTGGCCTTGGCCTTAAACTTGGTCTCAAGTCCTTGACCTTGTCCTCGGCTTTAAGTCCTTGTCCTTGTCTTTGTCCTTGCTGTTTTTGTAAGTCCTTGTCTTCTTCTTTCGGTCTCATGTCCTTGGCTTTGTACTTGAGCACAAAGTCCTTGATAACATCACTGGCTATGCATAATACAAGGCACCCTTCACATCCCCGCTTTTCAGTGGCTGTTTTCTTGTTTTCTGGCAAGTGTCAGTAACTCTACCAGCGCAAAATAGATCAGAAATAATGCCTGGTAATTAGTGAGTCATTACTTGGTTAATTGCTGCAATATTGACGTTATTTACTAAAGCATGGTTATTAATGTACAATACTCTTAAAACCATAGGCAGAGATTTATGAATTGTGTGTTGAACAGTGTAACTTTAAGCTGAAATTAGTGGGTGGTCCTTTTCCTTCTCCTTCTCCGTTTTTTCTTTCCTCCTCTTTCTTCTTTCTTGTTCCTCTTTCTTACTTACTTGTACTTGTACTTGATGATAATGAGCTTTGTAGCTTTTGCTTTGTATGACCATATCTGACCAGTGTTTGTCCAATCTGTTCTTGAAAGCATTCACTGATGTAGCCTCGATTACATGCTGTGGTAAACTATTCCAGCTTCCAATAACTCTGGAACTGAAGAATGTTCTGCTCGAGCAGTTGTTGAACATCTAGGCATAAATAGTTTCAACTGATGACCACGTAGTCCATGTGAGTTCGTAGCCGAAAGAACCTCTGGTTGTCAACACGTGCCTTCCCAGTCAGAATTTTATAGGTTTCGATAAGATCGCCTCTAATTCGTCGTTGTTGTAATGAATGTAAACCGAGTATCTTCAACCGTTCTTCATGACTTTTCCATTTTAATCCTTTGACCAATTTTGTTGTTCTGCGCTGGATTTTTTTTAGATTATCGATGTCTTTCTTCAAATGCGGTGATTAAACTTGAACACAATATTCTAAGTGTGGACGTATGTATGTTTTGTACAGTACCATAAAATCTTCTTTATCTATTACTTTAAAGTGCTTTCTAATCGTTGCAAGAACTTCTCCTTTCTGGTCTTTTTCTCTGCTTTTCAAGTGTGGTCTGGAGTATCATCCCCAGAAAGTTTTTTTTTGAAATTCTACATTGCTCTAAGTGAGTTTTAGCCCATTTTGACATATGTAAAGTTGATTTTTTGGTTAACAGTTTCATCATAACAAAATATTGAAAATCATCTAATCGATTAACCTATTTGGGCGAAATGCCTGGAGTGGGTGAGTGATTTGTCCAAGTGGGCGTGTCTTCGCTCACTTGGTTTACGTGTAGAAAGTTGCTCTGAATAACTGTAGAAAGTATCAAGCCATTCTCGGCCGTGTGCTGGCTCTATGCCAAGTACGTCTACCAGCAACGTGGAGTGCCGATGGGTCTAGTTGAAACATCATGGGGTGGAACAAACATTGAGGCGTGGTCTTCTCCTGAATGTCTTCATGCATGCAAGCTCTCAGCTGATCCACGACACAAGTATGAATTCAGTGGTAGATTGAAGGATGCGCGCATGCTTCAATATTGACTGGATGTATTTTACGAGGGTTGTTCAATAAATAAGTTACAAAGCAGCGTCATTAAGTTAGTTTTCTAAATATTAAAAGTCCGAAATATACGTTTTGTAGGGAATTCAATTCTGAGTAGCAGCTGTAAGGTTTATGACGATGACGTCACTGTGACGTCATTTGTAAACATTAAGTACGGCGACGTTGCCACTGAAATCCTCCCTTAACGAACAGCATGCCACTGTTGTATTTTTGTTAGCAAAAAAATAAATGCAAACCAGATTCACTCTGAGATGCATGCAGTATATGGCACAAGTGCTTTACAAAATGAACAATTCACGTTTGGTGTAAGAAAATGCTAGACAGGC
>Ga0056128_1012345_pt1 | contig 10436 bp, 6 predicted proteins | sample WorMetLIZISLAND2_FD_71113 | JGI IMG/M metagenome (GOLD analysis project Ga0056128, IMG submission 71113) | Marine gutless worms symbiont microbial communities from Max Planck institute for Marine Microbiology, Germany - Olavius geniculatus... ... | reverse complement strand
CATCACGTTCTGTACAAACTTTTACCTGAGAAAACTGATCGCACTTACAATCTCCGACCACGGAGTCATTCTTTCACATTATCTGTCAAGACTGATAGTAGAAATTACATAAACAGAATGCTGTTCAAAGACATTTATTAGTCAGCAATTTTCATCTAATAGTCACACTACAGTAATAATCATTTGACAAAGTTCTATTCAATGACATTTATCAGATTTTTTATGTCTTTTTTGTGTTATGTATGATTGCATTTTATCAATCTGGTTTATTAAAGAGAGATGATGATGACGATGATGTTTTCTTGTTAAGCTTTGTTCCAAGACTGCCGTAAATTCTCTGGTAAGTTTGCCACGTCTTGCTCACATATTAAGCGTCGTCGCTGCAAATTGTTATTGATATCGGTAGAATTGCTTTAGCATAAGCAATTCCGCCTATAACTGCACATTTTTCCGTAACGTGGTCTGCCTGTCTGTCGTGGTCTGCACACTACCGCACCCTGCTTAAACCGTCCGATGGATTTGTACGCCATTTAGCAAGTACGCTCGTGCGGTCCAATGACACATTGTTTGGTGGGGGTCAAAAAGGGAAGATTTAGGGTCGAACTCCCAGCTGACACATGCAGTTGCAAATTGCTGGCACTGCATGCCACCGGCGAATAGAAACGAGGCGCGATTCAGCTTTTTCCCAAATCATCACTTTGGACTTGTTAGTCCAAAGTATACCGGGTAGTTCCCGGCTGGCTTATATTTTGCTGACGTTTGTTTTTTCGGCGCGAGATCTCCAAGCTCCCTCAGTCGATTGCCGCGAAAGTAACGTTTCGACTGCTGCCCTCTTCGGAACAACTGTCCGCCAGGTGTCGATGCGGCACGAAAGTAACGATGGCGACACCTGGTGGACAGTCATTTCGAAGAAGGCAGCAGCGTTGGCCGAAACTTTGACAAAGATATGCATAACTTATAAACTGCTTGATCGAACGACTGTTACAGCGGCTGGAGTAGGGGAGAGTGTAACGCCGCGTCTAGACGTCGCCGAAGTCAGCGCAATTCGACAACTGATCGCTGGATACCGTGAATCGGCGGCGTTCCTCAGTCGTTCTGCGGACGAGCTCCAGCAACTCATCTTGCACCAGAACAGCTAGATTGCAGCACGCCCCCTCCCGCGATAAAGCCGATAGGGCGTTAAAATTACCGTAAGCTACTTTCGGTTGCAGTCCGTTCCTAAAACATCTGTCCCTAAAATGTATGTTAAAACAACTTAAGAATAACGGTGCATTTGTTCATTCATAGTCATTATTATGACATCCGACAGTATGCAAAATAAAATTACAATATGGAGTGAATAATATAACTCGCAATGCAGCTTTTGCTACAAAGTTTTACTGAAACAAAACTGTTTGCATCTGGTTTGTTACGCTGCAGTATTTTCACTTTGTTTTTTATGAACTGTTGTGTAATCAGCTTATTACGCCGTCACGGACTGTCATTTTTTTACTCCTCGCGCGCTACGTTCCTAACGTCCGACCTCTGTTCCTGGAAGAGCCTTCCTTGAAGAACTATCAACGGCCATATCTCCATAACGGTGCTAGATAGATGCATGATCACTATGGACCACCGATAGGAAGTCGACCCCCGGGGAGTCGAATGGTCACGTGACCGATGACGTCATTTGCGGTGTGAAAAGAAAGGAACTAAAGAGCAGTTTAAAAAATACAGGAGAAAATAATGCGCACAAGGAGTACATCAGATTGGTCACAATCTAAAATATTTCTTGTTCGTATACAAAAATTTCAAAAAACAATATTTCCCCTGTGCCTACTTTTTTGCTGGACTGCAACCAGAAATGACAAAAATTTTATTAGGCCTAGGCCCATTATAAGTGGCTTGGCATACATGTAGGGTAGCAGGCTTACGATCAACAGGTCGAGGGTTCAGTTCTCAATCAGGTCGCTTTCAAGTGGATAGGTGACAGGTGAACTAGGCCAATACTTGGTATATAACCAACCATCTAGGCCAAATTAATTGGCCTTCCAATCTTCTGGGTTAACCGACCCGGTTAGGTAAATATAGTAGGCAGGGTGTCTACAAATCCAGCCTACCAAATTTCCAGGAGATTTCCAGGACACATTTAAAAAACTTCCAGTAGAATTTTTACATTAATCAAGCCTTTTAAGCATTACAATTACATGTACATGTGTTTCAGTTTTAGCTGACAATTACTGGGCAGGGCTGCTAACCCCTGAGATCATAGTGATCCTGTTTACCCAAGGAAATTCCTATTTCCTGTGTAAATAAAATGCGCCTGATATACGAAAATTACACGGCAAGTTATAAAAGTTTTTTAGGAGCACCAATAATAACATATTTAAAACATATTTAATAAAATTCCAGGAGATTTCTAGTATTTCCAGGAGTTCCAGGAGTTGTAGACACCCTGGTAGGTCTCCTGTCTGGTTGAGGTTCACTTCTGTCGGGTGGCCGGTAACACGGTGTGATCCCATACGGCAGGTGATGATCCGCAGCTATGCAACGGATTCCTTTGAAAAGCTATACACATCACTTAACATATTAAACTTTTAAAAAATCGGATCAAATTCGCGTCAGAACGGAAATCCTACTCCTCTCTGAATCTCAAATTTCCAAACGGCCACTTTCGCAGAGACGATGCCTAATTTTAAACTACTCAGAATGTTGTTTTGGCCATGAAGCATTTTGTCCATGTATTTTCCTGCTTTTATATTTATCGCTGTAGAGCAGCAACATGTAGGTAATACAACGTCATCACAATATCCATCAATGCTTGTCTTTCGTTCACGGGCAGTGAAGCTCTGAACATGGCTGTGTACCGTGCATGGGGGATTTAAATTATCACACGACAACAGATATGCGTGAACGTGACAGTAGGCCTACCTCATCAATGCATATCAGTGGCGTCCCGGCAGGGGGAGGCAGGTCCCCTTTTCTAAATTTTATTCCATCGGAAAATTTTCTTGTTGTCCGAAAATTTTATGTGCCTGAGAATCGATTTTAAAAGGATTTAGGGGCAAAATTGAAATTCTCGTAATCTCCTTTGTCGAAAATTTGCAGTTTCCTGTCGAAAAACTGAAACTTCGATCCTGCCCGCTACTCACTTAGCCGATGACGCCACTGGCTGACTGCAATGTACTGTGTAAATAGTAAACGATGTCTGCCGTGCTTCGATATAGACGTTCGGCAAAAATATAGGCCCACAGTGGTGTGAAGTGTATAGGCCTCTCTATACGAGTATGTATAAAAATGCAGTGAGTTATAACGTGATATCAGAATAACGTTTCATTTACTGCTCTTCACAGACAGACCCCGGATATCACAAACCAATAACAAGAGTGTGCACACACGGGGGAATAATACTGGCAGCAAATACTGTCAGTAAGTTGTAAGTATTTATTGGTGAAGACCAGTGTCGTAGTGGCAGGGGGAGACAAAGGTGGGGAGAGAGGAATCTCTCTCCTGTCAAATTTAGGGCTGTTTGCAAATCTTCTTGTCAATAAATTTTCGTCGAAAATGCAAAATTTGTGCTTGAAAAACCATTTTGGGGAAATTTGGGGGGGGAGACCGGCAGAACTGAAATTTTGACCACCCATTATGTCCTCCATCGGAAATTTTATTATTATTATCAGTAGCAGTAGTATTATTAAGGACATTTATATGGCACATTTTTGCTACGCCCCAAATTGTAGCTGTCTATCCGAAAATTCCTGCCTCACTTACTGTACACCAGAGGTCACTGGTGAAGACATGGCATGAAAACATGGCCCTCTGAATAACCAACTATGTTGTGACGATAGTCAAAAACAGAACAACATTATTAGGCCTAACAGCGACAAAACAGATGTAGTAAATAACGCATAAAGGCCGTTACGTCGAGTGAGATATTGGAAATGAAAAATATAATAATACTGTGATTTACACACAACTATAGAAGCTAACAAAGATCTCAACCTTCTGCCGAGAATGGTGCGGCCACCTGGTGAATGCATGCATGGTAGAGAATCCTAGACAATGATCCATAATCCGAAAAATAAGCCGTATCACCACCAAAATAGAATCACTTCCTTCTCGCATAATTTCAACGACATCTGTTCATTTTTCGAGTAATTCAACTAAAGAATAGCAGACTGACCGAAAAACGTAAATTCGTTCCTCACTTTGTGTCGCTGGACATAACATGACAACAACCGAACGTGTATAGTCCAGAGTACAAATGAGTACGTCAGCTAGTAATACTGCAAGTACGTAGCGGTCATAGGCAAAGTGACACTGTGACAGTATAGCGCTGAGTGATGGGACCACAGTTTCCGCCAAAAAACTGTCAGAATTCTGCAGGCCAATCTGCCAAATTCCTTGGCTCAGCGTCGCTAATTTTTCGAGTTTCGTGCAAACTGGCAAATTCAACGGTTTAGCTCAAAAATTCCCTGGTTTGTGGAAAAAGTGGTGGCTGTTCACTGCCTGTTGATGACGTGGAAGAAGACAATGATCTCTGTTGCTGAAACTGGTGATGTGACGTGAATTTGTCTCAACAATACAGGTGATGACTGATGAAGCACGTGATCATATGACAACAGGTAACTGAGCCACAGACTCACACTGCCAACATAATGGAGATAAAAGTTATAGTGACGACAGTCAGACGGCAGGCATTTGAGGTCTTGAGACACTGCACGTCATGCTGCTGTTCCTAATATGAGTCATACGAATATAACACCTGTGACAACTAAGGTGTACATGTATATGATATACAGGTGATGTGACCATAACTACTATAGTGTTCACAGTCGGACAGCGATTGAGGTAATATGGCAGCTCGATTATCTGAAGGTTCGATAGTCCGAAAGGTTTAGGGCTGTTTCCTATACACTTCTACAGACGTTGACTCAATCTCCACATTTTCTCTCTATAGTTAGGGTTTAGGGTTATGGTTAGGGTTCAGGTCAGGGATAGGGTTAGTAAAACTGCATGTCGAACCTTCAGATAATTGAACCTTTGGATTATGGACACACACAACCGAAGTCCTAACGTGCTGCACGACAGTGGCACAATAATGTAATGTTCTTAGCACTGCTGTTGTTGCTAGTTTTATGAGTCACACGATGCAGGTAATACGACAAGTGACAACACAAATGTACATGATATACAGATGATGTGACTATGATGATGAGGCCTATAGTGTACAGAGTCGTACGGCGGTTGAGGTCCTAGGGCGCTGCACGTCGGTACCAGCGTCATGTTCATCCCGTTGCTGCTGCTGCTGCGCCTGCAGCTCCGAGATGTGCTCCAGAAACTATCAACACAAACAAACGCCTGACCTGCTACATGTGAGACGTAATAAAAGGTAAAGTCTTTTCCGAGCCATAAAGAACATAGAGTGGCGCTGATGTCCGTGTCCTTAGCCATCAGCCAGACTCTAGATTACACTGCAAGACCATGGATATGGGACTAGTGCATTGCACAGTGTGCCTGATCACATTCCAGCTTTCACTGGTACTCACTGCGACAACCCATGGAGGGATGGCCAGGCTGAGTTGACCTAGGTGGCTGGTATTGACATAGCGAGATGGTTTACCCATCTGCTGACAGTCATCCGTCCATTGCTAACCAGGCTCGGAACTGATAAACTTTGTTGATATGACCAAGTACGTTAGCAATCAAAACAAACAAGAAATTTGAGCTAATGCTCACGGGACGCGCGAAAGCCTATAGCAGTTCCTGACCGGAAACTGACAGTCTATCTCCAGCCATTTCGTCGCGACTTTTACGGGGGTACCGCTCTTTGATGCCCTCGTGCGCAGGTTTCCTTGAACCTAGAAAATCGAGACGTGGACCGTCGAAATCTACATTCAATGCTGAAAATTTCATATGCATGCTCAGCCTCTCCATGTCTATCTCAATTGGTTTCAGCGCAATTCGCTCTTGCAATTTGTCTCACAGCCCAAAATCGCCAAAAAGTCCATAAAACCCCCTATTTTGGCGTTCAAGGTCATTCAAGGTCACTGAATTGGGCGCCAATCGAGAGCCAGTGTATGACTTCCTATTAGTGGTTAATATTAATTTAGGCCCTTTCTCTCACCGTTACTGAGATACAGCGACTTATTGGCCAAAAATCACAAATTTTGCCCACCCCATCTCATTTAGCGCCCTCGTTCGGGGTGACCCCCTTCGAATTTATGAAAAAGCTTTACAGTTCCTGAAATTACAGTCTTCCAGGCAGCCGACGGTGAAGATTTGGTGATCCTAGCTTGGACTGCTTTTGACTGATCCACCCGTGTGACAGACGGACAGACGGAGGGACGGACGGACAGAATTGCGATGGCTAAGACGTGCTGAAAGCAGTAGCTGCTTTTGCGCGTAAAAAAACAACAACAGAGGCACATAATCAGAAACTCAGTCAGTTTAGTTGGATAAACCCACGTGAAAGAACTACTAAAGTCCACCCCAAACTTGTTCTAATTTTAGTTTTCTGTTTTGCCAATAATCAAATGCTTCATTGCAGTTAAGTTTCTAAAACTTTCAAACGTATGAATTTGCAAGTTGTTGGATATTTATTGGATGTGGAAAATACTATCTAGCCATACTCATTCTACTAAATTCAAACCCATAAAAATCCCAAAACCCATCAAGCTGGGCCTTTCTAGGAAAACTCCAGTTGAACCCCAAAACACAAGAGAACCCACCGGGTTGCATTTTAAAAAGCGAGTTTTTCAATGCTGACAGTTAAGCCCAAATTCCATTACGCCAACTTTCACCGAAACTTCCCTGTGGGGAAAGTCGTGGACACAAATCATGAAAGTCGCGGACACAAACGGTGACAAATCATGAAACCATAAAGTTTTGGTGAAATTTGCTGATACAAATCACGAAAGTTGCGGACACAAATCATCTCGACATGTCGAGATGTTTGCGACAAAGTCCGTGACAAGTCCGTGACAAACCCGTTTGTGTCACTGTAATGGAATTTAATCCACGGGGGAAAGTCAGCGACAAAGTCGGCGACAAAGTCCAGGACAAGTTCACGACAAAGTCGTGGACTTGTCGCAGACGCAAATCATGAAAGTCGGCGACGTGATTTGTGTCGCAGACTTTCATGATTTGTGTCTGCAACAAGTCCGCGACTTTGTCGGGAACTTGTCCCGGACTTTGTCGCAAAGTCGGCGTAATGGAATTTGGACTTTACCCGCTCAGCTCACAGCTGTGTGTGCGTACGAGTGAAGCAAAATGACCATTTATGAGCGTAATAAAATATAATACAATAGAATACAATACAGAATAAATTGATACACTGCAGGGGCATGAAAACATTTGTATGGATTGTAGTGTCGAGTAACAATCAGATCTCTCAAAAGAGTCGGGAAACGTGCTAGAACCAACCAGACACTTGTAGCTTACTTTGATTTGCAGTTGATTTGCTCTAAAAAATTTGTAGAACAGATGCAGAAAAAATTGATGGGATCACAACAAATCAAAATAGTAGAGTTCGGGATTAAATAAACAAGCAAAGTCTTTGTCACTGGGATCCTCAGGTGAGCCATAGTAACAAATTTTATTATATGCTTGAGGAATTCATGCCAAAGCCCAAAGTTAAACATTCTTTGACTGAACAGTTCTAGTAATTATTATTAGAAGATGTCAACAAAGTAGGAGAAAAAAATTCCCAAATTTTTGGGCACTTCCGTTGCCATAAACTTACTTTTCCATAGGTTATCGCAACAAAAATGTAATTGTAATCTGCGGAGCAATGCAAGCTTTTCCAGCAAAGCCCCAGCCGCAAACATACTTTAGAGCATTTTTGCACCCCAGAAGCCGCATCACGTGACATTATCTTGTTTGTTTCAATTTTTCCTTAAGGTTAAACGGAATTAACTACAAATTTCCTGAGCTTTCCAGGTTCAAAGAATTCCCCGAGTATTCCAGGCTTTTCAAGTATTCCAGATCTGCAGTCACTTATGTTATACTTTGCAAATTTCGGACACATTACCTCTGGTTTTCTTCTTTCTTTAAGATCGACAAAGTCTTTGAAGAGCTTCACGCCATGCATTGGAGCCAACTCATGGTCCTGTAGTCAAACATGACATGACGACACGCACGTTGTCAGTCCACTGCGGCTCCTATTACGTGTTACTGCCAGTCAGTAAACCAAGTACAAAAAATTCTTAAAAGTTTTTCAATGGGTGGCGAGTAGGTTCATGTTTTTTAATGGTGATCGCTGGCGGCAGCTTACAGTATAATATAATATCTAGTACTGGGGCAGCATGTCAACGTGCTGAGAATTGAGATGCAAAAGAAGGAAGAGGTGTGGCCATGGGGAAAGGTAGTCCCTCCTAGGCCAACTGGGGAATCTGGAAAAACGTTGTAAACTCTTCCAGCTAGGTCAGGGGCAGAGCCCCAACCGCTACCACATTTTGGTAAAATTACAGCTGTGAAAACACTGCTGACAGCAGCAATTTTTACCATTTAAATGTACCACAACAAATGTTATAATTGCACGTAGTACGTTGTAAACAAATTGTTACAAACTGATGATGATCATTAGCAGACAATCATATATGAAGCTCGGGCAAAATGATACTTTTTCTCCGGCTTGCCACAAATACCGGCCCACTACTGGGATATTTTTTCACTGCTTCTCTTTGGAATGGACCCTTATGATGTTGATGATGATGTAGGCTAGGTTTTTGGTGGGTTTAAGGTAGGAAGAACGCCAGGCCGTCAACCCTGGCACAATCTGTACAACAATCTTCTACTGAGCCAGAAACGGACAACTGACGAAGACCGAGAGTCAGTAAGAACTCATACCAAACGAAGACTCTGCGCTTTTGCCTCAGACACTTCTTTGTTCTTTGGTTCGCGGGGATCTCGCAGCGGTTCGTCGACGCGGTGCTTCTTCCAGAGCTTGGGCTGCAAGTACCACGCTCCGTATTGGTACTTGACAAAGCTCGGAGTGTAGGCATGAGGACCGGCCGACTGAGACTTCTGCGGTGCACACAAGAACATGAAGCACGGTCACCATGGACGGACCTGCAGTCTACGTATTATGATGTTAACATATTAAACTAGAAAGCAGTCACAGCCCGCAGGTACCTCCGCCAAGGCAAAGCTATTCGCCAGGTGGTGTCACCATCTTTGGTTTTGCAGCAATTCCCTTATGCCCCCTTTAACGCAATGGTAACGAAAATTTGAAAGTGATCCAGAATCCAGGATTCCTTCCGGATCACCCCCAAAATTTAATCACTTGTAGTTTGTGCCATTCCCGACATACCCTCAAAATTTCAGAAAGATCCATCCATAACTTTTTGAGTTATCTTGGTCACACACAGAGAGACAGACAAAGTCTGGCAAAAACATTACCTCCTTGGCGGAAGTAAATATTACATCAATATTATATGAACAATTAATATTTTCATAGCAAAAAAGTATATAGCTGAAGGTAAAGTTCAGTACCCGATACAATGCTGTTTACATGTGTCAGACTTGTGCCCAAAAGCGCTTAACAATCTCGGATGTGGCAGCTGATTGGCATGAGCCAAAGTGATACCACAGCCAATCCATTGCTCATGCAGGCAAACAAACCGGTGTTGCAGCCAGCAGACGTACCACCGCCCCAATCAGCCACACTAGGCCTTCAACTCTTAGCCTGTACACTAATACTCACTTCCCATCCCACGGAGGGTAGGAGGCTGAGTTGACCTGATCACTTGCTGAATCAAATGACCTGCGATATAGGCCGCCTTATGTGTAATATGATTCACTCTGATTCAACGTTGGCACCACGTGCTGGTGATTCTGGTGGCACATGTGGGCACTGACTTGCACCGTAAAAAGCTCACTAATTTTACCAAATACTTTGGCAAAATATTAATTCAGTAATGTGTGATATAATCGGCAGTTTCTGGCTGCGACAACAGACAACGAACCCGTGAGCAGGCGAGGTAGATGGGTCGTGCTTTTGTTGACTTGGTCGGTGGTTCGGGTGGCAGAGTAGCGGAGAGACGCAGCTCGGGCGGCACGTTTGCCAGCTCGACGACATGCATTGGTACAGACAGTGCCGGCTTGGTCTCATAGCCACTGGCAAACAAACTGGTGATGGTTGCCTCGTCGATGTTGTTTGAGTCCCCACCGAGGCTGGCGACCCAGTCACAGAACTGCTGCGTTACCGATTTGACTTCTTCATCATCCTACACACACATTCATACAAATGGAGGACTTCTATCCCGGTGGGCACAGCTTGTGCCCACAGAAAAAAAGGAGAGAAGTTTCGTTAAGGGTGTATGCAAAATTGCTATCACCAGAAAGCACTGTTTTCAGCTCAAAATGCACCACAAACCGTTTGGTGGCTGGGCTCCACCCAAACCTGCCAAACTATGGGGCCCTTGGAAAGGGAAAAGAGAAGATGGAATGCAAAGGGG
>Ga0056128_1012342_pt1 | contig 10437 bp, 3 predicted proteins | sample WorMetLIZISLAND2_FD_71113 | JGI IMG/M metagenome (GOLD analysis project Ga0056128, IMG submission 71113) | Marine gutless worms symbiont microbial communities from Max Planck institute for Marine Microbiology, Germany - Olavius geniculatus... ... | reverse complement strand
AATTTATAAACAATATAAATTGCTGTTTGTCAAAACGTCATTGTGACGTCATCGGCAGTAACGTGTAACCAGTTTTTAAAAATTAAATAGCATTTTTAGCATGAACATTTTTGAATGCCGAAAAATCGGTAGGCGGTCATGTTAAAAAGTCCATAACTTCGTCATTTTTTAACAGAATCAAATTTTATTTGGCAGTTAGATGTAACAGATTTCAGCAAATAAACGCGTGAAATTCCAAATTAAAATTCCAAGCGGTCGCTGAAAAAACAGCGAAAAACTTTAGGGGGCTACTTTTTTGTCGCACCCTGTACATGTACATGTATGTCCAAACATCGAGATAGGCCCGTCCTACGTCTATGGCAAATTCTGCTGCAGATGCCTCGCTCGCTGTTGGGTCTCGTTCAAGCGTAGGCTATTCCAAATTTCCAAGTATGCTTAAGCTTGCACGGCGAAACGAAAATATACGCTTATTCGACTTTGCTGGTTTAGGCTTTATGCACGGCCATTGCACAGTCGTTATTCATGAGGCAGGTGACTTAAGCAGAAAAAATACTGTCGAAACTGTGCAAAGCGAAATCGACTTGTAACGGTTAAACAGATGAAGGCACAGACTACAGATCCTCAGCGAACAATAATGACACTATAGCAAACGCAGCCTACACGTCACATGCAGTGGCGGTTTTAGGTCCGGGCCGGGGGGACACAGACTCCAGTTTTGCTCCAGCTCCTCCCCCCCCAGTTTCGTGGCCAACCATAATTCTTTTGCAAAGTTAACACAAATAGAGTATATCTCATTTCCAAATTGTAGAAAACTGGGCAAATTTGCGGCCTCCATTGAGCATCCAAAAACCAAAAGTGCTTCAGCTTCAGGGGGCCCTTGACCAGGGGCTCTGCCCCTGGACCCCGCTGGGGGCTCTGCCCCAGGTCCCCGTTATAGGCTCGCACTACCGTGCTCGCTATGGGGTCGTGCCTCCGCAGATGTTGCGGTGTAGAACCGCCACTGGCCACATGTCCACTCTGGTCGACTTGATATAGCGGTTGTTGCGCAAAAACATCTGTTGGGCAAAAACACATTGCAGCCTATCCGCATAGCAGGCCTATTGCTACCAATTGTGTGTATATACAAACTTTAATGAATAGTGTCACTATACAGAGCAATCATAGACCTGCCTATGCACACAAGAATTAGGCCTAATACGTTTCAACTTGCGGAGTCTGCGGAAAAACCGCGTGCTGCTGCGTTTTCAATCGCACGAACATTCTGGCATATGCGATACACTAAATATCCCGTTTATATGTCTAACTAACAGAACATTATCCTTGCATTGGCTCGAATTTGTAGGAAGTAAAGATACGTAGCACGCGACACTTACGCTGTGAAAGTGCTTACATCGATCGTATGGCGAGTGACAGGCAGACCGAACACCAGAAATCACCGATATCTTTAGCGCATTGGCAGCTGCAGAAAACGCAATTTCAGATCAACGAAAAACAAACCAAAAGTTCAACTTTGAGTAGCCGACAATAAAATCAGCTATCTACAGCTGGCACTGGTTACGTAGCGGCTACGCAATGAGCTGTGTAGTCTAGACCACCAGCGTTGTACAGTCTGCATAATACAGCTAGCAGCAACTCTCACTCAATCCATACAGAGAGAGCCGTGAACGGCTATTACGTTCAGCCGTGAGCTACGGCGCTCTGCTCTGAATGACTGTGGCAGAGCAGTACGATGTAGGCCTACCAGGCAATGCATCTGTAACCCTTTAGCTCGCACCTGCGCAGGCTGACTGTTAACTTACCTTAAGGCTTAGTCGCTGACCAATCACTAACGCGCGATCGCAGCCGTCACGCCTGCAGATGTCGGAGCCAGGTCACGCTTTGAGCGAAAAGCCTTCGTCCGTTATTTTTAACCCATTTTCAGCCCATGACTACAAGCTCGTGTCACCAAAAATGTTTTATGCGGTTTAAATGTAGGCCTACACGTGTGTTTTTATTGATTGATTGATAGGTTGATTTGATTGATTACTCGACAGTAGCCTATTAAGTAGTGTTAAGTACTGTGTGGTCAATGTGGCACTGTGGCCAGAGGCATATGCTTATCGGACGAAAAGTATCAGCGGTTACAGCAGTGGCGTCATTTCTGTAAATCATCGGGGGATCTCGGTATTAATATTAGGGGTCTTGGGGTCTCAGTCTACGTATTGTTCTTGCAGCAGTAACACTGTTTGAAAGGTACAATTTACAGGAAAAAATAAAATCATAACACTTTGGGGTTCGTAAACCCCCATCCCTTTTCATGTTCTTCAAAAATGACGCCCCTGTGTTACAGACACAAAACACGAGAGTCAGAGCCGTCTTTTGCCAGCGCGGGGGGCCCTTGGCACTGACTTACCCGCGAAGCCCTTGTGTGACCACACTACACGACAAACTGTAGGATAGGCCTAAGTATGTAGGTATAATGTAGCCCGTATTTTCTGTGTTTTTAAGGGTACAATTTTGTGAGCGGAGCGAGTGAAAAAAAATTGGACCCTAGATTTTAGCTTTCCACAAACATTTTCTAGACTTTTTTTATTGAGTTCAATAATAATTTGACAATAATTCACCCTCTAAAGCGATAAAACATAGTTAAATTAATCGATCGATCCATCGCTTAACACAACAAGCACTGGCGACGAGGTTTTAAAATTGTCAACATCGATGACCTTGATTGACCTTAAACCCTAAAAATAGGGGTTTTTAGTGATTTTCTGGCGATTTTGGCTGCAAAAGAATGAATTGCGACAAAATGGATGGAGATAGACCAAGATTACCTGCGAACAGGAACAGCTATAAGCTCTCGTGCGTCTCATAGACATTAACTCAGATTTCTTTTCTCTTTAAATTGTCTTATTGCTCTATTAATAACATGATAACTCATGAACCGCTGCACTTAGCTCGATGAAGTTTTGCGCAACCTCTAAAAATTTATTGAATATAAGGGTCATAGGTCAAAGGACAAGGTTACGTGGGTTTTTTCTGCATGCGTGCATGATACTGCGGCACCGGCTACCCATGGCCCAGTACTGTTTAGGCACATACTTCCCTGACGATTTTGTAACGTTTTGATTGAGCGGCATAGAGGTCGACGTCAGTTTAGACTGGCTAAACCCATAGGCCTATTCTATGCGTTTCGTATATCTTGTTCGTCTTCTCACTCCTCTGACATGGTCTGTGAGTTTCGTGTGTAACTACAAAGCCACCTACAGCAAGCCGATACTAAATAATGAATAGGACTCCGAATACGTGCATATTTATAATCATATACGGACTATTATAGGCCTACCTGTCGCACGGTAGCTGGCAGGCAACCTAGGTCTGCTCAGTCCAGTAGGCCTGTGCCGCGTCAGATCAAAGCAAAAAAATAACAACAAAAAACTTGTATAAAATGATGATGATTATTGACTAGCGTCACGTAATGCAACCACAGTTCGTAAGTGTACTCGTATATGTCTATTGGCGACTAGAAGTGGATGTTAAGCTATATTAACGTTGTTATACAGCCAGGCCCGCAGGCTTCATTAAAGCACTTAAGTAGGCTACAGTGTTTGGAATGAGCATGTTAATATAGATGTTTGACATTTTCTCGTCGATTTTAGCTCTGTTTTTCGATTTCAGCCACTGTTTGATGTGTTGTTTTTTTTCTAGTTCTACACCGTGTCCGGAAAACATCCCGGACATTTTGCATTGTAACTTAAAAAAGAATTAACAGATTTTAATAATTTATGGCAAAAATATTTCTGACACAACTGGCGATCAAATGATTATCCAATTTTTCACCGCACCCATTGTCTGCTTCTGCACTACCTGGGAAACAAAACCAACAAAATATTGCATTTCTATTCTATTTCGCCTGTTCGGGTTTTCCCAGGTAGTGCAGAAGCAGACATTTGGGGAGGTAGGAACTGAAGCGGTCATTTGATGGCAAGTGGTGTCAAAAATGGTTGCACCAAAAATTATTAAAATCTGTCAATCCTTCTTCAAGTCACAATCGACAATGTTGAAAATGCTTTTTGACGTATTTCCGTTCCGTTTCAACTCATATTTCGTTGGTTCTGTTTTTCCCAGGTAGTGCAGAAACAGATATTAAGTGAGGTGAAATATTAAACGACTATTTGATGGCCAGTTGTGGCAAAAATATTCGCAGTAAAATTACTAAAAATGGATATCTTTTCTTCAAGTGACAATCGATAATGTTTGGGATGTTTTTTTTTCCGGACACGGTGTACAAACCGTTTTGAACTGCTTTAATGCATGTTCGCGTGTTAATGCCAGGGCTTACAGTGCTTACTGCTCTTTGCGAGCCTTGTCTGTTTGTCTTGTTTAGCATTCACAGTCACACCCAACATTTCTATTTGCAATTTGCTGCGCAAACAAATTGAATACATGAATGAATCAATGAATGAATGATTATGCCACGACAAGTTCCACGTTTACGAACTTCCAACTATAAGCAATTGCCAAGAGTCCTCTATAAAAAGGAACCTTCACATATTCTGTCGGTTGTAACGCGTTCTACATTTTGTTACATGTAGGCCCCCTATTTTAAATTATGTTCCATTCAACGTAAAACATTACTGCTAATTTGAGTACAAAGTTACGCTTCAGCAACGCCATAAAATGTCATATTAATTTGGCTCTTGCTGTGCAGCCGTCCTAAACTGCTAATAGGCCGCATAAAGAGTCTTACCGGTTTGTCTGTCTCTTTGTCTGTCCGTCTGTCACTTATACGGGCTGCTAAGTTGAAAACCAAAAAGCGTACAAAAAAAGGCCTAAACGTGCTCCAGGGTAAAAGTAAACCTAACCGACGAACTGATTTTCAATTCAGAAGGTTAGTGTTAGGGTTACGGTTGCACAACTTCAGGTGGACGGCCGCAAAATTTGTCGGCACTGAGTCGACGTGTCTTATAGTTTATTATTATTTGTTGTAATGTCACTGTCAGTCTGACGAATAGAGAGCGCAAAGGGTTAGGAAAGGCGCACCAGAAGGTGTTTGCTGGTGGTTTCGACATAAATGGCTGGCTGACTGGCCAGCCTGGGGACTCTCTGTAGCATTGAACGGCTTAGCGTGTTAGTTCACGTTTAGGCCTACACGTATGACCGACCACGCACGTGCACGTAGCCTACCAGCATGGCCTACAATATTGATTACAATAAGCACCTAGCAACGTGTCCTTAGCAACGTCCTGAGCAACCAGGTATTAACGGTTGACAGAAGCTGACTGGCCGAATGTCCCCAATGACGTGCAACATCAACTGGAATCTGAGATTATCGACAGGTATTATACGCCTAGACCCCTGCCTATGCACAGTATGCAACCGGTTTTAGAGTCCGAATAGCTGGCCTTTACCATTTTAGGTTTTTAGCCTCAGCACTGAGGGAAATGGCCTCTCAGACCAGAAATGGCGATCATCTAGTGTGGAACTTTAAGCTAATTTTTGTTCTCGAAATAGTGTCAAAATGCACCCAAACACAGCAAGTTAATAGAAAAAAAATTCTGGGAAGAAGTGTACGCCTTGAGTGCCCCCTACCTGTAGATACATTACTGGCAATGCTTTTACGCGCGACAACACTGTAATGCTGCGCGTTTTAGCTATCGTCGAGGCGTCTGTCTCTCCGTCCGCCTGTCCGTCCGTCCGTCACACTCTGCAACTGTATCAAAACAGTGCAAGCTACGTCGTAGATCACGAAACCTTTACGTAAGCTTCGTAAAAGACTCTAGTTTAGGGAAACGTAAAGCGTTTCTGAAAATTCAAACTGGATCATTCGAATCAAAAAAAGCTAAATAAAGGAGGAGGGGGTAGAAAAATTATCGATTTCTACCAATAGGCCTTAAGTCGCCGTATATTAAAAACGGTGTAAGATAAGGCCAAGATTACAATTAATCGTTAATAAGAAGTCGTAAACGCGCTTTCGTTTGGTACCAAAAGCAATGACATTGGATGACCTTGAACAGCAAAATAAAGGTTTTATTGACTTTCGTTTTTGCGATTTCGGGCTGTGACTCCCACTTCAAGAGTGAATTGCACCGATCACTAGAGTTGAAACCAAAACAACCTGCATGTGAAATTTTCAGTAACAAAAGTAGATTTTAACAGTCCAAGTCTCGAACCTCTCTTCACGGAAACCTGCGCACGCGGCTGCAGTACCGGGTATACACGTTGAACAATTTTTTTTAGTTTTCTTTGTCCCGTTTTTCTTACTTATTTTTTGTCCGAATTTTCGCCGTTTTGCCCGAATCTGGGGGGGGGCGCCCCTTGCCCTCGGCTCCTACGCCCATGTTAGCCTGTACTAGTTCATGTGCCTCTTAATCGTTTGCGGCACATCAGGCCTGTAGCCGGACTTTTTTGAAGGTTGCATTAATCCAACTGAAAGGCCCGAGGAAGCGCTGCAGTAAGCAAACGCATTTTATGCATTTCGAGCTCGGTTGTTTTTTATCCACAGGTGCAGGATGACAAGGGGAGGGGTTCAACAATTAACCCAATCAAACCCCGTGTGACTAATAATCTGAATATGGCGCTGTGTTTCGACAGATTGATTGAGTGATACCATGATGCAATGCTTCACTGCGTATTAGGAGTACTGAAATGACTCCATAATCATGGCGCGTCGTTGACATCGCTGACAAAAATGCGTTATTCAAACTTTTAAAAAATCGATCATACAAACACCAGTTCTGAGATCATCCGTGCATCTGTTTTTAATATCCTCGCGGCTAACAAAGCGATTCACTAGTAAAAACGTATAATGTATTAACAGCTCATACCGTTATAACTTCTGTGTAATTTAACTGTAAGGCATAAAATTTAAATCAAAATGTCACAGGGCTGTGCATGCCATTTTAAAATTATTTCTTATAACGCTTTACGAAAAGATGTCAAAGCCGAGTGCCGACATGTATGCGGCCGTCCGGCGACCTTTAATTGACTTTTTGAGCTGAAAATTTTTTAATTAGCACTACGCGGCTACTCCTGCAGAAATCAAAAAGCGCAGAAAACGATAATTAGCGGACTCCTGCCCCGAGGGAATTTTGAATGCTTATACTAATTTTGACTTTTTGTGCTATTTGTTTTCAAGTTAAAAACCGCACAAGACAGGCGGAAGAACAGGCAGACAGACAGACAAACGCAGAAAATGCGTAATGCCACCTATAAGACAGCTGCACACTGACATCTAGCCCGGTTGTCTTCGTGAATTTGTTTTGGCGGGAGTGCGAGCTCTGATAACGTCACGTGACGGGGGAAGTTCAGACATTGGTTTCAGCGAATCGCGTAAGGTCAAACATGAGCACATTGCGCTGCTGTGGTGCGGGAGAACACGTTTCGGTGACGTCATCAAACTGTGCGTAGGTTGAAGCTGCCCAGTCGTCTGAACACAGCTGCTGCTGCTGCTGCTGCTGATAATGATGATGTGTTGATATGTCGTCATGGTGATCATCCCGGCGTCGTTTCCATAGCAACGTCACCAGCGTCAGCAGCATCGCCTCGATCAGCTGCGTCGCCAGCATTAAGGCACAGATTGCTACCGCCACGCTGACCACGCCCACCGTGACGTCACGCAGGGAATCCCCGATGACGTCACGTTTCTCGGCGAAGTCCCGTAGTGACGTAATCAGATGTTTCTTAACTGCTAACAGCAACAAAACAACGTCATCGTTTAGTTTCGTGTTAGAAAACAAACTGCATGATATTAAGCAGTTGACTAAGCACATTACTGGCTGGTGGCTTGTGGCGTAAACTACACCATGGTCCATAAAAACGTCCCACTTTTATTTTTTGAATAGTTTCGTGAATCATTGTCTAATTTTAATAATTTTGGGCATGCGACATTAAGAAAGAACTTGGCCACCTGTCGCTACACTATATAATTATGTGAAATGCAGAAGTCGTAGTTTGGCCATTTACAATAATGAATTCATACTGGGTAGCGCACACGTCGGCTCAGAAATGATTAACTGAAAAGCGAGAAACACGATTGGCAACTATTGTATCTCAAAAAGTCACACGTGTCACATCACATCTTCTTTATTAGGCCTACAGCATGTGCTCAAAATGTCTTCCTCCAGCGCGAATGCAAGCGGCAAACGTTGACATTACTCGCAAACAGCAGATTCAACAACCTGCATTTCACAACGTAGTGTAGCGACAGTATTGAAGTTAGGTGGCCTAAAGTACATTGATTTGCGTCAAGTTTCTTCCTGATGTTGCACTTTTAGCCCTTTTACTATTGCTGCAATTCTGTCAGTTGTAAGAGAATGTGAGTAAATAACCTGTAAGCGAAGGTTTTTCAGCGTTAAACGGGGGCGAGTGACATGCAACGAACGGTATCTGCAGTCGAATGTCACGGTCTGATGACGTAATGCTGACGTCACATTCCAGCTGTGATGACGTCACGTTGCCCAGACTACCCACAGCTGTTGCTAGTGCGCATGCTTGGCTGCGTGACGTCATTTCTGCCTTCGTGCTCTCTGTAGGCTCACACAATATACTCATCATCATCAACTCATTAACATCATCGTCATATTTAATAAGCAGGGCCGGGCACTTTGACGACTAAGAAGAATCAAGGTGCCGAAGACGCCGAGGGGTAGGGTCGTGGCTTCTATCCTTATATCTGGTGGGCGCAGCTTGCGCCCAGTGAAATATAAAATGGAAGTTTTGCTCAGGGTGTAAAACCCTTAACAAAGCTTCCGCCCTAGAAACAGGAAAAAGCCCGAATGGAAAGGCAACTTGAGCCCGAGAGCAGAGGGGGATTGCGCCCGATATCGATTTCAGATAGAGGGATAGAAGCCACTGGGATGGGATGTGAGAAGGAGTGTCGCCGCCAATCCCCAATTTTTTCACTCGTAATTTGCGCATTTTGGAGTGTTCTGTGGCGCTATATTAATTAATTTTGTTACTACAAAGAGCTGTCAAAATCACGCATTAAAAGTACGGGAAGCAAGAGCATCTGTGACAAAAAGAAAGAGACATCCCTTCGCATTGTAAAAAAAATTTAACCAATGAACACTATCCAATTAACTTCAGGCAATCCGTTAGTAATGTGTCCAGTGAACCATGGCTATCGCAGGATCTGCTACTGCATTATTTTATCACACAGGCAATCAGTTGTTTCTAAAACACTAACTTATTCTATTAGGCCTACAGAACAGAAATTACCGGAACTACTAGCATTTATTTTACTGTAGGCCTAAACCTATATTATATTATTCGGCGTAAAAATGAGAAGCCTAAATGCACACTTTTGGAAAGTGGAGGGCCCCATGCCCTCCCTGTTCCGTCGCTCGCTGCTGGGCCTGCAGCAACAGAAAAATTAAGCGGATTGCTTTAAATTTGCGCTAGCCTATTAGAACTGATATGATCAACATGTTTTAAGTTACAAGCTGAAGAACAGCACAGCCCCATCTTTTCAAGCTTTTTGACCTACCCCGATCCTAGCTTAACGGCGACCGCTTCCATGGAGTTGTTTTACTGCAGATTTGTTGCACTTTTATTGCATATGTGCAAACGTCATTAACTGCAGTCTATTGCCGTCGGCTATGACATTCGAACAGCACTTTTTACGCGCGAAAGCAGATACTGCTATAGCGCGTCTTAGCCATCGCAATTCTGTCTGTCCGTCCGTCCGTCTGTCTGTCCGTCTGTCACACGAGTGGATCAGTCAAAAACGGTGCAAGCTAGAATTACCAAATCTTCACCATCGGAACCGTAAATTCGAAGGGGGTCACCCCGAACGAGGGCCCTAAATGAGAAGAGGGTGGGCAAAATTTGCGATTTTTGGCCAATAACTCGCTGTATTTCAGTAACGGTGCGATATAAGGCCTAGGTTACTATTAATCACTAATAGGAAGTCGTATACAGGCTTTCGATTGGCGCCAAATTCAATGACCTTGAATGACGTTGAACGCCAAAATAGGGGGTTTTATGGATTTTTTGGCGATTTCGGGCTGCGACACAAGTCTGTATCATTCACAAGGAGGCGCCACGGTACTATCATTGTGTGCTCTTCGGCTTGACTGTAACAAAGGTGTTGTATTTTATCCCAAATTCCCACAAATCTAACTCAAATAGCGACAGATTTTCGTTGCATGATTTCGTTGTACTGTGAGCGCAATAATTTATTATATAGTACATTTCTGATGCACAGTATTTGGTGAAACGGTTTGCATATCTTACAGCGTAATTTGTGACATTTTGTTCGATGGTTCTGCCACCTCGGGAATCGGTTCACAACGCCCAGCACTAACTAACGCTGACTGATTGCATTGATTGAGTTGCTACATTTTTACGCGCGAAAGCAGCTACTGCTTTCATCGCGTCTTAGCCATCGCAATTCTGTCCGTCCGTCTGTCTGTCTGTCCGTCCGTCCGTCCGTCACACGGGTGGATCAGTCAAAAGCGG
>Ga0056128_1012339_pt1 | contig 10439 bp, 6 predicted proteins | sample WorMetLIZISLAND2_FD_71113 | JGI IMG/M metagenome (GOLD analysis project Ga0056128, IMG submission 71113) | Marine gutless worms symbiont microbial communities from Max Planck institute for Marine Microbiology, Germany - Olavius geniculatus... ... | reverse complement strand
TACATATCTGGCGTGCACGAACTAGCAGACCGACAACCTTTTTCTACGTATTCAAGCGTACCGCGCTTGTTGAATCTTCTCAGCTGATAGCAGACATTCTGCGACAAAAATTATTTGGCTAATTATTTAAACAGACAAATAAACAACTTTTGTTGGCATTGATCATCAACAAGGATATTGTACGTCAAGTCTTTTTTTGATAACAATCAATTTGGCAGTTATTTAAAGTAACAAAACAAAAAAGAGACACGGAAACTCATATAGTAGGCATCAGTCAACTATTTGTTTTAAGGTCAGCATAACTGTCAGAAATTCAAAAGGGGCATTTGATCGATCGATAAAGGTAAAAGGTAAAGGTCGTCAATTTGTATAGAGCATCGTCGCGAAACACGCCTCTAATGCGCTTTCGTCACTAACCAGAGCCGTCTGCCGCACGGCTGCCGTGTGCAGCCTGCAGACACAGGCTGGCGCAGCGGCCAGCTAGGCAACCCCAGTCAGCTGTACCAAGGTCCCCAGCTTCCGTAACCCATGTAAATGAGTTACTACTCATTTTACCGTCCCACGAAGGGTAGAAGGCTGAGTCGACCTAGCTGGCAGGCTTTGCACCTAGATAGTTTACCTGCCCGCAGGCAGTCACCCATCGCAGTACTAACCGGGCTTGGCGTAGAGTAACTTTGTTTCAGCCGAAACGCGTTACCAACTAAGCCACGCCACCAGCGATGGCGCTAAATGAGAAGCAGTAGGAAAATGGTCATTGTCACAGAAGCGGTGCGAAATAAAATTAAGATTAGTACTGATCAACAATCAAAAAGTAAAAAGTCATACAATTTTTTTCGATTGTTTCAATTTATTTATTCATCCATATTAGTTTATTACCGTGACTTGTCAAAACAAATTTGTAACTGATATTAAGAATGGAAAAAAATGCTGACAACAACTGTTTGTTAACTGCAAATGCGATAAAGTATATAGTCCGTTAAGAGCAATAACCGTAAATTTCTAGGCACAATATGAGCCTATTGTACAATGAATAGGAGAATAAAAATCACAAAGCCGACTCCGTGTTCTCTAATGGGGTGTTTACACGATCCAGCAAACGTCCAGCAAACTTCCAGCAAATATATTCAAAATACACGCGCTAATGCTGGACGTTTGCTGGATCGTGTAAACACCCTATAAGCCGTATCGCTAAGCTTGTTGTGTCGCGTGTACACACATTTTTATTACAGGCCACGTGATGCCCTGACCGGTTGCAGGAAAGATCGTCAATGCCTCTGCATTTCATACACCACCGCCTACCAGACGCGCAAACTGCACACAAATACGCATTAAAAGCGCGTACAGAACGACGTAAGGCGAGCAGGGCGAAGCCATTGGTTATTGGTTCACGCGTACGTGCGCGTAGTCACATAGTCACCGACGCCGCTAGACGGTGCCCAGTGTAATGCATTACCGCTTGCCCATTGGCCAGTTCGTCAAAAACTAAACCATGTCAGTTCAGTTGAGTTCAGTGACGTCGCTCTGTACGCGCCTTTGCACTGTAGGCCTATCAGCACATCAACAGCACTATAGTCGTTCGTCAACCTAGTGCCGTAGTAGCAATTTGAAGAAGTAAACTTAAACATTACGTTAGGTTATCGGTCGTGATCATACCTAGAAAAAATTTTAACGGATATTAATAATTAAAAAATGCTGACAAAACTGTTCATTGGCTGCCGTTGCGATTAAAAATATTATAGTCCGTTAAGATCAGTAACCGTAGGCTTCTAAGAGATGTTAGCATGTTGCGTCTCCACAGTTAATTAAACTTAATTGAACGTCAGACAAACGAGAGAAGTACTTTGCAAATCAAATAAAAAATACCTGGAATTGTCGTTGTAGTCGTTGTCTGTGTAGCACTTGCTTCTGAGAGAGGTATCGTAGTTTTCGCCGGTGTAGTAACAGGTGGTACTTGTGTCGTAGTTGCCAGGCTGAACATAATAGTAGTTATTTTAGCAGAAGTAGCCACAGTTTTCTCTGACGTAGCAGTAGTAGTTTTCACGGGCGTTGCCGTTGTTTCAGGTAGTCTTGTACTTTCCATGGGTGACGTTGTTGCAGTTTCAGCCGGCGTTGTAGTTGTCTTTGCAGGCAAAGCAGTTGCTTTTGTTGTTTTTGCCATTGTTGTAGTTTCCGCAAGCGTAATAGTAGTTTGCACGGATTGTGTAGTTGTCTGTATGGGTGCAGTCATTGTTTCAACAAACGTTACAGTAGCTGCTGATAGAGTTTTGGTAGTTTCTTCCAGCGTAGAAGTTGTTTGTCCTGCTTTAGTTGCCCTAGTTTCCGCTGGTGTTGTGATTGTCGTGCCAGATGTTTCGGCTGCTAATGCCAAAAGCGTAGTAGTTACTTCGCTAGGCATCGCAGGTATTGCGGATGCAGTTTTCGTAGTCTCCACGGGTATTACATACGTTTGCAACGACGTGGCAGTTGTTTTGAACGAAGCCTTCGTAATTGTTCTTGTCGGCGTTGTCGCAGTTTCCGCCGTTGTCGTAGTTTTGGCTGTATTCGTCATTTCTGCCGGTGCAGTAGTAGTTTGCGCGGCTGTAGTGGTAGTTTTTGCCGGTGTTGTCGTTGTTTTCGTTGGCGTCGTAATCGTCTCCGCGAGCGCTGTAGTAGTTTTGGCTGAAGTTGTCGTCGTTTTTGCCAATGTAGCAATAGTTTTTGCGGGTGTAGTCGTGGTTTCGTCCGGCGTAGTTGTAGTTGTTGTTAGCGTTGTCGTTGTCTCTGCTAGCGTTGTCGTAGTTTCGGCTAACGTTTTCTTAGTTTCGGCCGGCGTGGTTGTAGTTTTCGCCTGCGTTGTCGTTGTCTCCGCAAACGCTGTCGTAATTTCAGCTAAGGTAGTTGTTTTTGCCGGTGTTGTAATGGTTTTCACGAACGTAGTCGTAGTTTCCGCCGGCTTCGTCGTCGTCTTCGCAAGCGTTGTCGTCGTTTTGCTTTGAGATGTCGTCGTTTCTATTGCTGTAGTAGTAGTTTTAGCAATCGTAGTTGTGGTTTCGGCGGGTGTGGTTGTAGATTCCGCCGGCGTTGTCGTTGTCTCAGCTGGTGACGTCGTCGTCTGTGGTGGCGTTGTAGTTGTTTGCACTGGAGTTGTCGTAGTTTCCGCCGCTGTCGTAGTAATTGTCATGGGCGTCGTCGTTATTTCAGTCAGCGACGTCGTCGTCTGCATCGGCGTCGTAGTTTTTTCGGCCAGCGTTGTTGTAGTTTCCGCCGGCGTTGTCGTAGTTATCGTAGCTGTTGTAGTTTTAGCTAATACCGTTGTTGCTTCTGCCGGTGTGGTAATAGTTTCTGCGGGTGTAGTCGTGATTTTAGCTTGCATGGTTTTAGTTTTCGTGCCCGTGGTCGTAATTTCGGCCGGTGTTTTAGTAGTTTTCGCAGACGTTGTTGCCGTTTTGGCGAACGTTGTCGTAGGTTTGGCTAAAGATGTCGTCGTTTCTGCTGGTGTAGTAGTAATTTCAGCGGGTGCAGGCGTGGTTTTAACCGCCGTGGTTGTAGTTGTCATTGGCGTTGTCGTTGTCTTCGCAAGCGTTTTAGTAGTATCGGTTAAAGTCGTCGTTTTTGCCGGCGTATTAGTAGTTTCCGCGGGTGTCGTCGTGGCTTTGACTGTCGTAGTAGTTGCTGTCGTGTCGAATGAAGTTCTCGTTTCTGCCGGTGTAGTAATAGCTTTTGCGAATGTAGTTGTGGTTTCGACTGGCATGGCTGTAGTATTCGCCGGCATTGTTGTTGTTTCTGCTGGCGTTGTCGTAGTTTTCGCTGAAGTTATCGTCATTTCTGCCACTGCAGTAATAGTTTTTGCCGACGTAGTCGTGGTTTTAGCCGGCGTGGTTGTTTTCGCCGGCGTTATTGTTGTCTGCACGGGTGCAGCAGTTTCAACTAAAGTTGTCGTTTCTGCCGATGTTGTTGTAGTTTCCACGGGTATAGTCGTAGTTTTCGTTAGCGTTGTTGTAGTTGTCGCCGGCGTTGTCGTCGTCTCCGCAACTGTTGTCGTAGTTTCGTTTTGAGATTTTGTTTTTTCTGCCGCTGTAGTAGTAGTTTCCGCAAGCTTAGTCGTGGTTTCGGCGAGTTTGGTTGCAGTTTTTGCCGGCGTTGTTGCCGTCTGCGCGAGCGTTGTCGTAGTTTCGGCTAAAGTAAAAGTTTCCATGAGCGTTGTTCTTGTTTCATTTGGTGTCGTCGTCGTCTGTGCTGACGTTATAGTTGTTTGCACTGGAGTTGTCGTAATTTTCGCAGTTGTCGTAGTAATTTTCACGGGCGTCGTCGTTATTTCAATCAACGACGTTGTCGTCTGCATCGGCGTCGTAGTTGTTTCGGCCAGCGTGGTTGTAGTTTCCGCCAGCGTTGTCGTAGTTTTTGCAGCTGTCATAGGTTCAACTACATTTGTCGTTGTGTCTGCCTGTGTAGCAGTAGTTTTTGTGGCTGTGGTAGTGGTTTTAACTGGCATAATTGTAATTTTGTTCGTTTCTATTAGCGTAGTAGTAGTTTCCGCGAATGCAGTAGTAGTTTTTGGCAGAGTAATTGTAGTTTCCGCCGGCGTTGTTGTCGTCTCCGCGGGTTTTGTAGTAGTTTCGGCTGGAGTTGTCGTTTCTGCCGGCGAAATAGTAGTTTTCGTAAGTGTAGTCGTGGTTTCAGCCGGCGTGGTTGTTTTGGCCGGCGTTTCAGTCGTCTGTTTGGGCGTTGTCGTAGTTTTGGCTAGCGTTGTCGTCGTTTCTGCCGGCGTAATAGTAGTTTTTGCGAGTATAGTCTCAGTTTTTGTTGTAGTAATCTTTGCTGCAGTGGTCGTAGTTTTCGCGGCTGTCTTTGTAGTTTCCACAGGCGTCGTTGTTGTTTCAGCTAAAGTTGTCGTCTGCATTGGCGTCGTAGTGGTTTCGGCTCGCGTTGTTGTAGTTTTCGCAGGCGTTATTGTTGTTTCGGCTAAAAATGTCGTCGTTTGTGCGCGTGTAGTGGTAGTTTCCGTGGGCGTATTCGTGGTTTCGGTTAGACTAGTTGTTTTCACGGGCATCGTCGTTGTTTCACCTAGTGTCGTCGTTGTTTGCGCTGGCGTTGTAGTTGTTTCTTCTAAAGTGGTAGTTGTCTTTGCTGGAGTTGTCGTAGTTTCCGCGGCCGTAGTAGTTTCCACGGGCGTCGTCGTGGTTTTAGCTAGTGTCGCCGTCGTTGTCTCCATTGGCGTCGTAGTGGTTTCGGCCCGCGTGTTTGTTGTTTTCGCGGGCGTTGTCGTAGTTTCGCCTAAAGATGTCGTCGTTTGCGCCGGTGTAGTAGTAGTTTCCGTGGGTGTAGTCGTGGTTTTAGCAAAAATAGTAGTTTCCACGGGCAATGACGTTGTTTGAGCTAATGTCGTTGTTGTCTGTACTGGCGTTGTAGTTGTTTCTGCCAAAGTTGTAGTTGTTTCTGCTTGAGTTGTCGTAGTTTCCGCGGCTGTAGTAGTAGTTTCCACGGGCGTCGTCGTTGTTTCAGCTAGTGTCGTCGTAGTCTGCTTTGGCGTCGTAGTGGTTTCGGCCCACGTTGTTGTACTTTTTGCCGGCGTTGTTGTTGTTTTCGCAGGCGTTGTTGTAATTTCGGCTGGAGATGTCGTCGTTTGTGCCCGTGTAGTAGTAGTTTCTGGGGGTGTTGTCGTGGTTTTGGCTAGAATAGTAGTTTCCACGGGTATTGTCGTTGTTTCAGCTAGTGTCGTCGTTGTTTGCACTGGCGTTGTAGTTGTTTCTGCTGAAGTTGTAGTAATCTTTGCTGCAGTGGTCGTAGTTTTCGCGGCTGTCTTTGTAGTTTCCACGGCTGTCTTTGTAGTTTCCACGGGCGTCGTTATTGTTTCAGCTTGAGTTGTCGTCTGCATTGGCGTCGTAGTGGTTTCGGCTCGCGTTGTTGTAGTTTTCGCCGGCGTTGTTGTTTTTTCGGCTAGAGATGTCGTCGTTTGTGCGCATATACTAGTAGTTTCCGTTGGTGTATTTGTGGTTTCGGTTAGACTAAGAGTTTCCACGGGCATCGTCGTCGTTTCACCTAGTGTCGTCGTTGTTTGCGCTAGCGTTGTAGTTGTTTCTGCTAAAGTGGTAGTTATCTTTGCTGGAGTTGTCGTAGTTTCCGCGGCTGTCGTGGTTGTTTCAACGGGCATCGTCGTTGTTTTAGCTAGTGTCGTCGTCGTCGTTTGCATTGGCGTCGTAGTGGTTTTGTCCCGCGTGATTGTTTTTGTCGCAGGCGTTGTCGTCGTTTCGGCTAAAGATGTCGTCGTTTGTGCCGGTGTAGTAGTAATTTTCGTCTGTGTAGTCGCGGTTTTAGCTAAAGTAGTAGTTTTCACGGGCATTGACGTTGTTTCAGCTAGTGTCGTTGTTGTTTGTACTGGCGTTGTAAATGTTTTTGTTGAAGTTGTAGTTGTCTCTGCTAAAGTTGTCGTAGTTTCCGCGGCTGTCGTAGTAGTTTCCGCGGGCATCGTCGTTGTTTCAGCTAATGTCGTCGTCGTCTGCATTAACGTCGTAGTGGTTTCTGCCCGCGTGGTTGTACTTTTCACCGACTTTGTTGTTGTTTTCGCGGGCGTTGTCGTAATTTCGACTGAAGATGTCGTCGTTTGTGCCAGTGTAATAGTAGTTTCCGTGGGTGTAGTCGTGGTTTCGGATAGAGTAGTAGTTGCCACCGGCATTTTCGTTGTTTCAGCTAGTGTTTTCGTTGTTTGCAGTGGCGTTGTAGTTGTTTCTGCTGGAGTTGTCGTAGTTTCCGCGGCTGTCGTAGTAGTTTCCACGGGCGTCGTCGTTTTTTCAGCTAGTGTCGTCGTTGTCTGCATTGGCGTTGTAGTGGTTTCTGCCGAAAATGTCGTAGTTTCCGATTCTGTAGTCATTTCTGCTTTCGTTGTTGTTATTGTCGTGGTGGTCCTAGTTGACGCTGAACACAATATGGAAGCGTAAACGCAAATGTGTTGGCTTTGTATTTACGTATAACTTAGCGGAGTACTGCGTGATGTATTAGAAGAAAAGACGTAATTGGAGAAAAACAGGAATAAGGCGACAAATACAGTTTGCAGATGACGGATAGAAAATAGCATTTATACTATACTATAAGAAAGGAAATCTCGTTGGTAAGCTTTTTTCATGAAAATCTCATGTGAACGGGATAAACATTTAACTAGCCACGGAAATTAAGATTGGCCTATAGCAATTGGACACTGTCTCCATGGAGCTGAGAGTGACTTTGTTTCCCATGTAAATTAATAATTATCGTCGACTATAATCTTGCAGAATCTAGCGTTCTTTGTTGGATGTAAGTACTATACGTATGGTATGCATCACACGGTCGAAATAGTCTGGCAGTAAATGCAGCACGTTCACAGACACCAAAGTCGCTATGGCGTCACATATCCAAAACCATAGAAAATGTAAACAAAAATTTAAATCAGAACTTAAGCTAAACAGTTAATTCTACGAAATTAAAGTAATATATTTATTTTTAAACTAAATTTTGTCACTTTTACAGCAGCGCTGAGTCTCCGGACAGCCTGTGGATGCAAACGGTATATCAAAATAACGCTGAAGTTGGTCTAGGGATAAATGAGCTACAAAAAATATATTATTGACCATTATTTAAATGGGCCTATCGTTCTTGGTGTTTACCTGCAGGTAGACCGCAAGGGTGATTGTCAGTGCACTCTTGACTCTCCTGCGCGTTAGTGTAGTTGTGGCATTCCATGCCCCGTTTACAACCTTTTTGCACCTGCTCCAGCGTACCGTTGCCGTTATACCGAAACAACCAATAACATACATCCTGCACAGATAAAACGTTGACAGTTATGCATTAAAATATATACATATCCAAAAACGACGAAAAAAAGTCTGTTTAACAGTGATACTTCAAATGACAGCACACTCCTCTAGAATAATTCTGCTCGAGATGTCAGGTTTGTTGCGAGCGTTGTATCTTGACAACCTATAACAAATCTCCCGCACATAAACAATCCGTTCTGAACTTCTGATTAGATGGGCTTAATCGAAAGGACAGTAGCCGCGCCTATAACACGTTAGCATCATAAGATTCAACGTTTGATAAACACAGTAACGCACAGTAATACAATTTAATAAATCGAACAGTATAGTCTAAGTAATAGAAATACACTCAATAATTAAAACTTAAAATATAAAGACGCAGCATTTGCAGCGTAAGAGTTATATTAATAGGCCTATGTGTAAAAAAATAACCAGTTCAAAACTGTGTGTAAGGACGATGTGATGATATCAGTTCTCTAAAACATCAAAAATCATTTGGGTAACCTTAGATGGGGCTATGCATATGGCGTCCTTACAAGCTGACTTTAGTTTGTCATCTTAACTAAAGGCTTCTTCATTTGATGTTACTTGTCGTATTAGGCCTACTTGCCTAATGTTTGCTGATTAGCGTAGCAGCCGAAAATGTTTCTGTTATAACTTAGCTAGGCTAATAGTAGCAAGGAAGCGAATATATGACCCTGTGCCGACACAATATTGAGCTAACCGGGCATTCATACGCTTACAAACTGTCCAACTGCACAGCACAACCCTAACCCCGACATTAGACATTTTAAAGCTGAAAGATGGTGTAGCAGCCACTGTGCCGTGGATAACATTTACATCAATATTGGATTTTTATGCCTTGTTGCTTGAGTTATGAACACGTATAGAATGCACAGATGGATGACCGGATAATAACGTGATAGGACATTGTTGATGTTTAATAAAAACGTGAAATCCGTGTGATTGCCATTTATAATAGTACTGCACGCATGAATGATCCGGTGTCGTGGAAAATTTGTCGCACCTGGAAAATTCTTCCCACCTCCATATTGTCACTATACGCTGCTGCTCGTTATACCTGGAAATCAGGGTTGGCTGTGGTAGACTTCGACTGACGTCATCTAATTGCTAAACCTTCAACCCGCAACTCCGTCAGATGAAGGATCTTGGTGATATTTGTTGTACAAGCCGAGGTATAGCACATTTTGTCTTAAATTATGTTGCCATGGCAACAAAGATCGGTCGTGGTAAAATTCGGTTAGCAGCATTTTTATGTCCCATTTCTGAAAACTCCTCTACAGATGCGAAAAATATCTCAGATATTTTTTACACAAGCCGAGTTATAACCAATTCTGTCCCAAATTTTGTTGTCATGGCAACGTGGGTCGGTTGGGGAAAAATTCGATTGGCAGCATTTAATGGCGCATCTCCGTAATTGCCTCTATCGACGCAAAAGTCTTGCAGACATCTCTTAAAGAAGTCGCGTTATAACCAATTTTGTCTCAAATTTCGTTGCCATGGCAACAGGGGTCGATCGGGGAAATGCATTTAGCAGCATTCAATGACCCATCCGCAAATACCGCCCTATAGGCGCAAAAATCTCGCAGATATTTAATACACAAGCCGAGTTATAGCCAATTTTGTCCCAAATTTTGTTGCTATGGCAACGGGGGTCAATCGGGGTAAATATAAATGTCACCGTTAATTAGGGCGTCCCCAAAAACCATACCTTAGAACCAGTGTTGTTAACAAGGACTTGACCTTCAAGGCCAAGGCCAAGGACTTGGCCTTCAAAGCCAAGGCCAAAGCCAAGGACTTCACCCTCAAGACCAAGGCCAAGGCCAAGGCCAAGGACTTGGCCTTCAAGGCCAATGCCAAGGCCAAGGACTTGACCCTCAAGGCCAAGGCCAAGGACTTAACCTCACGAACAAGTTCAAGGACTGCTTTCGATAGAGATGTTTTTGAATGCTGAATTTAATAGTAATTTTAATTAAATAGATTTAATTTTTAATTTTGCAGTCAGCTAGAATGACCACTAAAACTGATGAATTCAACTACTGCTTGCTAATATATACTGCAAGCTAGAGCCAAATCCAAAACGTAATGGAAACAATGCAGTACACAGACCACGCAGTCAAAGTTCAGAAACTGCAGACTGCTAAACGACTAGTACACACAAATTCAAATTATGGAAAAAGGTTTGTCAGAGTTTGTGTGGTTCTCAGGTCCTCTGGAAAGTAACAGTTAACAGTTAACTGGAATTAAGTCGAGGGGGAACGCGCCCCAGTGCCGCACTGTTGCACTTGAGTAACACTAAAGTTTCAAGCAGAGTGTCGGACATCAGTTCCCTGTGCGGTCTCATTAGTAGTCCACTCTGAGAGAACACCCTCTCGACTGGAGCTGATGTTGCAGGCGTGCACAGCAGTCGACTGATAAAAATGCTTTTAACATTGTAGCAGTATTAGTCTCCCGAAACACAAGCCTTGCAAGGCCTTGCAAGGCCAAGGACCTGGTTGATCAAGGCCAAGGACTTTTGCTCAAGGCCAAGGCCAAGGCCAAGGCCAAGGCCTTGACCTTCAAGGCCAAGGCCAAGGACTTGACCCTCAAGGCCAAGGCCAAGGACTCAAAATTTGTCCTCGAGGACACGCCAAGGCCAAGGACCAAGGCCAA
>Ga0056128_1012338_pt1 | contig 10439 bp, 6 predicted proteins | sample WorMetLIZISLAND2_FD_71113 | JGI IMG/M metagenome (GOLD analysis project Ga0056128, IMG submission 71113) | Marine gutless worms symbiont microbial communities from Max Planck institute for Marine Microbiology, Germany - Olavius geniculatus... ... | reverse complement strand
ATTCTATTACACCGAACGTGAACTGTTCACTTCTAAAGCACTTGTCGCCATATACTGGATGCAACTCATCGAGTGAATCTGATTTGCACTTATTTTTTTGGCCCACAAAAATACAATAATGGCATGCTGTTCGTTACGGGAGGATTTCAGTGGCAACATCACCCTATTTAATGTTTATAAATGACGTCACAGTGACGTCATCATCATAAAACTCACAGCTGCTACTCAGCAACAGTAGTACTAGAAAATACGTGTTACTGCCACAGTGTTGAGCATTAATGAAATAATTAAGAAAAAACCAGTACCAAATGACTTTACAATCTGGTTGCTTTCCTTTCTCTCATAATTCTTGCCTAACTGGCCAACTTCTCGTGAATAACTCCAAGCTATTGCAAATATCACAAAGTAAACCTGTTATTGTTGTAGGAACACTTTTCATGTCTTTGCTTTTACGCAGCAAATAGCGTAAACTGCATAAGATTTTAGACAACTAGACTTAAGAAAGAGAAAAAGCCGCCAGTTTTTTTGTGTAGTGACTAAGTGACTTTCTTCGTTGATAGTGGCACAACTTTCTTCTATGGCTTTATAACCTAATCAACTGAAATGAGCTGACTCTGTCTGTTGCTACTCAACTTTCACGAAATGGTTGTAAACAGAATGCAACCTAGTCCACAACAGAGCTGTCAAAGTGTTGATTTTTTAAACACATTAACGTATTGCATTAATTTTTTTAACGCATGCATTAACGCATAATAACACATCATTCATATTGCTGGAGGTGCTGAATTTGCAGAACCTAAAAATGACAGACCATGAAAAAACAATGACCGGAAAATGCAACAACTGGTAAATGAAGGACGAAATCGCAGCCTGTCGTCTAAATATTATTATTTACAGTAGTGATGAATTGGCAACAACAGTTTAGATACTTGAATTCATATGATCATCAAATAGCCGCAGTTTAATGGTATATTGAAACTCCTGCTTCATAGAATTAAGTAAATTTATGTATGTGTGTTAATTTTTTAAAGCGCATTAATAAATTAACGCATTAAGTTAATGCATTAGTTCGACAGCTCTGGTCCTCAATAGAATGACAGCTGTTACAATCAAATACAGATGATACCTTAGCTTTGTGGCTCTTATAGAGCAGAAGTATTCCAGGCTTCAGGACACACCAAAGTTTTGTCCAGCTCCGCAGTGAGCCACGGACTTTCAGCCAGTCGGCAATTATGACGATGGACGGATCCTTGAGAACGTTCAGTAGTTCGTTGGTTGCTCGGCGTTTTTCATACCGGTAATTCTGCTTCTGTACCTGCAATCAGCATCCTCACTGTCTCTGTACATGACATCTCATTCTGAAATTCTACAATCGCTAACTTCCATCAAAGATATCCTTCAGACCAAGAGCAAAAAATTAAGTCTTTGTTTTGACAAAAGTCTTAGTCTTAATCTTAGTCTCCAAACAAACATCTGATCTTGTCAAAAAAAAATCTTGGTCTTGAAAATGTGTCACCTTGGTTTCAGTCTCTATTGAATATCAAATTACTTATGCACATCAGAATACTGTATTTTTCTTGTGAGCGGTAGTTTTTCTCCTAACATCTAATAAACTATCGTTACTCCAGCACGCTGAATGCAAACAGCCAGCCAGCAGACCTTACCTTCAGTGACTCACGCTTGGACAAGGCAAGATTGTGAGGACTTCTTGTCACATCAACAGCAGCCTGCTGTACACAATAGTGACCAATTATGACTACACGATGTTTCATAAAAAAAGACCCCTTCTGTTAACATAATGGTAGTTCTAATTTACCGCCCCGACCCTCAAGCGACTTTGAGACAGTCTCAAAAATGACCCCATGTGGGGACAGGTTATGACATATTCAGCCTTGGCTAAATTATTGGTGAGACCTTTCCCAAACAGTTCGTGAAGTGTATGAGTTATTACTGTTCGTTCTGTTTGCACCAATCCATATAAATAACTTAAGATATTTGAGTCTTTAAGTTATATTCAGCACTCCTATTTCCGGTATTGTCAAGCCTTATTCAGAACACAATCTATTTGGTGTTTTCTATTTATTGTGTTTCCATTTGCATCTGACACGTCATAATATTCATTAACCTACATTTAAAACTACAATAGATTCAGCTTCAGAACAGACCACTACCCATTCTTTCAGTCACAGGGAGAATGTTGATAATGTAGGGGCCTGGAGTGGATACCAGCCCAACCCTCAAGCGACTTTGAGAAGTCTCCAAAATTTACTGCAAATGCATCTAATAACCATGATCAGATGAAAGTTCAGACATCTGGATTAGAGGAAGTTGGGCCTATCAGCGAAAGGATGAGAGCAAAGAGAAGTCTTGCTGCTGCCGCTGCTGGTAGTCAACCGATGGCGCGACAGAATCACTAGCAAGCTGATCAAAGGTTAACTCGTCACTTCCCAGTAATAACAATAATAACAACAAAAATGCAAGCAATGCTATTCATTCACTGCCTAGACAGTTACAACACAAGTAATTTGACACACAATTTTCAGAAACTACTTCTGTCATGTGATATACAACATGGAACAAACCACATCCTTTTTGCAGCACATGACTTTAATCAAACCATAAAAAAACAGCTATCATGCAATGAACAAAATAACACCATCACTAACATTATAAACACAGAAATATAAACATTATTCAATCACAAATGTTGCATACCTGCAAAAATTTTTTAAAAACTACAAAATCGCCCTATGTCTGATCGATGAAAAGCCACATTAATTAGTACAAATAAATGTTCAATTTCTAGGTGCCAGTGTATACAGCATTATACACCAATTGCTTTCTGACAGTAACAAAACATCCCAAACATGAATAACATATCTATGCATTTTTGCAGATACGATCACATGCACAGTGACAGTAAACATTTCGGCAACGTACCTTTATCTTCTGAGTGCCGTGCAAACCAGGTGGTTGCCGGGTGTCAACACTGCCAACTGACAGCTGGTCATCTTGAGCTGATGAAACTACACAACAATCACCACTTCAACTAATGACTGACCGATGCAAAGAACGAACAGAAAGACAAATCATGTGCTATTGCGGTCTATTTTCACCTGCTTTGCAAGTAAACTGTAGCCCGATTGCTTAGCAACTTCTGACTTTCCATTTCAAAAAAATTAGTGGTTGTGAGAGTCAAATACTACATAACTGCATGTACACCCTGTGTTAGAAATAAATGTACACATGTACATTCAATTATTACATTCTTACCATGCAGCAAGGTCAACTTTTCTTCCTGATATCATAATCATAGCATTTCTGTTATTAATGTTATGTGACAATCTCCCCAGCTCAAACAACTAATATCTTTCGTAACCTGTCATGTCATCATCGGCTTACAATTTACAGAGATTCTGCTCATGGCTAGCCAAAAACAATACGTTAAGCGATACATAGTGAATATTAAGCACTGATCCCTTAATATTTGGTACAACCACAGCCTCCCCACCCCATCTGCTATAACCGGAAAATCTTCATAAAACTAAAGAAGAATGTCACCACCAGATGCGATTTTCGAGTTCAACAAAAACATGTGACCCAGTGGAAGACTGCATAGCGCTCCCCAGACCCCCTAGCTGGAATAATAAAAAGCCATTTCAAGGCAAAACAGCTCTGAGAAATGACCAGGGGCAAAGTTAAACCTCCTCCATGAAAAAAGTCTGGCTACAGGCCTGCACCACATTCACTTAAATAATCTCATGAGATTCAGCTAGGAATGACTGACAAAAACTGGCTTACACAGAGCTGCAAGAGACTTCAGATCAAGCAGAGATGATGACTGAGTCTCAGTGACTGTCTGTGACAATGTCGCAAGCACGCGTTGCAGCAACACCCTCATCGAATTCAACTCTCTGTCTGCAAACAAACATCAATGCAAACACTCTCACGTTTCTAATATGCTAAATACTTAAACCTGATAAAATTACATAAAGCCCAAAGCTGACTCAGTTGCACAATCACAACACCAAGTGACTCTTCCAGTTTCAGAATTAGTATGAAAAGACTGATATCCTAACAACCAGGAATGTGGTCTCAATCGAGACGTCTCGGTCTCGAGACGGTCTCAAAACGTACTAACGTCTCATCTCGGTCTCATCTCGGACAGACGCGTCTCGGGTCTCGTCTCAGTCTTGGAGCAATATGTCTCAGTCTCAGCCCAGTAAGTCTTGTCTCGGGTCTCAGGCCATTGCGTCTCGACGAGACGTTTTGTGCAGGCGCAAGCTGTGCATACTGTAGCTGCAGTTAGAGCGATACCATAACCAGCGTGACATTTATGGCTTAGACATATTCGTTCACAGTGTTTCCACTCTTTCATTTACTTATGTTAAAGCAGAATTATGTCATAAAATGACCTAGTCGCAATAAAGATAAAGTGTACGATGTCAGAATGAATACTATCAGCCAAATGTAGATGACGTATAAGGTTATAATCAGCTGTAGTTTACTAATTTCAGTTGCTTGCAAATTGCAACAAACATAATGGCTCATGTCTACAGCACCGCAGTTGCAATTCTTTATGGTGCAAGCCGTTAATTCAGTGACAGTTGTCAAAATAAAGTGCAAAAACCCACAATATCACAAACAGAAAGCGCTTACCATGGTGTGGGTTAATTAATTTGTATAATTTTTTTCGTTGTCAATGTGTTTCACCATACGTCACAAAAAAAGTCTCGGCGAGACGTTAGAGCTCCTGAGACTCTCGAGAGTCTCAGCAGCTTCAAGGTCCCGGCCAGCTTCTTGGAAACTGCAATGTCTCGCCTCAGTCTCATCTTGGATTATAAACATCTTGTCTCGGTCTCGTATCAGAAAAAATTTTGAATGTCTCGGTCTTGTCTTGGTCTCGGCTCAGAAGGTCTTGTGAACATCCCTGCTAACAACATATATCATTCCTGAAAAATAGCATATATGATCAGTTGCCATAACAAGTTCCATACCTTTGATCTTACTCGATCAAATCACAATAAAACACAGTAAAAAAAGAAAATTAAAACATCATCATTCTGCAGTTCAAACTTCTTCAAATATTATGCCAAAATATGACTTTAAGCATAAGTAACCGAGCACTTTCGTCAGACACCTTTGAAGATTTAATGATGAGGAATCATGTACCGAGAAATAAATACTTTAAATGACTAGTAAACATTACAAAGCTTGACAATATTGAGACACTAAGTAATGAAAACATCTCTCTCATAGCTTGACAATGACAAGGTATTCGAAAAAAAGCAAAACTAACTTTCAGTCTGGTGATGTGGGGATGAACTCGCAGCAGCAGCAGCAGTAGCAGCAGCAGCCATGGCACCTGTATCTGATGGTCCGGAAGGACATACTACGGTGGCACTACTGCTGGTACCAGGATCCGGCTGGCCTACACTGCCACTGCTACTTGTACTGCCCTCCAGAGACAGTGAAGACGTAGCATCCATACTTAGTCCATGAGAGGCAGGCTTGCTGGCTGCTGGCGATTCACTGCCTCCTGCAAGCTGGGCACCCACACTAGTCGGACGTGACCGTGACGGAGTATCCATCATATGCTATTAGTCAGTCACCCAGCAATGTCAGCCACACACGCTGAACCACATGATTCACTGCTCTCCACATGTAACGATATCTCCACATCCAACACAACTCTACAAACACACCAAACAAATGCAGCAATCACCTGGCTAGAAGCTGAATAATCCAGTATCCCAAACAAACTGGGACGATGGTATGAGGCAGATGTGTGGATCTGCAGATGTGGCAACGAGTAGGCTAAAAGACAGATGTCGATGCAGAGGACCCATTGTACGCAGCCACTGCTCTGGACCGATAAGCGGCATACAAAGCTTGCCCTCATCTATCACATGCATTCACCTTGATGCTAGTCAATGTGAACGTTAGCGTACAATATAAAACATAAAACGTTTGGGTGCCGCATGTTTGGGTGGCATGCTTTGTGACTGGCACGTTAATGAAATTACTGTACTTTGCTATCATTCGAGTTAAAATCTTAGGTTGGCAAATCTGGGTCTATAATAATAACTTCCTGCTGCACTTAGTAGTCATCATTGCCGTCATCCATTGTTGTTCGTCATCGCATGAAGTCATTGTACGTCATTATCATCACACTTCACATCGTACATTGCTTCTTCTTTGACGTCACATTTCTTTGTCATATGCTGTCGTGTGTCACCGTATGTCATCATGCAACGTCACTGTACCGGTATATTGTCTTTACGCATCATAGTCACACGTCACATCGTCGTCTTATGTCGACGTCACACTCTGTCATGCTTGCACATCACTGTTGTCGTTGTATGTTGTCGCTGTATGTTGTCATCATCAAATGTCGCCATCAAGTGAGTAAATGCCTAGACGAATTTGCAATCAAGAACTAGCCTATTGTCTAGGCCTATGCAGAGTGTGAACTCTGATAAAATTCACAGTGGCAGACTTCAAATGCCTGCCACCAATAAAGCATCCAGGAGTGAAACGTTACGTAGTATAACTACTCAGAATGATTGAAAAACTCAACTTTCATGACTGGCGTAGAAACTCTCACCCAACGTGTTCTGTTTCCAGGTGAGGTTATCCACATCTCTTTTCCACAGACCAAGCACCGCCTTGGAAGCGGACAGCTTGTTTCCTATGGTAGGAAGGGGGCCTTGCCAGTGAGGCATGACAAACAAATGCTCAGACTACAAAGGCTTCTCCGCGGAGATACTCCGGCGGAGACGAGAAGACGATACAAGGTTTTATCCTATTTACCAAAGCACATGGCTTCCGCGATAACCTGCCTAGACCCACTGTACCGCCTATACCATGTGCCATGGAACTACTGCTGAAAAGAAAACAGACTCTGGAAATGTCCGCTGCGTATGCAGAGAAATGCAGTTTTTATTTGTAAAATAAATGTGGTGTGAGTGAAAACAGTCGTCCTGTAACTAACTAAATTTTAGTTTTCCTACGTAGTGGAAAATTTATCTACCTTTAATACTCTATCCCGTTCCCTAAAGACAGACTTACCCTATTTCCTATGACAGACAACAGACCTACTCGAACACACTCCACAAGGAAAGAAAGAGAGAAGACAGATCTATAACAAAACAATGCCTTTCCCTGCAATTTATTCGACAGTGGACGCAATCGCTTGTTACTGGAATACACACTACACTTTCCCTACAACAGACGATCCGCACGAATAGTGATAAAGTCAGGAGTCGGCCCATGGACCTTCCACATTGGCTCTGTCTGAGAGACCCGTCTTACTCCGTCCGATATCTGTGGCCTTATCACCAGGTGGCTTGGTGGCTCAGCGATTAGGGCGTTGGATACGAGACCGAAAGGTCCACAGTTCAATGCCCAGCAGATGCACTACCAAGTGCCTTGGGCAAGTTGTTCACATCTACCTGCCTGTGTAGGTGCAAGTGTCTAGTGGTTAGTGTCAACTCGTAACTTTCAGGTTGTGGTTCAATTCTCACTGCCGTCATTTGCAAGCAACCTTGAGCAAGTTGCTAACCTACTATGTGCTCAGGCCAATTCAGCCTCATACCCTCCGTGGGATGGAAAATGAGTAGTAGCTTATGGACTACGAGGTGAAGGCCTAATGTGGTTGATTGGGGTGGTGATATGTCTGCTTGCTGCAAACCGTGGGTCCAGTTTTTCACTGACGCGGGTAATGGATGGTCGCATAGTGTGCTGCAGTATCATTAGCTCATGCCAATCAGCTGCCAGTTCCAAGATTGTAAAGCGCTTCTGGTCTTAAGTCCGTCTCATGTAAGAAGTGTTATAGCAAATAATGTTAACGGATGCATTTTGATAGTTATAGACCAGACAAAGAAATACAGTTTGTCACATTTAATTCTTTGGCTATTAGGTATTCTTTGACCATAAAGCATTTAATGCCGCAAAGCATTGTGGGTTTGTTGGGAGACCTTTGAGTGATGAATCAAGGCCAAATTAACGAATGTAAACATCAGGCCCATGAATGCGTGAAAGCAGACTCAACCGAGAAACTAATGTTACTGATAGCTGTTATAGAGAGAATAGCTGGCTTTATTAGCTGACAGATGAGGAAAAGTAAAGTGACCTTTGCAACAAAAAATCTGCAACACTGGAAATGAACGTGACACTGTTATCCGCAGATCCGTCTTATACCCACACATCCGCACATAACATCTGCAGATTTTATCCGCATCTTATCCGTTGCCACAACCACAGATCCGCACATCTGCTTATTACCCATAGCCATGCAAAGAATATCAGGGCTCCCAGTAGCAAAAAGTAAAATTTTAGGACCAAATGTTTACAAAATTTCAGGACATTTTTGTCGATTTCACGAAGCTCAAGACACAGAAAATGCACGTTTTTCTGTCCTCAAATGTTATTCATTGAAGCAGTTCAGTATTGCAGTCCTAAAAATGTTACTAAGGCACTGTTACATCTAAAATGAACATACTAAGGTGAAACTGTAGTAAGTAAGTAAGTAAGTAGGCCAAAAATACTGATAGAGTCCTGTTAACTAAGTAAAGTACATAATGAATGCAATGCCGTAACGACAGCATAACAAAGGTCCATATCAGGACATTCTGACCAAATGAGTAAAATTTCAGGACAAGTTCAAAACATCTGTGACATTTCAGGAATTTTAGGACAACTGGGAGCCCTGGAATATGGCTGTTGTACTGTTCTTTTCAGCTCTCTTAAGGCACTGAAAATGTATTCAGACTAATGCATAAACAAACTGCACAACTTAAAATGCTAATGCTTAACACTAATGTGTTTAAAAATCCTAACATTTAAACTAACATATTTGCGCAAACGTGGCATCATAGGACACAGAATCTATAACCATGAAAGTGGACCAGTTTGACTGTTGACTGGGGCCTTGCCCGAAATCTGCATACGTCTCGCGACTCGTAGGAAATACAGATATTTTCAACAATTCTCGGTTACCAAAAGATCTTAGGAAATCGTAAATATAACCACATGCGTGTTAAATTAGACTTCAGCTACACCTACCATTGGAATAATACCGTACAAAACACACAACATTACAGCGACACACCTCCTATGTCCCATCTATTTTTATACTTCAGTGAAGTGCGATATTTGACATTAAAAAATAGTAAAAAGTACCGGTAGTTGCGAATTTGCGTTTGCGTACTTTGCGATTGCTAATGATTTTGGTACCCTTTTAAGATTTAGGTCAGTTGTAACTCTTATTGCGAATCTCACCGGAAATCTCACCGGACAAAACTTTACAAGACCGTATCCGCCCATGCAGGATCAAGCGGCATCAACTGCCATGCAATAAAAAAAACCCATCTCAGATGCTTGTCTCAGTCAATCGTTCAAGATTCCCCTTGAAGATATTCAGTAAACTGGATTTAACTGTTTTCTCATAGAGACTGTTCCAGATATTAATAACTCGTTCTGAGAAAAAATTAAGATCTAGGTCAGTTGTAACTCTTCTCTTTGTAAGTTTTAACAAATGGTCCCTTGTTGTAATATTTGTACTGAATTCAAAAAAAGTATCGAATGAAACTGTTGATAATCTATTAAGTTTTGTTAATGATTTTGTAAACTTCAATAAGGTCAGAACGAATTCTCCTTTCTTCAAGTGTCAACAATTTAAGTTCCTTCAGTCTCTGTAAGTATGGTAACTTCCTCAGATCGGGAAACATTCTTGCAAATGTATGCTGTACTTTTTCCAACAGTTCTTTATCTTTGACATAAAGAAGGAGACCAGGATGATGTACAGTATTCCAGATGGGGTCTGACAATCGATTTATAGAGATTAAGTAAAATGCGCTTGTCTTTATTCTTGATGGTCCTACTTAAAACGCCCAACATTCGATTAGCTTTTAAGTAAGCCTGCTTGCACTGCTGAGAGACTTCGATACCACTATCGGTTTTATTTTACCGGTATTTTATTATTTGTTAATGTTTTACCATCTGAACATCACTAGTGTTTGTTTACTATCTTACTGTGTTTACTTTTATTATTCTATGGTGACGTTTCATGATAGTTGTTGTATAATAAATTTCCACAAAATGCACTTTTTATACAGAAGATTGTGGCATTTTGTTGTTATTCTATATGTTGTTGTATCAGTTGTTGCTGATGGTAAATATCTTATTTATTGAGAGTTGTAAAATTTGCGTTTTTGATGGGTCGGTTTAATCTGCTGAGCTGATCCGCTGAGCTGATCTGGAAGTGGCTGATCTAGCTATGAAGCAGGTGTGCAATATTAGGTGATATAGGCCTACCGATCTGCAGTTATAGTTCAATCATCCATGGCATAGGCCTGAGCTACAGGCCTATTTGCTGATCTGTAGTTACAGATGATCCAGTGCATTGCTTATAGTGACAGGCATGTCTAAAATCACTA
>Ga0056128_1012337_pt1 | contig 10439 bp, 7 predicted proteins | sample WorMetLIZISLAND2_FD_71113 | JGI IMG/M metagenome (GOLD analysis project Ga0056128, IMG submission 71113) | Marine gutless worms symbiont microbial communities from Max Planck institute for Marine Microbiology, Germany - Olavius geniculatus... ... | reverse complement strand
ATTGTCCAGGCTACTAAGCCTAATGCATGCATAATGCCAATTATGTTTGGCCTAGGGGTGCGGATTGATAGGCTTGGGCACTGCGATTTACATCATGAAGTAGCCGCCTAGGTTTCTGCATGTCGAATGCAGAGGTAAAGCGTTTTAAGTGTCACTGATGTCAAATGATGACATGGAGAGTAGCACTGAAACCAAACAGTCAGTTCCATTCACACAGTTTGTTGCCGATAATTTTGACCCCAGCATCTGAACATTAGATGGACTTGGAACATTTCACGGAATGGGCATAATTGCAGCCACAGTCAGCCATGGGTCTTTTGGCTTAGTGGAATGCAGGAGAGTAAGAAGATGTGCTGAAATGCCAGAGTTCGCTGCAAAAAAGGACAAGCGTGTGCTTCTGCTTGCCTTTTAAGTGCAGTGGCAACATGCAGCTTGACAACTTCAAATTGGCCAGTGGTTTTATCGCATAGAGATACCATTAAGGTCACTGATAGGGTCAGGCTTAGCGTTAGAATTTGGGTGGGGAAGTTTTGCGATTGTGCCATTTGTTTTTTTCTGCCGGTTTAAAGGGCTGCCATTCAGGGTTACATTTCAGGGTTGGGCAAAAGTGTGAGCTAAATAGTGCACTGAAAATGAAAGCTAAATAGCAAGAGGCAATATCGGAATGGCAGACCCAAACATTTTAGTGCTGTTGATGCATTAATTTTTGTAACGACATTAATGTACGCATTAATTTTTTTGATTGCATGCATTAGCATGTTAATGAATGCATCAGTTTGACAAGACTATTTATGTTGTAGGTTGCTGTCAGCGAATGACTGTGCGATCTAGAAGAATGGATGAACTGACATTTAACGTTGAATATTTTACAACTGAAGATAAAATTGATGACAAAAAGCTGGCAGATGAGTCGCAGCAGCTATCTATCGATGGAGACTTACTGCCAGCCAGATTTAGGTGCCGGATTCACACCAGATCCTAGGATGATCTTAAGAGTTCTTCACTCTTACAGTCGCCCTTGGACAATTAACTAATACAGTGAGAAAAACTGTTAAGTAAGTCCAGATATCCGTGAAATCTTTCAATTTTGTGAGAGATTTTGTGTTCATCTAAGACAAATTCTGTTAGTTCACTTAAGATTTATCTTATGATGGTCTTCTCTTAAGTGGGGAGTGTACTAGATGGGAACTTATTTTCTCAACACCATTGGGGATTGATGGGATTAAGTTTTGCAATTTTGTGTTTGCTTAATGCAAATTTTGATGTCTAAGTGATAAAGGGACAGAGTTAACCTAACTTTTGTTGGTCTTATGGTGGTCTTAAGACAAATTTTAGGATAAACATTATGATAAATCATAAGATAAATTTTATTACATTGATTCACAGAGCACTTACGAAATATCTTAAGGCATATCTAAAGATGAAATCTTGCAATTTCATCACTGATCTTGTGTACTTAAGATGATCTTAGGACATCCTAACTTTGGCCTTACGATGCTCTTAAGACAAGTCTTAAGATAAATCTTATGACATTGTTTGTCAATCGGGTCCGTGCACTGTAGATCTCATAGTGTGCTGATAACAAATGATCTCATTGAGTACATCTGTGGTCTAACTGACGCCCCAGCGCCGTGCAAGTCAGCACATATCATGAGAAATGTTGTCAACGACATACTCAGGTATATATGGCTAAAACAATATTAGTAATATTGGGGTGTGTCTCTTCCTTAAAAGTCTTTAAAAGTGCTTAAATTCAACACTTTTTTTATTTGAGGCCCTTAAAAGTCCTTAATAATAACAATGGTGCAAGCTTGAAAGTGCTTGAAAAGTCCTTCAATTTAGTTGCAGGATTTTGTTGGAAATTTTTGCAAGTCTTTGTCATTTTGCTAGCATTGTGTGGCTTAAGTTGGAACTTGGAAGTTGAAATTTTTTTTACGTCAAATGGTATTTTGACAATATAGACACATTAGCTGTATATGTATTGAATAGTGAATACATGCTTCACTGTGTGCTTGTGGCATCGGTAATGGGTTGTGTAAGGTGTATTGGTAGGAACCAATAATATTGGCTGTTGGGTATTTGGTAGCTTCTGCAGCCCTACTCAGATAGTGCTAGAACAATGCCAAGGAACCTATGTGCAGTATTATATACTCAGTGTTGCTGGGTCCTGATAATACCAGTACTCAATACTAAGGCTGCAGAAATTTATGATTAATTAGCCGATTAATCACTACAAAGAATTAACGAATTATGTTCTTTTAATCAGTTAAGTTGACTTAAGTCTTGTACTTCGTAAAATCCTAGCATGACTGATGATCAACGTGTGTAATCTAATTTGATTTTGCGTAGGAGATGTCTTCTTCAACATTTGTAAATCTTGTATAGTGTTAGCTGAACAGTCTGCACTTTGTGAGCTTTGACTGCACAGTTAGTGTAGTATATCGCATCAATGCATCATCACTTTTTTGTTTTTTGTGCTGACAAAGAGCAGACTGTTAAACTAACACCATACAAGTGCAAATCTTGATCACATGTCTTATGTGAAATAATTGTTGTCAGTATCTGCTGTAATTTACAATCCACTGGAAATGCACAGACTAATCATTACATTCGTGACATTTTCAATCCAAAATTTTAATCAAATTTTAATTGATCAATCTTTGTTAACCGTTAACAGCTTAATTTCCACAGCCCTACAGTATATCATTCTAATCATGTTTCTAGGGACCGTCTTTCATCAATGCGAGAACTTGCGGAGAGATTGGACATTCACCAGCCTGATGACGTGGCTTTACTCGACAGCGTAGCGACGGCCATGTTTGATGATGAAATTGTGACGTGGGGACGTATTGTTACGCTGTTTGCCTATGCCGGATATCTGGCACGCTACTGTCACGAGCGCGGACTTTACGACTGCTCCCAAACTGTCACCGATCTGCTTCAGTCGATCGTCGTCAACCGACTTGGGCTGTGGATACTCGCAAATGGCGGATGGGTTAGTTACATTTTTGTACAGTTACAGGGGCTTCTATCCCACCAAATCTAGATTCAAGATCGGGTTCAAGTTCTGTCCCTATCTTACCTTCCTCCTCCGCTGATCCGGGCAGAGCCCGGCCGCCAAACGGTTTGTGAGCTAAAAACAGCACTTGCGGTGATAGCAATTTTGAATATGTCCTTAACTAAACTTTTCCCCCGATTTTTAACTGGGCGCAAACTGCACCCACCAGGTATAGGGATAGAAGCCGCTGTACCATTGTTCCTGGGTTCAACAAAGTAGGTAGGGCAGGAAGGTGCAATTTTTTTGGTGCCTAGACTTCTGCTTTTAGGCGCTGTGTATAAATCTGCTTTATTATTATTAAATAGTGCAAATTTCTGACGGATTTCGGATGGACAGTTGGATGTGTTTGACAGTGGAGGTTGTGGGTGCTCAGAATTTCAATTTTGCCTCTAAAATTTTTTCCGAAATGGGGGTTTATCAGCTCCGGATGGCATTTTTGGACAAAAATTTTCTGACAAGAAAAAGAGTTTCCGAAATTTTTCCGACAGTCCAAAATTTAGGGGCTGATTGTTCCCATGTCCCTCCGCAAGCCATGACAGCACTGAAGTATACTTCTGTTGTCAGTGCATGGTACTGGCCATAGTTACCATAAATATCTTCTGCTAAGTGAAATTGTACCAGACAGGGGTCCCAGTCTCCTAGACCCCTGCAGAAAGGAAAGATTTGTGGACTTGATGGAACCCCTAGTCAGTAATTTTTTTGCATTGCAAATTGCAGGGGATACAGCATTTTAAATTTTGCCTTGTTTTAGTGATGGGGTCATTGAGGACTGGGGCCTAATTTACAAAACATCATACAACAATCGTAAAATTGTCATTACATCTTCGCAACTTTGTCATGTCTTTGTCGTAAATCAACAAGTTACGATGTCGTAAGATTGTCGTAAAAACATTTTATCTGAATTTTGGAAGCTGATTTTACGACTTCATAACTTTCTAGCAATTTTATCGTAACTCCGTAGTTGCTAAAATTAGCCAGCCAGTCAACCGCCATTACGTTGACCTCAACCACGACCTCAACCATTCGTGACGCAGTGTCACTGAGCTGGCGGCGCACGGCGCTGCACGCCAATCATCTGCTTCCGCCGTTGCCAATGGATACCAATGTAAACAATAACAAGTTAACTGATTTTGCGGCGATTTTGCTGCTCGAAGTTACTGCAAACGAAATTTATATGTATTAAGGCACTATGTGAGAATTACATACTAATGAAAAATCTAAATATTTACTGCGTGCATGTTTGATGCTGTCGTATGACAGCTAATGAGGTGTCGTACATTTTGTCGTAACTTTATCCTGCGATTCTTTGTAAATTGTGTTTTATCGTACATTTATCGTGAACCTTCCGCATGTCGTAACATAGTTGTATATTTGTCGTACGATGTTTTTGTAAATTAAGCCCCTGTCGTTGATAGTTAGAAGAAACAAGAAATTTGACCGTTGACTGTTCGACATGGGATAGGGGGTCTGTATGAGTAGGCCTATGTGCACAGGAGGCATCATTAGCCATGGCGTAGCACACTAAACGATTCCTCATTACTCGAGTAGCAGAGGCGGATACTAGCAACTGGTTGCAGGGACCATGGCGTGCCGTATTCCAAGCAATCTGCACTAGGCCCAAATCATCTAATGTGTGATGCAACAGTTTGGTAGTAAATCCGCTTTTAACACGGTAGTCGTTGTCATAAATTAGGTGAGGTGGAAAATGAGTGCATCTCGCATAATTATAAAATTGCCGAAGTTAGGAGGAAAACATTTGTGCTAGTTTTACATAACGGTGCATGCTATTGCGGCTAAACAGTGCGAGATAGGGCCTAGGTTGCTATATGATTTGTCATGTGTTCTTGTCTAGGAGTCCTTTGATCATCAGTTCCCGGCGATGTGTTTTCTGGAGTGGACGTCCGTGTGGAAAGCCGCAGCTGTGTTAGCACTACTGTGTGCTGCAGTCTTTGCATTTTATTCATCAGCTCAGTTCCTTCAGCCATGATCAGAGTTGCAAAAAATCGTTTTTTTCTAAAAGCCCAACCTGGCTGCTTTTAGGTTTCAGGTTTTTTGGGGAGTGTGGACTGTAATATTAATGATATGAATGTGGTAAAAATTTGCCAGGAAAAAGCTGTCAGTTTAGTTTAGCACATATACTGAAAAGAACATGGATAAAGCCTGAGATCAGAAAAACTTAAAAGAAATTATATGACTTCCTGTAAGGTATATTAATCGAGTTAAAATGTTAATTATAAATGAACAATGATTAGTATAATTTAATAAATATTTTATTAGACTTTGACTAAGCACATGATAGTCTATCTATAACTGTCTAAACCAAAACTGTCTGGTCCTTCCGGCTGTCGGCGTCCGATTCTCACGACACGCATGCAGCAGTCAGTGTGGCTGGTGGCCACGCCTCTCACTAGGCCGCCAGCCAATCCGTACAAAATGAAATAACAATAACTTAAGCTTTTTGTGTAATTGTTTTGGCTTTAAGCTGGGTTTTTGTTTGTAGAAGATTTCATGTGATTGTACAGTTTTTGCACCCTTCATTTTTGTGAAAAATTGTAATTATACCCAATTATTGTATAAGTGCATTGCATTGTGGGTTTTTCTTACTTGATTGAAGTTAAAAGTGGGTAATTGTAACCGGGTTAACTATAGCATTTAGGTGTTCAGTATTAATTTGTTGCATATACTATTTGCCGTGCTGTAGCCATGATGGTGATCACAATTGCATGTATTATATCGGTGTTATAAACATCGGCTAGTCCAATTCACCCAGTGTGCTTAGTCGCATGCTTTTTTGTATTATGTCAATGATGTGTACAATTTTGATGTCGTTGTTGTTCAAGTTTTTAAAAATTTTCTGTGACGTATTTTATTTTTTCTTGTTTTGTGTAATGTTTAGTGTTTGCAGAAATTATGAGTGCCGGTTTCCTTTTTTCTACTTGTATTTTGTATTTGTTATTTGTTGCGTATAAAGATACATATAAACAGCAGCTAGTCCAATTCATACAATGTATATAATGCTTGGCGTGTTTATTTTTTGTACATTGTGTTGCATAGATCAACTCAGCCTGGCCATCCCTCCGTGGGTAGATGCAATGAATACCAGTGAAAGCTGGGACATAAACAGAAACGCTGCACTTTGCACTAGCCCTGTCACCTTGCAGTGTAAGCTGGTGTCTGGCTGAAAAGATGGAGATCAGCACCACCCTATGGGCCTTACGTTGAATTAGAATATGATGATAAAACAAAATTCGTTTGTTCTTGGATATACTCCCAACTTTCACTGCACCTATGCAGGGAAGGACGGCCAGGCTGAGTTGACCTGGTGACCTGCCCACAGACGGTTAGCTATAGTAACTAGATTTTAAAGCTGTTTATTAGAATGCAACAATAATGGCTGAAAGTTTACACAGCAGAAAACGCAACAAGATAAATACATACTACACAGGATTATAACCAAATACATACTGATTGAATTCAACAGACAGAGATTATTGGTGTAAAGGCTTAAAAAGTAGTTCGGACAGACAGTTGCAATTTCCAACCATGGTGCTCAAAATTCCATTTTCCCCGTAAATTTTCCCAACATGGGTGTTTTCAGTGTTTTTGACAACAACTTTCTGACAATGAAGATTTACAAACAATTTTCCAATCAGCCCACAATTTGTAGTAGCGGTAGCGGTACACTATTGCGGAGCAATTTTTACATGTAAACTAGGTGTGCAAAGCCCACACACTCTGACAAATCGCTTACCTACTCCAGGCATTTTGCCCAAATGGGTTAATCCACAAGTTTCGTTATTCTACGGCCGGTACAGGGAGTCTGGTTTATACGTCTAGTAGATTAAAACTGTTTAATCGTCATCGTCATGAGTCTGGTTGGCAACTTAATACAATACTCAATAATCCCGCCCTCAGCAATGTAGGATTTCAACAGTTTTTCCAGAGATAACACCCAAGAGCCTGCTTAAAGGCCAGGGAATGGGGGGGCAGGATGGAGAAGGGAGGAAAGGTAGAATAGAGGGAGGGGTAGGGGAAGAGAGAGGGAAGGGAAGGAGAATGGAAATTGCTTTCCCACTAATATTGGCTTAAAAGTTGCACTACACCATTACAGCTACTAACTGGGCCAAGTATAATTGCTCAAGAGCAAATTCAACAAGAAAAACAAATACCACACCAAATTATAGCACAATGTTATATACATACAGATTGAATTCAAGAGACAGTCACTGTGCTAAATGGTTGCAGTCAGCGAAAATGGGACGGTGGGAGGTTAAGGAAGGTAGGAAATTTTTCACAACATCTTTATATCAGAAAAACATGGACATGAGAACTAAAGTGAAGATACTGCAGCATCACAGAAAACTAGATACAAACAGTTTTTTTCCAGTAAAACTTGTAAAGCAAACTAAAAACTGCACTAGTATATTTGAGGGCCCAATACAAATTTTAGGGATGCAAGGTTTTTCCGCAACCGGAAGCAAGGATATATATCTAGGCCCAATGCCAGCAAGTCAATATCATGACATATCGAAAATTTCAATATTTAGTTCGGTAAAAAAATGCAAAGCAATACAATGCATCAATATTGAATTGTAAATGGCTACAGACTACAGCTTCTACGTTTCACAAGGTAATGCAGCAACACTAGGTGAGGAGGAAGACAAACTACAGTCATTTATGACAGGCTTCTTCCTGATGTTGTATGCCAAAAACTTAAAACTGGCCAATGCTTCACTGAGTTATTCAAAAAATAACATTTGCACAGTTTTTTGAGACAAGGTGTATATCAATATTTCAAGACAAGTAATCAAGTATATTAACAAGTTATGCGTTAACTTAGCTTCTGTCATTTTTGTATTAATTATCGAGTAAATTTTTTTCTACATATTTGGCAGAATTCCAACCCCCTAATTCAGACCAAATTCAATACAAATTATATCAAGAGTGACCACAGGCACATGAAAATCCTTGAAATGTTTTCTCCCCATTTTTCCAAGATCTGGAAAGTCCTTTAAAACCAAATTGTGTTTTTAAACTTTTGGAATTTGATGGAAGAGCGTTTTGAAAGTCAAACTAATGACCTAACTACAATAAATTAATTAAGCTTTGAGCTGGCAACTTTCTAGTTAACTTTTGCCCATCACCAGTGATCTTACACATTTGCCACCAGCAGCAGCATTGTGGTTTAATAAAGAGGGCGGGGTAGGAAGTTGTAACTTTCCGACAAAGTTGGAAATTTCCAACAGAGGAGATTACGGGTGCTCAAAATTCCAATTCTGCCTGCAACTTCCCCAAAATGGGGTTACTTGGCCTTAGATTTTGCATTTTTGGACAAAAATTTTCGGACAAAAAGAAGAGTTTCTGACATGTTTCTGACATGAAAAACATTTAGGGTGGACAATTGCACACCAGTGATATAGACAAAAAGCATCCAGACTTCCCCCCCATTGGTTGGGCACATTACTTGTTAAAAATTGATATTTGGGAGTCGGGAAAATAATTACAATTGTAGTCACCAGATCTCATTGTAAGGCTATAATGCACCGAATTCAATTTTGGGTGGAGGTCCTAGCTGGAATTTAGGGGTCCTACTTCTAAGGATGAGAACCCTGCTTATGCCCCAGAGGGGCATGGCATGCTTTACCTTTTTATCTTTACTTGTAAGGGAAAGGAAACATGGGGAAGGCAGAAAAGCGGAAGAGATGGGAGGGAAGGAGAGGGAGATGAACAGAAACGAGAGGAGAGTAGAGGAAGAAAGGGAAGAAGGAAGGGGAGACCCCCAATTCACATTTCTGGCTATGCCACTGCCCCCCCTTCATACCCACTCCCCAATGAACACACAGTCTTTGTTGGAATTAAACAAGAAAATCTTACGACTTTTCCAATAGCCAGGAGTACGGGGGGAGGGCATTTGCATTAACCCCTCACCAACGCCACTGTTAACTAAGGCAGATAACAGTCAAGTCGAGTAGCATTCATTGGAATTGCACTTCATGTGAGTCGCGAGATGTTTAGATAGGTGGTCGCTTCGCATGAATTTCTTTGTACAAAACATGCATGCAAAATTCCTCTCTCCTGTACAATTGCACACAGCTTCTGCTGTTAATGTCACATAAAAGCAAAAGGTAAAAGGTGGTGTATATCTCTTAATAGGAAACCCATTACCGAGATGTGCAGCATCACCTGCCATATGAAATCACACAGTGTTACCTGCCACCCGACACAGGTGAATGTGCCCCGCATTAACCCTAGCCAGACAGGCCGATACTTGATTTACCTACCCCAGAGGGATGGAAGGCTGAGTTGACCTTTGTATTGGTAATTATATATATAAAAAAAATGCAAACAATTTATTTAATGTAGTATAAGTGATGATGTAAAACAGCAAAAATCAAAAAGTATAAGCATAGAAATGAGAGAAACTAAGATGAAACATAAAAAATACTAAATACACAGAGGGTAATCAGAGAGCTAGAAGTCTGAGATAAAAAAAACTAAAAAAATAATAATAACTGAGACTAAAAAAACTGAATCAAGAAAAATTACCATAAGCAAGTCCAGATATTCCTAAAATCAGTCCGAAGGTGTGCTGGCTAGATGTCTACGAGAGGTAAGATTTAAGAAACAGAAAAGTTTTGACGCTGAAAAGTAAGAACAATTGGGTGATAAATGATAAATGCTGACACTACAGTTTCCTGCTAACCATAAGTATAGTTCTACCTGTATGGGTGCGTGAATGTCTATGAAGTTCGTCAGATCGAGTGAAGCTTTTTCCACAGTTCTGCCATTCACAGAGATACGGCTTTACACCAGAATGCCACCTACAATGTTATCAGTAACAAACAGCTTTGCGATACAGACAGATGGACGGACAGACAGACATCTGATGAAAACACAGCCTGCTGCCAATATGGACGATGATGACACTGCACAATAAATACTGCATTTACTTAATATTGCATTTCACAAAACCATGAAAATAAATTGAGACTAAAGGCTTTTATTATTTTTTTCAGCTTATCTACATCACCAAAGAATAGCCAGCCCGACAATACAGACAGACAGACATCTGATAAAAACAATCAATACAGTGACACTAGTGCTGTCGCTACTGACTATTTTTCTAGTTGACCGACCATTTTATTAGTCGACTAATCGTCGACTCCCCACCGAGGTCAGCCACCTTGCCGTGGTGGTGGGGCTCAGCACCGATGACCCGAAAGATTTCTAAAATCTGGAGGCAAGGAGCGACTAAGCGCTTACCAAATTCGTGTAGGCATATTGCTACACGATACCAGTTCTCTTGTGCTGGTTTCGGCTTCACAGCTGACTACGGCTTTATAGCCGTCTACTTACGGCTTTACAGCCGTTTATTTACGGC
>Ga0056128_1012335_pt1 | contig 10439 bp, 5 predicted proteins | sample WorMetLIZISLAND2_FD_71113 | JGI IMG/M metagenome (GOLD analysis project Ga0056128, IMG submission 71113) | Marine gutless worms symbiont microbial communities from Max Planck institute for Marine Microbiology, Germany - Olavius geniculatus... ... | reverse complement strand
GCAAAATTTCGCGGCGATCGGCCCACGGAGCTCGGAGATTACGCGAGGGGAAAAAAAGAAAAAAATAAACCACAGCAAAACTTAAGTCCGCTTCCGCAAGCTATCGCTTACGGGCGGACTCATAAAACAAAACAAAACGAAACAAAATGGAATTAAACGAATCTTCGCTGAAAAATATAACAATGCTACGAAACTACAAACTAACAAAAATAGTAAAGAATACGTCGTATTTTTACATATTAATAGCACAAAACTAGCTAAAGTAATCAATTAATTTTCTGACATTATTTGGTTCTAAAAATATAAAAATAGAACATTTTTTATTTGTTTAAGGTATTAATGTTTTTGTTATTGTTTGTTTGTGCTTTTGTTCTATAGTACGACGTTCGTGCACGTCGTATTTCAGTTCAGTTAATTTCTGTCGCTTTGAACACACTTTAAGTTTAAGAAAGCTATAATCAGATAAAGAGAGAGAGTGAAAGATGTCCGTAAAAAGAGGCACAATTAGCTTAAAGTTTGCTTTGGCAAAAAGTGGATACGATTCTAATTATTCAAACAAAAGCAAATGATTCGAGGAATATGAAACGTTCTAGTTTTTTATTTCAATGGCACGAAATGATGTAGGCCTAATAAAGTTTGTCGATAACTTTGTATCATTAATATTTCAAAAGTATTATCTTGACTATTTCAGTATGTGAAGTTGTAGTTTTGTAGCATTGTCATATTTTTTTGCAAAGAAAAACGTAATAGACTTTGCTGATGCGATGCCAACACGCAGCGCACAATTGCGAGTATGCGCGCCTCTAACAAAGCGTTTTGCCCTCAGCGCCACGCTTCATATTGCAGGTTTCTAGTGAACGAATGGCGGCAGCTGATGGACAGCAGCTCGAGACGAGATTGCAGTCAAAGATGTGACCAGATTTCGCTGACTTGATTCTTTGCGTTGCGCGCGTAAAGTAATTTGATTCGTATCCCGCATGAACGGCTCATTCAACCCGAGCAGTGCAGTGAAAAATCGATACACTTCTCTCAGTGTAAGCAGTGACCCTCACGACGCCGCCGTCACGCCGATGTCGTACCAAGTAGGCTACCATAGACGAAGAAATTCAATAGCGATAAATTTTCTAAGCGGCAATCGTCCATCTGGCCGGTCTCGTAAAAGAACGACCTGCAACCAAGGAAAGTCGATAAATTACAGTTTCTTGGGGCGAGTCTGTGATCGATGAACATTGCGTGACGTCTTGACGCGGACGCTAGTAATAACAGTGGGCGGTTGCGCAACGAATTGATGCCACGAATCACGTTGTCATCGATTGCCGTTCACTTAAATACGTGCTTCACTTTTCCTTCTCCACGCTGTTGATATATTATAATAGCCATACCCATCAAACATCCACCACAACGGTTTGCGTTTCGAATTGTCGACGCAGTTTGCGCAATCGGAAGAACACTGGTTGACTGCTCTTGTGGACTGCGGTCTGTGGACAATAAGTTTTCAACACTTAAGCGTAATAAGCATAACTCAGAACTTTCATATTTGACGTCAAATCTGGTCTATCAGATACGTAACATGGGCTGCCTTTCTATGATTTGATGACCTGCTGAAGTCTTTTGTTGTGTTATTAAATAATAGAAAGGTGGGAAAAGGACGAACGGACGAAAACCTAGACCACGCAATGCTCAATGCGACATCAAGTAGGAATGTGCCGCATTAGGATGGCAGTGCACATTGTCGTACAGACCGTCGTTTACAGAGCGTGGGAACTTCCAACACCCACGCTATAGCAGTCGTGTTTGGCCGAGTGTTCCACGCAGTCACTCTGAACCAGTCCGAGACGTAACGAGTTCTCTGATATTGAACTTGACAGCAGCAAATGAACGACTGAATACACGCAGCAGCAACAGCAGCAGCAGCATATCCAAAGAAACATCGCCTTTGCTCTACTAACCGGTTTCAACTACGACAGTTACCTGCTACGATTCCTTGTCAACCGATTCACTGTGGTGATCCTGTACGCGCTGAGATTCTCTCGTGCATGACGGTACCGGCGGGCTAATACGAAGGTTAGGGTTAGGGTTATGGAATAGCGGAGCTTCGGAATAGCGCATTCAAATCCTCTTGACACGAAACGTCGCAGCAGTAGCAGCAATGGCCGTAGTGCATAGACTGTGTGCGACTTAACGCGGATAATGGCGACATCTTAGCCGCCTCGGATGACATTCAACGTGACACTCCAGTCCAGTCACAGTGAACGTCGCCTACGTTTAAATGGCGAACGATCGACCTGCGTGACAGAGTGCACTGCACGATCACGCCTAATGAGATTTGCCGGTTAAATGCCCACCCGATAGGGTCGCTGTAAAAATAACTGCAGTACTGCACTGCCACGACGTGTCTTACGTAATCTTATTGTTGCGTTATAGAAGCGCTCAAGTCACTTCCACTTCACTGGAAAATCTATCGCGACACGACATTTGCGATCAGAAGAGCGGGGTTACTTTTCGTGGATACCGTTTTGGTACTTAACTAAGCCAGCCAGGCCAACTCAGCCTCTGTAGCTAGGCGTAACGGGTACTGGCTACCGATAAACGCCGCCGAAGAAAAGACGGGAAGTTCTGCGTAACCATAGGTCTCAGGACTTTCAGGACTGGTGCCACACTGACCTGGTTAAAGGCGACTTGGCTATATGGTAACTTAATTAGGTTTAATTTAAGATCATAGTCTATGCAAACATTTTCATTTTAGTCTTTTTCTTGGTTTTATAATCTTGCAGATATTGCACAAACATTATACGTTGAATAATTATGTCATCTTACCTGCCTATATGTAAGGTCGGTTTTATGGTGTTGTATTACTGTTTTTATTACATCAATCTATATGAACACAACATTTATGTAATTTCGGTGCAACAAGCTTCTTTTTTATTGCCTTTATTAATCTGTAGTTATGGCTGCGAGTTGAATGGACCATCTCAGAGACTCTCCAAAGTTGAAGATTCTCATAGCAGCTGTTCCAATGTATAATTAGTTGCTTTCAAAATGTCATTGATCCAGTGCCTTGCTGGTCTCGTTCTGATCGATATACATTGTTGCATGGCTGTTTACGCTTCTCTCAATAACTATCATATCAGTCTTCTTTTTAGTCCGCCCGAAAACGATAGTTTTCGGAAGGACTTATGTTTTACGCATGATGTTTTTTTTATTAGTCCGCCCGTAAGCGATGCTTGCGGAACGGGCTTTTAGCGCAGATGTTTATTTTTTTGAACGCGAGATCTCCGAGATGCGTAGGCCGACCGGCGTGAAATTTTGCACGATGGTCAGCACTAGGCCCAATTTTATAATGCCGGTCCAAAATTTTAGGGGGCACATCCCAAAAAAATTTCGGGGCGAAAAACATGCAAAATTTGGCCCGATTTTGGACGACTTCGAAGTTCAGCGGCAAATATCTCCGAAACGGATGAAGATATTCAAAATCGGATTTTTATTCCGTCTACCGCGATTCCTTCTGCGTTAGGCGAAACAAGTCCGGTGAAGTTTGGTCCAGTGACCTTAGAGATCTCGATGTTGAATCGTACCCACCCAAAGTGCGACTTTCGGAAGACCATATTTCGGCCACTAGGGGGTGCTGCGCCCCCAAATTTTTACACGCGCCAGAGAATGACCAAATCTTACTAGCCCACTTTTCATTAGGGACGGAGGCCCCCCTTACAATTTTTTTCAAAGGGGGTCAAAAATTGGCTTAAAATGCAATAAAGGAGCGCTTATAACTTCGGAGTTAGGGGGTGTAGCCCGACGAAACTTTGGCATTTGACGTGCCTCTAGGTTGGGGTGATAACGCACGTACAACTTTTGGAGGCACCGCCCCTTTTAAAATTTGGGAGGGCAAAAAATGTCCAAAATTTAGTACGTTTTACGACAACTTTCGAGTTTGAGCGCAAATATCTCTGGAACCGATGAATATAGAGACAAAATCTAAACGGCGTTGACGAGAACGGTCTTTTGGGCGTTGAACAAAAAAAATTTTTGTGAAATTCCGTCTACTAGGAACAAACTTATAAGCGCTCACGTTGACCTACCCTAAGTCGACAAAGCGCGTTCGGCGTATGCCAATGCATTTGACTTCGGGCCATGTGACTTTGATGCCGGGGAAATTCTCCCCACTCCTCTTTTTTACCCCCTCCCCCTAAAATCCCCCAATCGGCCTAAGGGCGCCGAGCGGACTCACGTTGGGCTTTGCCCCAAATTTCTAGTTTATTTTGCAACGCGAAATCTCCGAGATGCGTGGGCCGACCGGCGTGAAATTTTGCACGATGGTCAGTAATAGGCCGAATTTTATAATGCCGGTCCAAAATTTTGGGGCGCACACCCCAAAAAAATTTCAGGGGCCAAAAACATGCAAAATTTGGCCCGATTTTGGACGACTTCGAAGTTCGGCGGCGAATATTTCCGAAACGGATGAAGATATTCAAAATCGGATAGTCATTCCGTCTACCGCGATTCCTCCCGCGTTAGGCGAAACAAGTCCGGTGAAGTTTGGTCCAGTGACCTTGGAGATCTCGATGTTGAATCGTACCCACCCAGAGCGCATTTTTCGAAAGACCATATTTCGGCCCCTAGAGGGGTGCTGCGCCCCCAAATTTTTACACGCGCTAGAGATTGACCAACTCTTACTAGCGCACCCCCACCTAAGACGGGGCCCCCCTTACAACTTTTTTGAAAGGGGGGTCAAAAATTGGCTTAAAATGGAATAAATGAGCGCTTATAACTTCGGAGTTAGGGGGTTTAGCCCGACGAAAATTTGGCACTTGATGCGGCCCTAGGTTGGGGTGTTAACGCACGTACGAAATTTGGGAGCACCGCCCCCTTAAAATTTGGGAGAACAAAAAACGTCCAAAATTTAGTACGTTTTACGACAACTTTCGAGTTTGACCGCGAATATCTCTGAAACTGATGAAGATAGCGACACAATCTAAACGGCGTTGACAAGTACGATCCTTTCGGCGTTGAAGAAAAAAAATTTTGTGAAATACCGTCCACAACGAACAAAGTTATAGGCGCTCATGTTGACCTACCCTAAGTCGACAATGCCAATGCATTTGAGTTCGGGCCACGTGACTTTGATACCGGGAAAATTTTACCCCCCCCCTCTAATTTCCCCCAATTGGACTTAGGGCGCCGGGCGGACTCAGGTTGGGCTTTGCCCCAAATTTCTAGTCTACAATCTACAAGAGTGAATATTTATAGCAAGAACTGTAGCGTCGCAGTAATGAGTTTAGCAGCTGTAGGCGTGTTGCCTGTTTCTGAACTAAAGTGAATTGAAGTGACTAGCAGATAAGAACAACAATGACAAGCTAGCGGCAACGGTTTGTACAAAATTAGACCAGCATAGTCGCAGTTGTCGTCGCAACACGCCAGTCATGCAGTCGGTTCGACGCTTCCGCCACCGCCGACTGCGCAAATAAACTGCGTAGATAACGGAAATGGGACGCAATCAAGCGACAGTGTCTCTGGAAACTGCAATAGAGATCACGAAATTCCCAGCAGAACCAGCCAACCAACTAGCCAACCGAACAGCTTTACCGATCTAACATATCGCCCGCGTCTGTCCGTTAAATTTGGCACGGCGACCGAGTTGGGTTTTAGCAGACCCAGCTGACTTATAAAAGTAATGAACGGCAAATGCAGAAAAGCTTAAGATGGCTGCCGGCTGCGCCAGTCAAAAGCAAACGAATTATTAAAGTGCTTTTCGGTAATATTATTCATTAGGCCTACCGGTATGTGTTGTCTTTTATCAAAAAAATAAATAGCATTAGTTTAAAACACCAACAGACGAACTTGCAAAGTCAAGTGCCTAGAGCTGTTATCCCCTCGAGCATGATCCGTTTGTATTTTCTTCTGCTGTCGCAGGACTTCGATACCGGTATCGTACTATATTATAGTTAGCCTATAACAAAACGTTTTAGGAAGCTTGCGCACGGCTTGGAGGTCGGAAGTGGTTACATTTGTACACTGTGTCTCAAAAAAGTATCCCCGACATTTTCGACTGTAACTTGAAAACTAATTATCACATTTTAATAATTTTTGGTACAAATATTCCTGACACAAGTTGCCATCAAACAACAGTTTTTCATCTTACCCAATGTATGCTTTTGCACTACCTAAAGAAATCAGATCAAGCGAAATATGTGTTGAAATAAAAGAAAACCTGAAAAAACATCCCCAACATTATCGATCATACCTCAAATAAAGATTAGCAGATTTTGATAATATTTGGCCAAAATATATTCGATATGACTAGCTATTAAATAAATGTTTTAGTTTACACCTCACCCAACATCTGTTTTTGCACTACCTGGGGAAATCAGAGCAAGTACAATACGTGTTAAAATGAATGGAAAACGTAAATAAATTCCATTTATCCTAATTTGTTGGCCCCAACAACAGGTCTTGCAGCAGTGTGTCTACCAGATGAAGTTTAGAAATGTTCGCAAAGTCAAGAAGCGACTGGTAAAGCTTGGATTAGTTTGGAGCAGAACATTATCGATACTGCTGTCAATGAATGGAGAAAGCGTCTCCTTGCCTCTGTTTGCATAGTGGGCCAACACTTGAAGCAATTTTACTGCAGGTAGTTGAAAACCGGACAACTGAATGGAGTGTCAGCCACAGTGTCAGAAATATGAACAAAATGTGTTTTAAGCGTTATGTTAATTAAGCAATCACATCGCATTAAATAAAAAGTGATACTTCACTGGTTGTGCTCTTCCCAGGTAGTGCAGAAACAAACGTTGGGTGAGGTGGGAAACTGAATGGTCATTTGATGGCAAGTTGTGTCATGAATATTTGTATCAAAAATTATCAAAATATGATATAATAATTGTTTTTCAAATTACAGTCGAAAATGTCGGGGATACTTTTTTGAGACACGTGTAGAAATGTTTTATACACGATTACGATAACATTTTGCTGGACAGGCTGTATAAGTCATGAGGGGTGGGCAGCCGCAAAAACTTTTTGTTTTTTTTACATGTAACTACGTTTTTGAAAATGTTCAGCATAAAGCATTTTGCAAATGTTTTCAACGTGGCTAAATGCAAAGTAAAATGCAAAACAATCGAAAAACATTTTGAATGTTTTTTTTGTTTTACACGTGACGGACCTACAGCCCCAACAGTAACACTGAGACACTTACTTGCATACACATATACGTTCGCCAGGTGGAGAAACCGTACTGTCACTGGTCTCGACAGATTGTAAGCCTAGTATGAGCGCATGCCTAAGTACATGCGGCTGATCGCCACGTTCCCATTTTGTTATGCAGCCGTCTTAATTGGCTATGCCGCAATACTGATCTTGCTTGTCCGTTCGTCCGTCTCTCTGTCCGTCCGTCTGCTCCTAACTCGAAAACAAAAGAGCGCAGGAAAAACCAAAATTAGTGTGAACGTTCCATGTCGCATCAGTAACCAGTTTGTCAATTTTCAGCTCCAAATGTACAGGATCAAGCTTGCTGGAGGCGAAATACTTGAAAAAAATAGTTTATATTTCGCATATACACGTATGCGTATGCGCTGGCAATGTAAAAGTATTTTTTTAAATTCAACGTAAATAATGATGTATGTGCACAGCTTGGCGGACGGCCGCATAATATCTGGGTACTGCCCAATTTCTTATGCCGCCCGAAACGTTTGTCTTCTTTTTCAACGCGAGACCTCCGAGGTTTTTGGCCAATCGCCGTGAAATTTTGCCACGTGGTCGCAATTGTGTTCAGATTTATAATCCAGGTCCAACAATTTAAAGGCCGCCCCTCTCAAAAAATTTTGGGGGCCAAATTTGCCGCGATTTCGGACGACTTCAGACTCTGACCGCGAATATTTTCAGAACGAATAAAAATATCCAAAATCAGACGCACCCTGTTCATATTACCCGCATAGTGTGTTCATATTACCACCCGTGCCGGGAATATGAACACTTTAATGCTTTTTTTCAAACATTCATTTTTCTAAAATTTTAACACAAACACATCTTTATTATTTTTCTAGTCGTCAGTGATGAAGCTTTCATAAATCTAACATCCAAAACTCATTGCCATGCTATGCGATTATGTATCACTGCAATAAACATTATCTCGCTTAAGGTGTTCATATCCCCCCTTTACCCTATCCTGAAGCGCTTCCTTGACTTCGGGGATTATTTTCGGCTTTGTTTTAAGCTTGCAGTAAGCCTTCAACATTGGACCTGCCAATGGTCATTTATGGTGAAATCTGGACAGTTGGTCCGCACATATGAGTACTTATGCGTAGTGGACTTGAGAAGAACTTTGGTGTGGCCAAGCCAAGCCCCAGTCATCTAGCTAGTACTTTGCTATGCTTCTATTGTCTGTGAGTGCGCATTCTGCATGTATGGACTCTCCGGCAAGTTTACGTTAATTTTGTACACTTGCTGTTTCGTAGCCGCTAATAAGTCTACTAAGTTGCTAACTAAATTCTTCGGAGTATTGCAGTCTGTTGAGAACTAACTTTTAGGTAAACTCTTCTGACTTTTGCAATTGTTTCACATGTGCCTTGTAGCTTGTGTATGCGCGGCAGTTAGATGTAGACGGTTTCAGTAAATAAAACTGTAAAATTTCATGTTAAAATCCCAAACGGTTGCTGAGAAAACGGCGAACAACTTTAAAGGTCCACTTTTTGCCGCACCCTGTACAGGCACAGGAACAATTCGTAAACATTGAGCAAGTCAATATGCTTTATTTAAATAGCCTAATGAAAAATTTAACTAAAAATTTGTGGCAAAGCCCAACGTGAGTCCGCTCGGCGCTCTAAGTCCAATTGGAAAAAAATTAAAATGTTGAAATTCCCCTTTTTGCATATTCATGCGGCCCAAACTCAAATGCATTAGCATACGCAGAAATTGCAGAATGCAGTGTCGACTTACGGTAGGTTGAAATGAGACAACAAAATTTTTTTGTTAGTGGACCAATGTTCATCATTTTTTTCGCGCAACAAGTAGTAAGTAGTAGTTGATCACTTGCTATTCCGATTTTTGATATTTTAATCTGTAGCGGAGATACGGGCGGCCAAAGTCTAAAATTGTCCGAAATTGCACATACTGTTGACTTTGGGTAGGCTGGAATGAGAAAATAAAACTTTTTTTGTTAATGAACGGAATTTTACCAATTTTTTCGCCCAGCAGGGGAGGGAATGCAGTTGATCACCCGCTATTGCATTTTTTGACATCTTGCTCCATTTCAGAGATATTCGCAGTCAAAATCGAAAGTTGTCCTAAATCGCGCTGATTTTTGAACGTTATTGCCCTTTCAAATTTTAAGAGGGTGGTGCCCCCAAAATTTGTACCCACATTATCATTCCTACCTTGTGGTACGTCACTTGGCAAAGTTTCCTTAAGCTATTCCCCTTAGCTGCGAAGTTATAGAGGCTCATACGCTATATTTTTAGCCAATTTTGACTTTTTGTACAAATTGTTGAGGGGACCCCCGTTCCCGTTCCCGGTGGGGGATATGCGATAGCAAGACTTGGTCATTCTCTAGCGCGTGTAAAAATTTAGGGGCGCAGCACACCCTAGAGACTGAAATATTGTTTTCCGAAAAAGTCGACTTGAGTGGGTATGATTACGCCTCTAGATCTTCGAAGTTACAGGCCCAAAGTTCACACAACTTTGCCTAACGCCGGAAGAATCGCGGTAAATCAAATACTTGTCCGATATTCAATATCTTCATCCGTTCCGGAGATATTCGCCATCAAATTTTGAAGTCCTTCGAAATTACGCCATATTTTGCGAGTTTTGGCTCCTAATTTTTTGGGGAAGAGCCACGCGAAATTTTGGACTTAATTTTCAAAATTCAGTCTAGTATAGACCACGGTGCAAAATTTCGCGCCCATCGGCCGGCGAAGCTTGGATATTTCTTGGCGAAAAAAATATAAAAAACACATCTGCAGTAAAACACAAGTCTGCTCCGAAAACCATTGTTTCCGGGCGGGCTAAAAAGTTACATGACTAATGTTCTGGTGCAACAGATTTGCATCGTCATTCTCGAATAAACTTCATAGTACAAACAACGTTTGTACAGGTTAAAATGGCACTGTGGCAAGGCAAAAACACATTAATATTAGAGTCACGGAGTTTCATGGGAAGAGTTTTTGCGTTTGGTAACGGGCCTAACTGGTGAATACAATGTTCCTTATGTCCCCAGCTACAAAAACACCTAGCAATCATACACGCAATAAACTGATGATGAGAATGCTTGCTACAAATCTCCATTCCATCAGTTATCACACGGCGGTCGCGTGTTGTGTAGGCTGTAGGCCTAATGTGTATGCGGTCCGTCATAATGTTTCCACAACGACGACGACGACGACGATCAGTGATATTGACGTGTGTGTCCAATGTTCTCGGCGGCGGCGGCGGCGCGTCAATGTTTATGGGCG
>Ga0056128_1012334_pt1 | contig 10441 bp, 10 predicted proteins | sample WorMetLIZISLAND2_FD_71113 | JGI IMG/M metagenome (GOLD analysis project Ga0056128, IMG submission 71113) | Marine gutless worms symbiont microbial communities from Max Planck institute for Marine Microbiology, Germany - Olavius geniculatus... ... | reverse complement strand
GGAACCCGACGCCTGCTTCATGCTTCTGTTCATTCCCTGACCAGATAACCTTACAGCCATGCATCTCTCCTGATGCAGTCCATCGCATTTCAGCCAATCCTAGTATATCGAAGCGATATCAGCAGCTTTGCTTGTACATTTTTGTGTGTAAAAATACCAACTTACAGTCAGATGTAGAGAGAGGTTTAATCATTGAAATGTGCTCTTAAACAATTCTCATATTTTTGTGGACTTTTGTGTTTGCCAATTTTGTGTGGTAAGTTATGATATTCGTAGCATTATGAAACAGAACCATTGTCTGTAGAATTACAAGTAATGGAAGTATAGAAAAGTTAAATAATTGCTGCAATAACCATATGATGAGTGCTTACCGTTCTGTTTTGACAACAGATGATGTGTTGACACAAGTAAAATGGAGAAAAAGTCAAAGCGACCCGATCACTGTGCTGGATTTGTGTTCGGGGAAAGGTGGAGATCTGCTCAAGTGGAAGAAAGGGGAAATTGATTACCTTATATGTGCCGGTTAGTAATACAGTTCAGTTTTTGTAATGAGTTTGATGAAAAATTAAATATTAACATCATATTTGATTTTAGCTTGGTTTGCACTAATCACTAAAGTTGCCTTATTCTTAAACCTTTTTTGCCATCAGTGGTAAAAAAACAATGGTCATTGTTGACTCTGAAAAGAAGGTCTGATGAAGAAAGGAACTCTTGACAATAGCCAACTTTTTGAATTGTAGTAAATTTCTGTATGCATGTTCCAGGTTCTGAAATGTGTTTGTAATCAGGAAAAACATCTATTCTGTTGTAAAAACTGGCTAAAATTTTGGTAGCAGCCTGGGTGTATCTGAAAAGTGGCTGTTATTTCTGCCATTGTCACTGTTTTTTGGTAACATGTAAAAATAGTTCATATTTATTACGCTGCAGTTTTGTGACAAATATACAAATATATCTGCAGATATAGCAGCAACGTCAGTGGAGCAGTGTGAAGGGCGGTACAAGGAGATGCTGGAAAGAGCCAAGCGAGAACGTGGCCCACACAAAACATTCCAGGCAGAATTTATCACTGTTGACTGCTCCAAGGTATTAGCATGAGACTAGCATTGTTGCAGTGTCTGTTTTATAAGTTTGTGTTTTGGAACCAAGCCTAACCTGGAGTAATGCTGACAAGATTGGCTTTTTAAACGTGAATCCAAAGTAGTAGTAGTATCAGTGTTAGTACAGGGTGGACCAAAAAATATGGCACTTTATCTTTGTCTATATCTTTGTTAATTATTGATTGGTTTTCAAAATTTTTTCACTGGCACACTCTGCGGACATTTTGCAATAACGTGATTGTTACATATCCGACCACAGCGTAAATGTGTCTCTACATTACCTTGCGAAATATCAATGAAATAAATGAAATATGCATGTATAATGATAATAACAAACATTTGGGTAAAATTGAAAAAAACACTTTAGATCAACATTACAGTGAATGGTCTGTATCACACTAGACTGTGTGGGTATAACACAATCTAGTGTCATACAAATCATTCATTGCAATGTTGGTCTTAAGTGTTTTTCTCATTTACCTAAGTTTTTGTTATTATCGTTGGTTTTTTGCTTACATTTATATTTGACAAGGTAGTGTAGAGACGCATTTACTGTGTGTTGGGATATATAATAATCACATTATTGCCAATTGTCGGCAAAATGTGCCAGTGAAAGAGTTTTGAAAATCGGTCAATAATTGGCAAAGATATGGGCAAAAGTAAAGTGCCACGTTTATGGCCCACGGAGTAGTAGTAAGGTTATTGAGGTACAATATAATAGCAGTTTAAGCTGAAGATTGAAGTCTGTTGAATGATGTGTGGTGTTTTTGCAGCAACGATTAAGAGACTTGTACAAGAACAAAGAGATTCAGTTTGATGTTGTCAGTTGTCAGTTCTCATTCCACTACAGCTTCGAGAGTCTTGCCCAGGCAGAGATGATGCTGCAGAATGCCTGCGAATGTCTCAAGCCTGGCGGATACTTTATAGGAACTATGCCGAATGCTAATGAGCTCATGTATGTCAAGGTCCACTCTATCAATCAGTTGTTTATTATGCCAATAGGCAGCACAGAATTACTGTAAAAACGTTATGCAAGGTTAAGTTTCTGTACAGACCGAATAAACGACTTAGCTGGAGCTCTGTTATAAAACAGCCAGAACGTCACAAAATCAAAGCCAGAATATTTTAAATGTTCCTTCACTTGCATAATGTTATTAAAATGCCATACTGATAAGGTTGGAGATTAGCTGTGACATAGAATGCTGTACAGATGCATTCTGCTAGTTGCTATGTGTAATCAAGCTAATTTGCTGGTCAGCTTCAAATGCATAGAGGCTGTCTTTGGCCTAATGGCCTAATGAACATCAGTGAACTTTTTGTTGCATTGGTCAGATTACCCACACTACCAGATTTATTGAGGAAATTGTCACTAATTAATAATGATAATATAGTATTTTGTAAAATGCTCAATGTTAGTGAGCCGAATCTTAGGTGCCAAGCTGAGTTAATGTAGTTAGTTTGTAATATTATTTATTGTCAACTTCCTGTTGACCGCTGCATTTTGGGTATTTGAATGCAGTCTAATGCTGATATGTTTATTAGCTAGTGTTGGCATCACTCAAAGCAGTCAGCAATGCCAACTTTTGCAACATATGTTAGTGCTGTATGGTCTGTCTCTCTCTCTTACTGTGCACACTGCTAAAGCTGTTAGTGATGCTGTTTGGCAAGGACATATTCAGCGAACCAAGGAAGGTGAGATTTTTGTGGTTGGAAACCCTGATCAAACTTTGCACTGTAAGTTAAGGCAAAATGGACGTTGGTTTTATGTGATGCGGCATTATTTTAATTCTTTTTTTGCTTGTTTTTGTCCAGCAAGCGTCTGAGGGCAGCGGATGGCATGTCGTTTGGCAACGAGGTTTACAAGATCTCATTTGATGCCGAAGACAAGCAAAACATTCCTCTGTTTGGTGCTAGGTACCACTTCAGACTGGAAGGTGTTGTCGACTGCCCAGAGTTTGTTGTCTACTTTCCACTTCTGGTGAAGTACGCCTTTCTAGCCATGTTTGATTTATAATAGTGATATGAATAATAGTATTTTTCAGATCAGATCTGTATAGCGCCAATGGGTTAGGACTTCAGAGGCTCTGGCGGCAGGTCATGTCAGTTTTAGTTGTATACAGGAATTTTTTTTTGCTTGTATCTAAAAGTGGCTTAAAATAACCACTAGTTGATACTCGAGCTCTAGTATTAGTAGTGACCAGAATGTTTGTTTTCTCTGATGAACAAATCAGTGTATCTAGAAATGAAATGCAGAAATGGAAAAATGAAAAAAGTCTGTAATCTTTGAGTAAAAACATGTATTTTATACGTAATTTGAAAAACATCACTGGTCATTAAACTTATGGTGTATCGTACAGTTGGCTGTGAGAGCCATGCTATACATTAGATATGATACATTGGACAGATAGACAATGGACAGACATGTATAAATATGTTGTGGTTATTGTTTGTATACAGAATGGCTGAAAAGTACAATATGAAGCTGTTGTTTACTGTTCCATTTGCCGACTATTTCCAGCAGAAAATTCACAACAGTGAGAACCGTGGCCTGATTGGCCGTATGCAGGGGCTAGAGGTATGAACTGTTTTATACACCGTGGGCCATAAAAATGAGCCACTTTACTTTGTCGATATCTTCGCCAATTATTGACCGATTTTCCAAATTTTTTCACTGGCACACACTGCAGACAATCTGCAATAATGTGATTATTATATATCCCACCACATGGTAAGTGCATTTCTACACTACCTTGTCAAATATAAATGTAAACAAAAACTAACGATAATAACAAAAATTTAGGTAAATGAGAAAAAACGCTTCAGACCAACATTGCAATGAATGATTCATATGACACTAGACTGTGTTATACCCACACAGTCTAGAGACCATTCACTGCAATGTTGGTCTGAAGTGTTTTTTCAATTTTACCAAAATGTTTGTTATTATCGTTATGTATGCATATTTCATTGATATATCACAAGGTAGTGTAGAGACGCATTTATGGTGTGCTGGGATCTATAATAATCACATCATTGCAAATTGTCTGCAGAGTGTGCCAGTGAAAGAATTTTGAAAATCAGTCAATAATTGGCGAAGATATGGACAAAATTAAAGTGGCACGTTTTTTGGCCCACCCTGTATGTAACTATTAGAAGTTATTTGTACAGTAACACATGATATTTAGTGTGATGATCAAGTGAGTGGTGATCAAATTAGAGCCTACCGAATAAGCTCAGGAGTCAGTTCACTTTGTCAAATTTCAAATGTGGATTTATGTAGCACATTATTGTAAAAACCTCTAATGCACTGGACACACTAATACTGCGAGAACAAGAACGGGCTTTGTATCATTGTTATTCTTCCATCACTGTGACATTATGTTTTCATGTTTTCCATTTGTCTTTATGTGTTGTATGTTATCATCCATTCATCTGTGACTTTGTTTAGTGCCATTTATTATTTATGACGTGCATTCATGGACTTTCACCAAACTTTTGTAAAGTAGTGCATCCTGGGACAAAGGTTAAAATGTCATGAATTAGTGAACAGTGATCAGTGTTATTGCATGGCTGTCCTAATAGCCAGCATTTAGCAATATGGTTCTTGAACTGTATTTTATTTAATATTTGTATTTGTATTTATTTATATAATTTATAGTAATTATAGTAATGTATCTTTCTTTTAGGCTTTTAACTTGAAAACTAAAAGACACAGACACAATTGGCGTGAGCATCTCCAGGGCAGGAATAGCTGGTGTGCCATTTTTTTAGCTCGTAGGTCAAAGATTAGCGTTAAGTGTTCCACAGCTTTAGGTGGATGCCCGCACAGTATGTTGTTATTGGGCTGACATATTTTTTAGTTTTATGTAATATTTGCAGCCGTACCCAGCAGACGCTGATGTAGAATTGATGAGCTCAGATGACGCGTCGTACAGACACATTAAACAATGCTTAGATCAGCTGATGACACAACGGGATTCCCAGGCCTCGGACCACAGAGGACACAAACAGCTCAAACTAGTAAGTCTGCCTGCTATCTGATGCTACTGTGGTTGTGTTGCCAGCAGTGACCATCAACTACCAACTTAGTAGTTACCAAATCATTCCAACCAAATCATCATTTCTGTGGCATTGCAGACAGAAGGCTGGATTCTTGGGGAGTCACTATAACCAGTAGCTATTAACTACAGCTGTAGTTTAAAGTGATAATTACTGCATGTTACTGTGTTCACAGTTGATGTGATAAGCTCTTGACTAGTGTAACTGCCTTAACCTCAGCCAGGCAGGACAATACCCGATTTACGTGCCCCAAAGGGAGGGATGGCCGAGTTGACCTGGGAGCTTGCGTATATGCCAAGATGGTTTACCTGTCTGAATTTGATAGTGATCTCACCGGGAGTGAAGCCCAACAATCTACTGATTATGAAGTCCGACATCGTATTATTACACTACCAAGAAGACTCCTTGACTCATTTTCCAGAATCAGTCCTGTTTACATTGCTGGCTGTGGGTTAGAAACGTTGTTTGATGGAATCGAAACAAAAACAAAAAAAACTTTGTTACTAAATATTGTTATGTAGATATCAGTTAACTAGAAATTAGACTGCTGTTATCAGCTTGTGGATTTACTTTCAAGAGTCACCAGACCAGTACAGTGCCTGTTTTTATCATAGTTTTTTTCTTGCCAGTATTCGATTAACTGAGCTGGTTGTCTTTCACTGTTTGAGCACACATTTATGTATTGGATTTGTATTTCGTCATATTTTAAATGTGAAAGCCAGCTTGATGTATAGTTTGTTTGATGCTGCATTGCCAGGGCACACTGTCACAGCCAGAATGGGAGGCCACAAGTGAGTTAATGGTTTATTTGTTCTAATCTCGTTATTGTGTTTTGTAACATAGCAGTATTACCTTTCTGTGAAGCAAAACCCGGACTTGTCAGTGTCATTGTGTAGTACAGTTAACTTTGTGCCTACTTAGTAAATCGTTTAATTTTGGTCAGCCGGTCATGCAGCAAGTTTTAAACTTGTGTTGCAAAACTGTAACACAAGGTCTTGCTTCCAAATCCATTCTAACAATGGTCAGTCCTATCTGAAACGTTTTCAGTATGGTGTTATTGGTCATCTGTTTTTTTCCAGCTCCATATGAATGGAATAGTTTTTTTTGAATACGATAGTCTATTTTTAAGTGTTGTTATGATGTTTCCTAGTTTTTTAGTAATAATGGCATGCCTGAGTTTTTATTTGCTATCTGTGCTTATTTCTATCTCTTTCTGCTTCATTTGACATTGCTTTTGTGCTGGTTATGGGTAAATAAAAGTGCATGTAAAATACAGTCCGTGGCATTCATTTGCAAGTCGTTATGAATGTATGAGTGCCATACAGTGAAGACATGTGCTTAGTGCCAGAATTTGAAATCTACTGCTGTTCAGCACTGTGCTATACAAGTTTTGGTGAAAGTTGGCACGATGGAATTTGGGCTTAACCGAGCGGTTGATGTGTTTGCTTGCAGCCGTCTACTTGGTGTTTGCATTTCAACGTTGCCCTGCTCCAGAGGACGCTCATCCAGATGCCTCGCCACATGCTGCTGTTAGTCAGACCAGCCGGAAGCGACCGCACGAAGACTGTGATAGTCCAACCAGTGAAAGAACGTCTGTGTGACTGATACTGGCTTTTGATAGGCATTGTATTAGTCAGAAGCATTGCTGATATTGATCTCCATGAACAACGAACATACGTGTACTACTGGCTTACACAATCGTATAACCTTCATGACTGATACTATAATTTTGCATAGGTTAACTGTTGCATTTCTCAGGAAGCTTAGCTGTGTTGACAGATCGGATATGCCTGAGTATTGATAGTAGCCCAGTACACTACACTGTGATTACCATTCGCATAATCACCAGTCATCATATGGAAATAGCATTCTCTGCAGATTTATCAGCACAAGATAGACTTCAGTGATTTTGTTCAGTGTTTTGGTTATTTCTCTGGATATCAAACTAAAAACTTGCAAAGCTGCTTTGGGATCACATTACGTTGACAGCAGTAAGCTGCATGCTGGTTTGTAGAACACCGGACTGGCACAGCGGCATTGTGGGTTTAAAAAAGTAGGTGGGGCAGAAAAGTTGCAGTTTTCAGACAGAAAACTACAAATTTCCAACAGAGGAGATTATGGTGCTAAAAAATTTCAATTTTGTTCAGACATTTACCCTTAATGGGTGGTTTCAGCCTCAAATTTTGCATTTTTTGATGAAAACTTTCAGACAAGAACAAGATTTTCAGACATGTTTCTGACAGCCAAAAATTTAGGAAGGCAATACCTAGTCAGCATGACCGTTTCACAGTTTTTTTGTTTCTAATAATTGTTGTGACACAACTTATTGCAGGCTAACAGGCTGGATGCCCTTCTGTTGCCCAGCATGAAACAGAATCCAATGGATATAACAGCAAAAAGTATATATCGTGAAATTCTCATATATATTGACATAATCTTGCTATTTTATGCACTCAGAAGTCATACATGATGAAAGTCATGAGTTGATATTGTCAGCCAATTTACGAAGATGACACAAAATTACATACACGTTAATGGCATAGAAAAAAATATGCATAAATAACAGTGCAGAGGAGCAGAACAGCTAAAGATCAGGTCAATATTTGCAACGTCTACAGAAACACCACCAAATGCCAGATTTTTCATATAAACCTTGAATTTTTATGTTTATGTTCATGTCCAAACTACTGTTAATCTGTTCTCTACTTAATTATGACAGTTGTTTAATTGCTATTTTTTTGCCCATGCAAGCAAAAACCAATATGATCCCATGTAATAAAATCACATACAAAAGGTGGCACAAAAAGTGGGATATGGCATATTATATGCAGATAAAGCAATCAGGCAGTTTTGGCAATGACGTGGGTAGGCTAAAAGGCTAATTCAGGTGGAGGACTTGCCCTCCCCCACACCTCCTTCTCTTTCGCTTATCTACCCAGTTGCCCAAATGAATGGTATCAAAAACATTGAAGGCTCAAAGACAACACGTTATAAACAACACTTAAAACAGGCATAAATATAATACAATGTGATAAACAATGCACTACAGATACACACTGAAAATCCAACAGATGCCAGCTTCATCTGTTGCACTAAATTAACATAGAAAATTGATGGAAAAGCAATGAAATTTGACAGCCACAGCTGTCATATTATGAAATTTGACAGTCATAGCTGTCATATTCAGTAAGTAAGTAAGTAAGTATGTGCATATTTAAAGTGCACAATGTCAGCCAGTTGCCGAATCTGAGGCACTTGACAGACATGCTGCTTGCATAAACAGATATGCATAAGATAAGTCTGTATTTATATACTTCTAACTAACCTGGTACTGAACTGTAAGGGGAAAAGATCCAGGTACTAGCAATAGTCAAACTCGCGAACAGACACACTTTAATCTCAATCCAGGTTCACTGCACACACTGATTATTGTTATTATTAAATACTATATTTCCTCTCAGATACATATTTATTTTTATTCTCAACTTCACTGTGTTTATTTTCTACTGCTGTCACTGGCATAATAAATATAATATGGCAACGATGATGACTGCAATGGAAATGGTAGAATTAGAAAGTCACAATTCACACAGAAGAGCGGTCTGCCTTGGTTGTTGGAATCAACTGGAACTGGCAGCTTGGTGACTGGCAGCTTGTGCACAGTCGGTGTTTGCAAGCGACGAGTCGACGTTCACAACGGAATTCATGCTAGCATCCAGTATTTCATCTGGTACAGACATTTCTTCATCACTGTCCGTCCTAGCAAAGTCCAGTGAGATTCTCATCGCCTCTAGCTCATCACTGGCCCTAGGATGTCCTGTTTTGGGCTCGTCACTAAGATTAGGTTGTTTCATCTTGGGCTCATCACTAGCACTATGCTGTTCTGTCTCAGAGGTTGTTTTTGCACTGCTGGGTAGTGGCTGGCACACAATCAGACCGTCACCAAGGCTGCAGTGAGAACCTTTTTCCTGCACATATTCACCAACAAACTACCAACTAGCAGCACTCTGAGAACACAAACCCATACTTATTTCAGTGGCATTTGAAACATAATAAGTTAACAAATTCATCAAAATACAACCTTTGTAATCATTGTTTTTGTTGACGTTTCGGCAACCGCTGCTGCCTTCGTCGGAACGACTGTCAACCAGGTGTTGCTGTGGCAGACAGTAAGTAATCATAGGTATGTGGAAGTTGGTAGGACCCCTCGTCTTGGTTCATCGACTTGGTCAACAAAAACAATGAATACAAAGGTTGTATTTGGATGAATTTGTCAACTTATTAAGTTACCTTTCAACCTATGAGTCTATTCAAAGGCGTTTGAAACAGTTTTAGTTCATTTAGTTTAGGTGCTAGATAAAACTCCTCCAAAAATTATCAAAATTCTTTTCATATTGTTTTTAAATGTTTCCTGATGTGTATTGCTTCCCTGATCCATCGGTCCATCCTGTTGCTTTCTCTGTCGATCACCCTGGCATGGTCCCAGTCTATGATGTGGTTCAAAGAGACACCTGGTGGACAGTTGTTCCGACGAAGGCAGCAGTGGTTGCCGAAACGTCAACAAAAACAATGAATACAAAGGTTGTATTTGGATGAATTTGTCAACTTATTAAGTTACCTTTCAACCTATGAGTCTATTCAAAGGCATTTGAAACAGTTTTAGTTCATTTAGTTTAGGTGCTAGATAAAACTCTCAGTTTGCCTGCCATTTTCCAATGTAAATCATGCATCATACTGTGTCATGATATTAATTGTGATCCAGGTCTAGGAATCCTTAATCCGGATATGGAACTGAAAATCTCGTCAACTGTTCCTTGGTTCACAACTCTGCACCCCAACCCCAAAACTTTCATTGCAAAAATTCCTGGATTCAGCTCATGATCCAGACTGCTGCCAAAATCAAATCCACTGCCACTTGGTAAGTTGATATGACTATGCATCACTCCTCCAAACATTATCAAAATTCTTTTCATATTGTTTTTAAATGTTTCATCTGGATAAACAGACACAGATAAAATAGAACCTATTTCCTTCAGAAGAAGAAGAAGAAGAAGAAGAAGAAGAAGAAGAAGATTCCGCATAGACAGCTAGGTCCGTTGCGTGGGAGCTCATCCCCTTTACAACGCTTTGAGCCGGCGAGGGCGAAGCCGGCACGATGGTTAACATGCCCGCAGGCAGTCACCCACCGCAGTACTAAGCCCAATTAAGCTAGCATACAGCCCAGGTCGGCCGGATGGCCGGCTCAAGTTAACAGCCAGCGCCTTTAACCGACTGGGTCAGTATAC
>Ga0056128_1012333_pt1 | contig 10441 bp, 5 predicted proteins | sample WorMetLIZISLAND2_FD_71113 | JGI IMG/M metagenome (GOLD analysis project Ga0056128, IMG submission 71113) | Marine gutless worms symbiont microbial communities from Max Planck institute for Marine Microbiology, Germany - Olavius geniculatus... ... | reverse complement strand
TATGAACCGCTGCATTTAACTTGATACAACTTTGCAGGAAAATGTATCTTTACAATCATAAGAGCTTTATCAAATTTTGACGTTAGCCTATAGGACAAAGGTGAAAATCACAAGACCGGATTTTCGGATATTTCACCATTGCGACACAGGGCCTTGTTAATACTAGCTGCTGCTAAGCAGGTCTAGGTAGGCCAATAGCTATTGGCCGATACTAAATTTATTGCTACTAATGTCGCATTTTCCCGTATATAGCCTAAAACATGCAATATCATATGCCTATAAACAGTCCATACTGCAAAAAATGTCTTGCAGTAAAAAAACTTAGTGCACTTAAGTGGAAAACTACCAAAAGAACAATTGCTGGCAAACGCAGTAAAATTGTGGCTGGAATTTTTATTGGCAAAGGTGGTTTTATTGATTCGAGCAAGTCCTCGAATATTCTTTGCTGGAGAATGCATTGGCCATCATCATCGTGGTTGTGTGGTTTCAGCGTGCTCGGCGGGTTGCGCCAAGTGTAACGAGACGACGGAGTCAGGAACTACTAACTACCAGACGAAGTGCGTGACGTGCTCGCAAGGCTACAAACTCTCTGCTGGAAGCTGCTCTCGTAAGTCAATTCCGATGCTCAGCAGACGCAAGCAGACGTAAACGACCAAGTCGTAAGTAAGCAGAACAGTGGCCGCAAACAGAATTACATTTTAGTATAAATCTAACTGCAGCGTTACGTGTATGACTCGTCAGTGAGGCTTGCTTTGTTATAGAGAAAGACTCATTCTTTAAACTAGTAGTCAGCAACCTGACTTGTTGATTATTGAGCAGGTTGTTTAAGACGACAACTTAAGAAGTACAGGTTATGAAATACGATATATCTCAGTCTGTTTGCTACGTATTCTAACCTGTATGAAATGCTAAATAGCAAGGATACGTATTTAAATTTAAATATTTAAATAACCGCAAGGACATTATGTTACGTGAGTTTTGTTCTCCCCCGAGAATGGGATATTGGAGAGCCTGAGCGCAGTATTATGTGAACTACTCTCATAGACAACTTGTTGGCGGTTTAGACAGAAAAAGTTTGAAACGTTGTTGGGCTTATCTTGTTGAGTTTATTTACTCAAATAGCCCGCCTTGTGAACTAGAATGACTGCTCTATAACGTGTGTTCACATTGTTTGTATTTATATAGGTTTAACTGTATAATTTCTAGTCTTTATCTGATATGCTTTTTTCTGGACTGATTTTTTGCCCGTTTGTCGTTTTTACTTCGGTCCCGTTGCTATCTAAATTTCGCGCGCGTTTGTCACATTAATGAACATTAGGCTTACTGCTACTGTCCGTGTGTATGATTTTAGGATGTGGCGCTTACTGCGCAAAATGTGATGTAAACGGCGTAAACCTTTGTGACCCGAACCAGTGCCTCAAATCCGGACTGTCTACTGCAGTCGTCTACTCAAACTCCTCTCAATCCTGCATCCGTGAGTACACCCAGCAGAAACTGCTACTTCCTCACTTTTTACACTCTGACCTTTTACTTGTTTCTGATAGACCTAACGCGTACGAGGTGTATCTTTTGTTACCGTTAACCTGCATGTATATTATTATTGCGAAGTTGCAATATTTTGCTCTATTTTTGCTTGCTGTATTTGTGTTTTGTAACTAATTCACTGTTTTGCGTCTTTCGGATTTTTACGATGTCGATATGTTGTGACACGTTTTCAATAGATTACTTTTTCCCTGCAAAATATTTGTGGTGTAGAATGCTCGCCAAAATGTTTGCAATGCCTGGTTAACGGAGCTAACAAGTGCGATCCTGGCAAGTGTGCCTCTCAAGCGTGGTATGACTCATCCACAAAGACATGCAAAGGTAACCAAGCCGCATTGGCAGATTTCATTAAGGTATTTGTTGTGTTTTTAGCGTTAGCTACAAAACATATGGGATATTAAATAAATTAGCCTAGTATACAGCAGAGTGTCTATGTAAATGCTACTTGTTTTCTCATTGCTTCGACGTGTACTCAGACTATGCGTTTTGTAAGCTGTAATGTAGATTTTGGGCATGAAAGCTTGGCCTTTATGATCGTATCTCGTATACGTCTAGATTTCAAACGTCTAGGCAATGTGGCTTTACAATGTGTCAGAATTATTATGTTTGTTCCAAAATAACGTTGCTGCTGTTTTATCCGTGATTTTTTGTTTCTTTTATATTGTTTTATAAACTGATAAGTATTTTGAAAATTAAAAATATAATTTTAAATAGTATACAGTTATTCAAAACTCGAAAAAGTATTTTTCATAAACAGCCGGAAACGCGGTACAGTAGGCCTACAATCGTCTTGGTTGTTTTAAGCACTAGACTTCACTTATTATTATCATCATCATCATTTTATTTGACTTAGACAGCAAGGCCCATAAAAACACAAAAACATATATACATACACACAACACGGAAACGCTAAGCTAAACAAAAGAAAGAAAGAAAATGAAGAAAAGATGCGGTACATTTTCGAATGAACAACTGTAGACATTTTTTCCAGAATTGTTTACCACAATACAACTGAAATCAGTTGTGTTTTTATGCTAATAGGCCTAACTATGATGTCGGTAGACAACAAAGTTAATGGTCGATGTTGATCCATGTTGTATCATGCTTGTTCAGCGTGTACTGCGAACTGCAAGTCCTGTCAGACCAACGGGGCGGGAAAATGCGCTTCTGGCCAGTGCTTTACCGGATATTACTTCGACGTCGGAAAGACCTCGACCTGCCTGCGTAAGTTTGTCATAGTTTGAAACGTTTAGTTTTGACGTTTTTCGTTTGATATGGTATGCAACAAATTTAATAGGTAAACCTGAAGTGAAGTGATTAGTTGGAGTGGTTTAACTATAACAATGATCGTTGCGAATGAATCGTTCTTGCTAAGACTGCGGATCTACTACTGGTAAACTGCATCAATCGTGGCAACAGAATGAAGCTCGGATTTTATCCAGGCTGAATGTTTAGGTGCGACATTTTATTATTTCTACTGACTGAAGTGCAACTGCCTTCGAACTGATAAACTCAACAGACGTGACTGTTCGCATCTGCGCATTTAGCGAATTAGCCGCGTATTTTTAGGACTTGCTACATGTATATCGTTGCATTTTGATGATTGTTTTACAAGCTCACAATATTAGTTTATTTTCACGAATAAGCAAACAAATGATGATGCTGAAAGCGACGACTGCAGGAAAGTAGTTGATTTTGCACTGCTGTTGCGGATGATGATGTACACGCCACACAGGGTGCGATCCCCGCTGTACGACGTGCACTCGCAACGGTCCAGCCAAGTGTGACGATCAAGCTTTCTGCGCTTCCAACACCTTCTACGACGCTACCACTATGACCTGTAAATGTAAGTTGTCAGTCAATGATAAAAGTAGCATCAAACACCAAACGCGGTATCGCTGCATTTCCAATGTTCGTTTGGCCGCAACGTGCAATTTTGACTGGGATTTTCGGAAGCTCTTTTACCTTGGATCGCCTCAGTAAGTAAGTACTCTGCAACTGTACCCCGCCATATGTCAAAACAAAAGTACAAATCGTTGGCAAGCGTACCAAGTCTCAGTCTACTCTATTTGTAACGCAATGTTACTTGGAATCACATGAATTTGTTGTTAAATAGCATTTTATTTCATCCAACGGTTTCCGCAAGGCCCATGAAAGTGTCAGACGGATAGAAAGTCATACATACCACACGCTAAGATAATGTCTGTTGCAATGACCGTCAGTGCTGACACTTTCATCGCCACTCAACTTTTGACCGCGTGTTTGACTCACGCAAGCAGCGTTCGGACCTTTTCTTTATCTTTACTAAAGACAGTGTAATCGCTTTATTGCCATGGCGGCGTAGCCATCGTGAGAGTTTAACCAGTTCATTGGATGAGTGTAGATCAGCGCCAAAAGGCTGCTATTGTAGCCCTGGACAAAATTTGGGAAACCAAGCAAATTTTTGGAACATAAATGGCGAAATTAGCGGTGTTCTCATATTAATTTTTATAGTTTGAAGACTGCGTGTATAACTGTGCAGCTTGTCACACGCAGTGCAACTCGTGTATGTCAAAAGGCGCCGGCAAGTGCGACGATGACCAATGCAAGACCGGATTCGGTTTGACACCCACCTACGTCTGCGATCGTGAGTCTTGTTTCATCACTTATGAATTTTTGTGCCGGAGGAAGACTATAGAAAAAGTTCTGAACCCAAAAAATATTAATTTACTTAAAACACCCACAAACATTTTCCGAGAAAAGCCAACATTCATCGTTGAGCAAAGTTGATACATGTTTAAAGCAACTGTCCGATTTTTAGTAATGTCATTTACTGCAAATATTCATTCACTATTCTCACACTCAACATCAAATAGTGTTTTATGGATAGCTACTACACGTTTGTATGACGGATTGTTTTGATAAAGAATAACGTGTTATTTGCTCTTTTTAGTTGGAGCTGCAGGCGCGGAGACCTGCATGAAATGCGCCCGATATTAGAATAAGCAATGAATCTTTCTTTTCTCCACGTCGAGCGTTAAACCATGCAGTCAAATGACATCGGTAACGGTCGTCATGATAATAATAATAATGGTACTAATAAGGGTGACAACGGTGTTTTATAATTGTACATATTATACAAATAGTGACTGGCGTCGAGGTCATTATTCTTCGATCTCGGGCAACATGTTACGAACTAAGGGGAAAACTTTTCAATAATGATCGAGACGCCAGTCTCTATGTAGCGTCCAGCCCTGCCGCTGCGGAACGTGATAGCGTGTCGAGCAGGTAGAAATAGTTAGGCACTGGTTTATCATTGTTGTATTATGTAACACGACGACTGATATCGACACAAGCAGAGATTATTCAACAGTTCACGCTAGTTAAATCCAGATGACATCGACGACTCAGATTCACAATACACGTTAATCGATCAATCCTTTCACTCCCAAATCGATTTCCCCCGGACCGACTGTTGGCCCTAACTCCTCGCTTTATAAACTCATCTATTTCAGGACTCACCGTTGGCCCTATCCGTTCGTTTTCCAAACTCATCTGTCTTCATCATTCTTCTTTCTACATTCGTACAGCGTTTTCCCCCGTGCACTCTGAGTGGTCGCGCGACTCCCGCAAGCTCCTCCCCCTCAGAGCTCCCCGGCCAGAGTGGGCGTTGCCCTCCCGTGCTCGCGACGACGTCGAGCTTCTAGCATCAATATTAGGTCTATGTATTGATAATTAGTAAACTTATATTTCTCACAGTCCCATCATTTTTATTTTTTTCCAATTCCACTCTATTTGCTTTGTTAGACATCAACGCATCTACGCAAAATTTATGGTATTTTACGCTCTCTTCGAATAAAGGAAAGATTGCTGGCTGTTGATAACGTGTGACGTACCGTTTAGCCACAATACATGAATTTGGCGTCGGCGTGGTTATCGTGACCGGCGTCGGGGTGATGACGACGCCAATGTAATGGTGCCCTCTAGGAGGGCACTATTGTCAATACATGTAGTGCCTCCATGGAGGGCACTGTGTCAATGCGTTGTTGCTGAGGAGGTGACTATGGCGTATTTGTAAACGTGACGTGACGTGATTTGGGCCAGTCGCGTGCAGGTATTTTGCGTTGAGGTATAACAATAGTTACATAATACTGATTGTGTGCAGCTTGTCCTGCAAACTGCATGACTTGCGACTGGGACACCGCAATTAACAAACTAACCTGTAAGCAGTGTTACGACAATTACCAGAAGACAACCATCGGAACCTGCGACTGTAAGTGCCCTGAAAAGTCTTCGCTTTTACTAAAATAGCATACTATTATCGCGACTAATCGGTTATAAGGTTGCTGCTTTGTTCTTTAATTGACAAGTAATAGCATAGCAGTGATTATGATATCGTTACTGACAAAGTAAGATAATAACATTGTTGAACAGCTTCGGTAACGCACTGATGCTGCGCTGCGGCGGTGGTGCGAAAAATCCGCATTTCTTCGAATAATCGAAACTAAATAACGAATAAATTTTAATTGTTTTTGGTAATTTTTGGTAGGTAGCGTAAAGGTAAAGTTGTTGTGTTGCTGTTGTGTGCTGCAGTCTGCCCAGAGAATTGTCTGACGTGCATTCTCCGCAGCGGAAAAACGTGGTGCAACTCAAACGGTTGCGCCTCTTTTTTTGCCTACAAAAGTGCTGACGGAACCTGTGTTGGTAAGTGCTTGTGGACTCCAGTCACCGGTTTTGTTGTATTGTGAAGATTTTCAGCATGTTTCACTTCTGGGTTCAGTACAGGCCTACTGCATCTTGCAGTCTAGCAACTCCAGTACTGCATTTTCCAAATGTGCATTTTTCTGTCTCGCACTTTTAACTTCTGTTTTGTAGCCCGCCAATCTCCACTCGTGATGCCTTTTCCAGCCATCCTGTTTAGTCCGGCGTTTTTTATTTTTGCATTATCAAAATTTATTAGTCGCCTTAACACAGAACTTTTCTCACTTTGCACTAGAATTTCGTATTGGACCAAAGCCGGAAAGATAGCTGCAGCAAGTATCGGCACCCGGTCACTAGGTAGGAGTGGGTGATATTTGCAAGGTCACCTCTTAGAGACCCGGATCAGATCCGGCCCGAACGCTTGTATCTACGTCTACCTTTACCTTTTGTTACCTGCATAACTGCTGAGCTCTGTTTGAACGGCGTCTACGCGTGGACGTCTACGTTCAGCTGACAAGACTAACTACGACCACCCGCGGCTGCGTACCAAGTTCGCATTTGCAGGTCCGGCAGCGTGGAACCGTTTGCTTGAATCACTTCGCAGAACGACATCTCAGACAGTTTTCAAACCCCAACTGAAAACGTTTTTATTCTGCGATGCTTTTAACATTATTCTTGATGATCCGTGACTGTTTTTATCAAATGTCACTGTTATTTTATTAACTTTGAACTATCGTAATGCACCCATAATCTTTTATCGTGTAATGGGGCACTAGAAAATCTTTCATTTGGTATGATATGACATGACGTGAAAACAGGAAAATAACGAATTTTGATGTCGATTGCGATGTGCATAGCATGTCCTACAAACTGTCAGTCATGCGCGTACAGCGCGTCTGCTGGAGGAACGATCTGCTCGACGTGCAAACCAGGCTTTATCAACCGCGTCTCTGACGGACAGTGCTACCGTATGTATACCATGAAATCAGTGGGGTCTGTTTTTTGGACCACCCTGTTCACTAACATGTTTTCATCGTCCTTTTGTCTTACCTGCTTGTGTGTTACTGACCAATGGCTATTTTAATTTTTGTGCTTAAAATTTGAAAAAAATGGCAAACGATGTAGATTCTAGAATCACCCGTGTCCAAACTAAGATATTTAGTGCGGGTTAACGAAGTAACGATTTCACATAGCACGCATTCAAACGAACATTCTGCTGTAATTTAGGCAACTTTGTTAAATATTAACTCTGCTAATGCGGCTGCTACCCACATTTAACGGCAGCTAGAAGCTGGGTTGACGTACTTTGCCCGTAGACAGATTGGCGCGCGCCAGTGACAGTCGCTGTAGTGTCGCAGCCGTTTAGTGGTAGAACTCGTGGATCGCGGCTACTGTGTACGAGATCTGATGATCGAATTCCACTCCGTGCGCAAGTGTGCAGCTGAGTAAGTTCTTAACAGCACATTAACGCAAAAAATGCCATTCAGTGCCATAAATAGTTAAAAGCATTAAATTTATGAAAAACCAATTTTAAAACTTTGTAAGATCAAGGTTGTACACAGAGAGTTGTGTGTTTATCGTCAAAGCCAATCACATCATACTGCATCGCCTATGGCCACAGGAATGTGTATCAGCTGTTGCACCGAGAAAATATAATAGGCCTACTGGGCGACGTTGAGCGTAAACACAAGGCATAAGCAGCGTATAGGCAGACTTGTACCAAAGATTAATCGCTTGATTAAAGGTCGATCTACCGGATAAACTCTCCTAAAGGTTGTGTCATGATGACAACGCCATAAACTTCATTCTTATTCTTTAGTAACATGCGTGTCATAATGGCAGAATGCGGCTGCTGCTATGTCGGCGTATATAGAATGTCCGGAAAACTGTCTGGCGTGCACTGACAGCGGTACTAGCATTCGCTGTATCTACGACCGATGCAAATCCCCGTATGTCTACAAAGTCGCCGACGGAACTTGCACACGTTAGTTTGCTAATCAGTTTTTCACGATATTTTGCTTGCTTCACGTTAACCATCTTACACTTTTTTCTTTGCTTGTCTCGAGAACGTTGGTCTCAAAAACACAACCAAATAGTAAATAATAATATGTAAACACATTTATTGACTGTCGAAAGAGACAGCAAAACTACGAAAAAAACTAACGATAATGTAACAACAGTTACATCATATTTCATATAAATTTCCGTCAATATTATGTTTGTGATAATTGTAGCAAATTTAAACAATTTTAAATTTTTTTGGTCTGAACTTATTTCTATTTCTGTTTCACCGCGAACGGTTCTTGCAATACAATTAGAACGTCTGAAGAGCCAAAGAAATCTTTAAAAAATAGGCCGATGTTAATTTTTTTGGCATATTTTGTACTGTTTTATTTTACAGTATTATTTGTTTTGTGTTTTTTTGTTATTTTTGTTTTTTTTTCATTTCTAAGTGTTTTATTGCGTACTTTGTGTACGATTTCCGTATGTTAAATAAATAAAATAGGCTTGAATAGTTTTGCCGCAAATGCATAGGGTACATTGACATTCTAGGTTCAGATAAAACGTCTAGTTGCTATAGGTGTAAATGACGTTTATTTTCGGTTAAGCAGATTGAATTAAATGTGAATGTTTTGGCAGTTTTTGTCATATGTCAGTCACCTTGCATGACAGAATTAGGGGTTACTAGCATGGGACTGCATATTATATAAAAGCGGGGTATATGTACACCCCCTAGGGGGGTTTGGATTAGTACTGGTCTGCGAGAACGATGCCATGTTACACCGTGGACCATAAAACGTGACACTTTACTTTTGTCCATATCTTCACCAATTATTGATTGACCAATTTCAAATTTTTTTCATTGGCACGCTCTGCGGATAATTTGCAATAACGCAATTATTATATATCCCACCACACCGTAAATGCATCTTTACACTACCTTGTGAAACGTAAATGTAAGAAGACCTAACAATAATAACAAACATTTAAGTAAATGAAGAAAAAACTTCAAACCAACATTGCGGTGAATGATCAGTATGACACTACACTGTGTTAGACCCACACAGAGTAGTGTTATAAAAATAAATACAGATCATTTACCGCAATGTTGATCTGAAGTGCCTTTTTCCAATTTTACCAAAATGTTCGTTTGTTATTATCGTTATACATGCATATTTCATTCATATTTTACAAGGTAGTGTAGAGACGCATTTAGGGTGTGGTAGGATATATAACAATCGCATTATTGCAAATTGTCTGCAGAGTGTGTCAGTGAAAGAATTTTGAAAATCGATCATTAATTAGCGAATATATGGACAAAAGTAAAGTGCCACGTTTTTATGGCCCACCCTGTATAGGCTAAAGCTTCATTGATGTGTGGCTTGCAGAATGTGCTGCCGGCTGCTTGTCGTGCTACTTCGATGCTAATGGCGTCAACCTGTGTCAAGCGTGCGAGGAGCGTTACGCTCTTAGTGATGACTCAACGGCCTGCAATCGTAAGCGTGCTTCATTCTTATTCTTCAGTAACATGCGTGTCATAATGGCAGAATGTAGCTGCTGCTATGTCGGGCGTAATCTCAACTTAAGTGATTTGAATTGATACGCAAACACGCTTAGGGTTGCCTAATCGTTGAAAGTTATTTTTTTTAAATCTGACGACAATACAATGTGACGTTGCTTGCACGTTGCAGAATGTCCAGCGAACTGTCTCAAATGCCACATGTACAACGAAGAGCTGCGGTGCATGGGAAACGGTTGCATGTCGGGATACTACCTTAACTCCGGCACTTGCACCGGTATGTTCATTGTTATTCTAAGCTTATTAACAAAACATTTACCATTATCATAGAATATGCAAGACAGCGTCAAAGCAAATAACAGCAAAAATGCTAAAATTGTAATAAATAACCAGTAAAGCGAGTAAAGTATTTATACAGGGTGTTCCAAAAAAACCGATACCCAGTTTTTTGGGATAACTTTGGTAATTCAGCACCGATTTTAACCATTCTTTCACTGTTACAAGCAGAAATTTATGGCGCGTAAACGTGAAGTTCTTCCACTCACCGCACCTTTATTTTGTGACCACATTACCTAGCAAAACAGTTCTCAGTTTGTAAGCCCATGATCAAACAGCGATCATCCTTTGTTATTCTGCCCATATCAAACGATTTATTCTAAAAGTTATTACTGGTAAACAAAGTAAATAAACACAATATGA
>Ga0056128_1012332_pt1 | contig 10441 bp, 7 predicted proteins | sample WorMetLIZISLAND2_FD_71113 | JGI IMG/M metagenome (GOLD analysis project Ga0056128, IMG submission 71113) | Marine gutless worms symbiont microbial communities from Max Planck institute for Marine Microbiology, Germany - Olavius geniculatus... ... | reverse complement strand
ACTTTGGCATAGCAAGGCCAGATACTGGGACTGAACATTGACGTACGTTTGATTTGGTTGATGAAAATTATATTGGGGCTAAAATGTGGCTAAAATGTGGTGTACATTTTGATTAGTTTTAAAAAATAATGTTAAACTTACACATGTAAAAACATTCTGCATTTATGAGTTTCCAAGTAAACCGGTGAACCGAGCCGATGCATGGTAGCATGCTTCGGACTGTGGCACAGTATTCTTAAAACAGATATTGAAACTAAACTTTGACGTACACTTGATTTGGTAATAAAAATATTGTGACTGAAATGTGAAGTACAATTTGATGTTTTTTTGAAAAAAAATTCCACTGACACATTTAATATGCATAGCTGCTGTTTTTACTTACACATATCATAGGCGTAGCCATCGAAAGTACTGGGCATAGGTGGCCAGCCAACATGCACAAATTGATAAAGTATTCACCATATTTAACTTTTTTTCTGTATGCTTCATTAAGATAAATACATGGCTATACCTACAACACATTTACCAGTATTATGCCGATAACCCCGATAACACGGTTTTGGTTGGGGCGTAGAAAATTTCTGTGGGATGGCGGTTAAGGGGTTAAATAACATTGATAATATTACAAGTAATATTGTTCCTTCTAAACACAATAACACTGGCAAAATATATTGATGTTGGCAAACAAATGTTAATAAAGTTATAAAATAAGATATAAGAGCTAATATAATCATATTTTAAATTAAGTCTTTGAAAATCTCCACCACTTGAATCCTGGTCGTTATCTTGGTGTTCTCTTTCGGGCTGTTCCTTTTTAGGTCGTTGGGTCTCTAGATACTTGCGTATGCGTTTTTCGTAGGTTTCTTCGACATTAGGAGGACCTCCGGGTTTTTCTTACTTTAACGTTTGGGGAATTGTTTCAGGGATTTTCAAGATGGCGAGAAGAGTTATTAGGTTCATTTTCGGTACTAAATCGTCAAGAGCTTCCCTGAAAATGGCGAGAAGAGCTGTTAGGTTTTTTCCGGTGCTAGATTGAGAGCTTCGGTCTCACGGTCACCGTCAGGAACATTTACATCAAGAATAAATACTATTAAAAAGAGAGGTTAGCCATGACATAGAAGAATTGAAATAAAATCTATCTTTGATTTACAAAATCACTGCCATTTGAGTATTAGCTTCCAATTCTATATTATTATTATTATTATTATTTGTCTTCAATGTCAGGTTCGAGGCCCATGAACACACAAAACACACACAAACACAAAGACTAAAAAAAGACTAAAACAAGTCCGAAGATAAAACAGCATTGACAAGCGAATTGTCACTAATCTGCAATGATCGTCATAGTGAAAAAGTCAATTTACGCATATTTTTCGGTAATGATGAAACACTGTTAAAAACAAAAAGCTTAGAAGCACTACACCATCGTGGCTTTTGTAACAATTGTCAAAACGCATAATTATATGCAACGCGTAAATTGTTGAAAGAATACTGATACACTGAGCACCACAGCTGACAGCCATACATTGGAGTGCAATATGCTCTGAACAACATAAGTTTTGTGTTCAACGAAGCAGACGATAATTTTCGTATAATCATGTTTGCTTTAGCATATAAAGATCTAGTTTGTTTCATTATGTCAGCATCATCAGACAAATTTGAGTTGACAATATGACCAAGGTACTTGTAGCTATCAGTATAGGACAACGTTGTCGCACACAGTTGAAACGATGGACAATTAAGTACAACATCTTTTGATTTTACAATGAGACATTGTGACTTTAGTACGTTGAAACCAATCTGATGGGACACAGCAGACTTTGAGCTGATGTCTAACAGCAATTGAAGACAGAAACTGAAGCAGAAGGTGCAAATACTACAGCATCATCTGCAAACAGCAGATGGTTAATAATCATATTACTCAGTCTGCAGTCTATGTTTGCTAAATGCAGGCACAATGACAGCTCATCAATGTAAACTGCAAATAGAAAGGGGGATAAAATTCCACTCTGGCGAACACCATTATATATATTAAAATTATCTGATAGAATTCCAGCCCACTGAATTCTTGCATAGTGGTGACCAAACCAATTCCACAGAAAACGCAACATATATGCTGGAACTTCACGAGCCACAAGTTTACGAAATAATGTGGTGTAGTTAACACGGTCAAACGCTTTACTAGCATCCAACACAAACACACAAACATAGTACTACCATGATTACAATAAAACCGCAATAGTTCTTTTAACAGTAATATTGGCATTAATGTAAAGTGACCACGCTTAAAACCAAAAACTGATTATCCGAGGTTTTCAAATACTCATATATACGATTTAACATAGCATGCTCAAATATCTTTAAGAAAATAGTAGCTAATGCAGTGGGACAATAGTTGAAGATATCAGACAGATCACTATTTTTATCTTTAACAGTAGGGCAAATCACTGTTTGAGTAGCATTAGCAGGAATATAACCATGAATAAACATAATATTCATACACATGGCTAAAAAACTATAATACAAACCACCGGCCAATTTATAGTTTTTGGTGCGTAGGCCATAATAATTGCCAGCCTTGTTATTAGCCATACAAGACAGAATCTCATGTACCTCAGTACCTGTAACATCTTTTATATCACATCTGTCTGGTAAAGTCACACTGGCAATAATGTTATGTATCACATCCTCATTATAGCTCACATTGCTAAATACAGTACTGTAATGATTAAGCCATAAGTTAGATATATCCTTAGAGCCAACAGCTGAGCCCACCTTAGTAGAGTAGGTTGAGTCAGAAGCTACTGTTTTAGAGATTTTGCGCCAAAACGAGCCATAATCTCTGCTAGCCAAGGAGTTAGCTAGAAAATCTGCTTGTATACGAGCTTCCTCTTTACGGAAATAGCGTATTGCATATTTATATTAAGCTCTGGTACACTGCATGAGCTGGAAAATAATGTTAATTATGACCAGTATCTATTCTTGATGTAAATGTCCCTGACGGTGACCGTGAATCCGAAGCTCCCAATCTAGCTCCGAAAATGAACCTAACAGCCCTTCTCGCCATCTTGAGGATTCCTGAAACAATCCCCCAAACGTTAAAGTAGGAAAACCCGGAGGTCCGCCTAATGTCAAAGAAACCTACGAAGAACGCATATGCAAGTATCTAGAGACCCAACGACTTAAAAAAACAGCCCGAAAGAGAACACCAAAATAACAACCAGGATTTAGGTGGTGGAGATTTTATATTGTTAACCCTCTCACCCAATATATTTTCATATTAGGACTTCTAAAGATTAGTCTCAGGATAGTTTATTTTAAAATATTAACTTTGGAAGTTAAAGCTCTTATTGTCCTCTGATATATTAAACTTAAATTTCGAGAATTTATTATTTATTTTTTTTGGTTTTATACTATAAATCTTATTTAATCTCTATTAAATTACCCTATATATAATCTTACTAACTTTTATAGGATTCTATTCCTTAATAATTTAAATTTATATTAATTTATAACTAACTTAGTCTAAATTTTTAAGGGCATATTATTTTTTTCGACAAATTTGTCATTAAAAATCTTACTTAATTTTTATTAGACTATTATCCCATATGGTTTTATTTGTTTTCCGGCAGATTTCCGACAAGCAAATTTTATTAGGAATATTTCAATATGAAATTTCTAGTAAAAATAACTCTATTTTTTATTACTAAAAAGGGGGTTATTCCCTTAAAAGCCAATATTTACCAATACTTCGTGATTTTTAAGAAACAAAAATCGATCATTTTTTGTGATTTTATGCATGCAAAGATCATACACCCGTATCCCTTTTTTATTTTAACCACTTTTACACATAAATAATATACAATATAAGTAATATACACACATTCATATATATACATATATATATATATATATATATGTATAAATTTTATTTTATTTATTATTAGAGAAATTTGTTTTTCTTTGCTTTTTCAAGCATTTTTTCATAATAGACTTTTACCTTGAGTAGAAATTGGTTGTTCTTGGCCACCTATGTGTACTAATACTATTAATCCCTTAACAGTGCCATTATTAAATACAATAATTTTATTATCGTCTGGTTTTACGGTTACATGATCCCATCATTGTTTATTATTAAAGAAGCGAATTAAAACATCTGTTACCTTCATTTTTACAATTATACTAAAAATTTACTTTGCTTTTTTACAAACTATGGAATACATCGATTTTAGTTTTACTATTGCAGATAGCATTTATGGTTCGTTTTTTTGTTGCTATTGGATTTCACGGAATTCATGTAATCATTGGTACATTATTCTTGATAATAAATTTATTACGAAATATTAAAGCTCATTTTTTTAATAATCATCATTTGAGATTTAAAATAGCTGCTTGATAGTGACATTTTGTAGATGTAGTATAAATTTTTCTCTACGTATGCATTTACTGATGGGGGTCATTATAATGTAGTGTTCATGCACAACAAATTTTGAATTTGTAAGTCTAAAAATTTTTTTACCATTATAAGATTTCAAGTTATATAAACTATTAGCCTTCAAAGTTAACATAAAATACATCAAATCGTGTAATGATAATAAATATTTTCTCTAATTTTGATCCATTATGATTTAATCTACACCGCATAAATATTATTATATTATATGTAGTACTTATTGTCTTCATATCGAGATTTTGATATCTTTATAGAAAATTAACAATAGTAATAATACCCATTAAATTATTTATAATAATACAGTTAAAAAGAACTAAGTTTATCAATCTAAAAATTTTATCATCAATAGTTACTGCTCTATTTCTATCAATTATTTACTTCAATATGATAGGAATATTACCATATATTTTTAGCGTTTCTAGTCACATTATTGTAAGATTATCATTAAGTTTATTAATATGATTAATATTAAAAAGATTAATACACTCACCAAAAAACAATTGGTAATCTTTTACCTGATAGGGCACCCCTATGATTAAATCCATCTTTAATTATAATTGAAACAAAAAGGATTATTCTACGTCCTATTACTTTAAGGTTTCGTCTTGCTGCAAATATAACTGCTGGTCATATTGTGTTATCTCTTATTGCATTATTTCCATTTTCTATTAATATTAAAACATTTTTATTTTATATGATTGTAATCAATATATATGTCTTATTTGAACTAACTTTTTGTCTTATTCAGGCATATATCTTTTGTTTATTAATCTTTCTATATAGTAATAATTACTCATAATGTACTTAATATTTTTATTATGGCTTATCATTAGAGTTATTGCTACAATAATTATTTTAATTCCCATATTTATTATGCTTACAATAAAAAATGATCTAATAAAAATTTATTTTTTAAATGTGGAATAAATATAAACTCCATAACACGAAAACTTTCCTCAATACGATTTTTTTATTAATAATTTTGTTTATTATTTTTGATGTCAAAATTGCTCTAATTCTAGCATCTCCAATCTTTTACCATGGTCTTCCTCAATGATATTATTTATAACTATATTTACTACGATTCTAATAATTGGAATTATTTATGAATGACTCAAGAGATCCCTTAATTGAAAAATTTAAAAATAATGATATCGAGAATTATAATAATATCTATAGTTCTTGCTTGAACTTTATTATCCATAAACAATTTAATAAATTTAAGATTAACTATTATAACGATAGCAATTTTATTTACTATTTTATTAGAATAAATATTTTATCTTGGTACGCTATAATTTTATTTTTAATTTATATTGGGCGAATGATAGTAATGTTTTCTTATTTTGTAAGTTTAACCTCAAATGACTTTATATCAACGAAAAGAAAAATTCACTTTATAGTCATTATTCATATTATTTTTATAAAAATCTATACTCAAAAACTAATTTTAATGTTTTCTTCGTCACAAATTAATAATTTATATCTATCAAAAAATGTAATTACTTTATTATTGATTACTATAGTTTTATTATTAATAATAGTAATTGTAATTTTAAAAAATTTAAAAAATAATGAGCCTTTGCATGGATTTAATTAATACAGTTAATATTAAGATGGCAGAAAAATGCATTAAATTAAGCTTTAATAATAAGAAATATTTTTGTTAATAATTTGATAGTTTATTTTATATAAAGCACTTAACTTTTAATTAAAAGAATATTACAAATTATGCAATTTAGTTTAATATAAAACAATTAATTTGCATTAAATTAATGATATTTCAATTGCAATATGTATTTAGTTTATATAATGAATTTATTATTAATAATATTTTCGGCTCTATTAGCCATAGCTTTTTATACATTAAGAAACCGAAAATTTTTAGTTTATATACAATATCGAAAAGGTCCTAACAAACCAACATTTATTGTTTTAACTATTCCAATAGCAGATGCTATAAAACTCTTTACTAAAGAAGAAAAACTCTCTATACTCTGTAATTCAAATTTTTTTTATTGTTTCACCTATGATAATAATTATCTTAGTTTTAATATTATGAATAATTTATCCCCATTATAATCTTTTATTTTTTATAAAATTTAATATTTTTTATGGCTGTTACTAGAATAATGATTTATACTACATTTATAGCAGGATAAAATTCTAGTTCAAAATGAGGAATATTCGGTGCTTTACGAAAAATTGCTCAGACTATTTTCTATGAAGTAAAAATATCATTAATTTTAATTTTATTTATTATACATCCCGCATTAATAAATTTATTTTTTTATTTTATCAACTCAATATTCTTGACTTATCTATATATTATTGCCTTTAGTAGTTACTTAAGTCACATCAATTTTAGCTGAGACTCATCGAATTCCTTTCGATTTTGCAGAAGGAGAATCAGAATTAGTATCAGAATTTAATATTGAATATAAAAGCTCTCCTTTTGCTTTAATTTTTATAGCCAAATATATAAATATCTTATTGATAAGAATATTTACAATGTCTTTAATAACAACAAATTACTCAAATTTAGACTTAATTTTAAAAACGACTGTTTTATCATTTATTTTTATTTGAGCTCGCGGGGCTTTTCTACGATTACGATATGATATTTTAATACAAGTTTTATGAAAAAAAATTTTTCTATAATTTTTTTATGACTATTATTAATTATGTCTCTAATGATGATTATAAAATAATATTGCGCCGGTAGAACGGATAACTCTGATGAAGTTAATTGAAAGTAAAATCCAATATTTAGTATATAGTTTGAAACAATAGTCTTTGAAAAATTATAAGGATGTTTAATTCATCAATATACTTATGAAACCTTTGCGAAAGCATGTCCCAACATTTAATATGCTATCCCAAAGATTAATTGATTTGCCAGCACCAATTAATATTTTTCTATGATAAAACTATGGTTTATTATTAGGACTATTTTTAATAATTTAAATTATTAGAGGTATCTTTCTTTCAATACATTATTGTCCTAATACAGAACTAGCATTTTTTTTAATAATTTATATTTCTCAAAACGTAAACTGAAGATGAAAACTACATAATATTCATATACATGGAGCATCATTTTTCCTTATATCAATATATCTTCATATACGTCGAGGTTTATATTATTCATCTTTTTATCAAAAAAGTATAAAATACTAACATTACAATCTTTATAGTCTCCAAAATAAACGTTTTTATAGGATATGTACTTTCATGAGGACAAATAAGTTTTTGAGAAGCGACAGTCATTACAAATATGTTTTCAGCCACTCCATATCTTGGTACTCATCTAGTTTAATGACTATGAGTAAGATTTGCAGTTGCTAATCCGACACTAAATCGGTTTTTCATTCTACATTTCTTGATACCATTTATTATCCTCCTATTAATAATTCTTCATCTACTTATGCCTCATAAAAAAGGATCTGGGAACCCATTAGGTATTAATTCTAACTCAGATCGCATTCCCTTTCATCCATATTATACCCTGAAAGATATTGTAGGATTTACATTATATCTAATTATATTTATTACACTTTTTTATTCATTTCAAATATTTTAAATGATCCAGAAAATTTTATAGAAGCCAATTCATTAACTACACTCAATCACATTCAGCCAGAATGATACTTCCTTTGACTATATGCAATTCTTCGTTCAATTCCCAATAAAATTGGAAAAGTAATTGCTTTACTTATAGCTATTTTTATTATATATTTACCTTATACATAAAATAAATATAAAGCAACAACAAGATTCTATCATATAAATAAATATATATTTTTTTATATTAATAACTTGATTAATAGTATCATGAATTGGAAGATGCCCAGTAGAATATCCATTTATTTAAATCGGTCAATTATTTACAACAATGTATTTCCTATATTTTTAATATATCTAAAATTTATTTACATGTGACGTAGTTAAAACAATATTGTAAGTTAAAAAAACTGTTAAATTGTAAATTCAAAATTATAATATATCTCTATTCAAGCATGGTTTATATTGTATCTACTATATTATTTATTATTTTTACTATCATATTTATCATATCACTATTAACAATATATTTTAACAATATGTATATTATTGAATGAGAATTATTATCAATAGCGTCAAGAAATATATAACTAAATTTGATACTAAAATAAAGAAGTATGATTTACTCATCTATTATTATTTTAATCTCTGCTAATGTATTAAAATTTTCAAAAAAATATATAAAACAAAATTTGAACAAATTACGATTTACATATATTGTTCTATCGTAATGTGCGATTTTCGTGTTTTGCGCCAGTTCGGCGGTCGATGTCGTCGAAAAGAAAAAATGTGTAGGCCAAATTGTTTCAGCGCAGAAAAATATCAAAACTGGTATTGCGAGCAAACTACTTGCTACTATTCTCTGCTGCTAACAACACATCACAACATATAAAAGATAGCTGCTTACAACACATCAAAATATTGACGAACTCTGTCAGCACGTCACCGGGCGAAATGTCCGATTTTCGGATTTTTCGTTAAGTTCGGCGGTCGACGTCATCGAAAAGAAAAAAAGTATCCGCCAGATTATTTCAGCGCTAAACGGTAACAAGACTGGTTTTTCGAGTGGATTATTTACCACGATTGTCAGCTGCTCATAACACGTCGAAATATTGACAAACTTTGTATCGGCACGTCACCGGGCGAAATGTCTGATTTTCGGATTTTTCACCAAGTTCGGCAGTCGACGTCGTCGAAACAAAAAAAGGTATCGGCCAAACTCTTTAAACGCTAAAAAACATCAGGACTGTTTTTTCGAGCAAATTATTTACAACAGATGTCTGCTGCTTACAACACGTCGAAATATTGACGAACTCTGTATCGGCACGTCACCGGGCGAAATGTCCGATTTTCGGACTTTTTACCAAGTTCTTCGGCTGACGTCGTCGAAACGAAAAGGGGTATTGCCCAGACTGTTTTAGCGCTGAACGGTATCAAAACTGTTCTTTCAAGCAGATTATTTACCACGATTGTCTGCAGCTCACAACTCGTCGAAATATTGACGAACTCTGTGTCAGCATGTCACCGGGCGAAATGTCCGATTTTCGGTTTTTTCGCTAAGTTCGGCGGTCGACGTCGTCGAAACGAAAAATGGCATCAGCCAGATTGTTTCAGTGCTGAACGTCAGCTGGACTGTTTTTTTTAACGGATAATTTACCACGATTGTTTGTTGCTCACAACATGTCGAAATATTGACGAATTCTGTATCGGCACGTCAGCGGTCGAAATGTCCGATTTTCGGTTTTTTCGCTAAGTTCGGCGGTCGACGTCGTCGAAACGAAAAATGGCATCAGCCAGATTGTTTCAGTGCTGAACGTCAGCTGGACTGTTTTTTTGAACGGATAATTTACCACGATTGTCTGCTGCTCACAATATGTCGAAATATTGACAAACATTGAATCGGCACGTCACCGGGCAAAATGTCTGATTTTCGGATTTTTCGCCAAGTTCGGCGGTCGACGTCATCGGCCAAATTGTTTTAACGCTAAACGTTATTAGGACTGTTTTTTCTATCGTATTATTTAGCACAATTGTCTGCTGCTCACAACACGTCAAAATATTGACAAACTCTGTATCAGCACGTCACCGACAGAAATCTTTAATTTTCGGATTTTTCGCTAAGTTCGGCGGTCGACGTCGTCGAAACGAAAAGCAATATCGGCTAGATTGTTTTAGCGCTAAACGGTATATGGACTATTCTTTTGAAGGGATTATTTACCATAATTGTCTGCTGCTCACAACATGTCGAAATATTTACGAACTCTGTATCGGCACGTCACCGGGCTAAATGTCCGACTTTCGTAGTTTTCGCCAAATTCAACGGTCGACGTCGTCGAAACGAAAAGATGTATTGACCAGATTGTTTCAAAGCTGAAACACATTAAGATTGTTATTTCGAACGGACTATTTACCACAATTGCCTGC
>Ga0056128_1012330_pt1 | contig 10441 bp, 7 predicted proteins | sample WorMetLIZISLAND2_FD_71113 | JGI IMG/M metagenome (GOLD analysis project Ga0056128, IMG submission 71113) | Marine gutless worms symbiont microbial communities from Max Planck institute for Marine Microbiology, Germany - Olavius geniculatus... ... | reverse complement strand
TTTTTTTTAGTTTATGTGCTAGATTAAACTGACAGTTTGTCTGTCAGTTTTTGAGTGCAAATTTATGATTGTATTGTATTGTATCATGTGGATGGCTGCAGAATATGTCAGCACAGGGCACGTGTTTTTTTCTAATTTTAACTAAGACTGACTAGAGCTGGTAACAATCAAAAATTTTTAGTAGTTAACTCAACTGTATAAGAATTAAAGATGACTGAGTCGTTCGTTTGGATTAAAACTAACAGTACTTACTGTGCAAAAAAATGCATGGATGTGTCAACTTTTTGTTATTTAGTTAACAGCTGTCAGAAATGCACTGAGACAACAGTAGGTCTGTTATTATTAGTATGGCCTATAGATGTTTTATTTTTATAAAATCACGTTATCCAGAGAAGGTCACCCATAGCTGATCAAAATTCTTGTAATTGTGTCTACTTCATCTCGGTTGCACAAGATGTCACAAACGTGTTATTCTGTTGCGTATGATGCATATCTATGTTAGTGTTGGTTGCTGTTGGCTGCAGCATAACGGTTCCACAGACGCCGGTGCCCGGCCTTAGCTCCTCACAGATGTCACACCTACCAGTTCTGCCCACCAAGTATGCAGGTCAGTCTAACTCATCAACTCCTCAACACATTTCTTAGTACAGCTAACACCAGACTGCCTACTTAGTCGGTAGAGTTGTTGGGCCGCGTGAGCAATCAAAGCTAATCTGAATCAGTGCCGGGCTGGTTAGTATTTGGATGCGTGACCATCTGCAGACAGGCAAACCATCTCGGTATACAACCAGCCACCTGGATCAACTCAGCCTGGCCATCCCTGCATAGGTAGGTGCAATGAGTACCGGCGAAAGCTGAGACATGAAGAGGCACACTGTGTGATGCACTAGCCCCATATCTGTTGTCTTGCAGCGTAAGCTAGTGTCCGGCTAAAGAAATGAAGATCAGCAATGCCAAGTGGGCTTCATGGCTTGGGAAGGACTTCGAGTTTACGTTTTTATTAGCTGCAGAACGGGCTGTTGGCCAGTTGTCTGTTGTTCTCTCACGTCTATGCAATTATTAAGAAAATGAAACTGTTAACACTTTACATGTATGGTTAAATGGTTACCGAATTGTAAACAGCATATGATCTGTCTGAAGCACCTATTCACAATAACCTGTTATGATGACTACAAGATCATTCAAGATCAATTTTGTGAGATTACAAAATGGGATTTTTGTTTTAGTACTACTGTGCCAAGGCAAACGGTTACTCTTATATGACTCACACCTTGTGCCATCAAATTTACTATCAGTGGTAACCTTGAACCGTTATTTTTTCAAGGTTAAAGGGCAGTATCAAACACTAATATTGTATGTACCTAACTCTGTATCTGTTCCAGGATTAGAAGTTGTGGTGAAACCGGCTTTATTTTGACATGTTTTTGCAGGTATCACAGTACCAGATTACCACGTGCGACGGGTAAGTTTCACCATTTGATCACTGCTGCTACTTTGTACTCTTTGTAATCTCCAAATATGTCGTTCATTATAGCGCTTATAGCAGTTAAAACAATCGTTTGTGGTAGATTATTTTTAGTCTTTAGAATATAGTTTTATTATGGTCACTGCCCATGCCTGGCCTGCATAGGTAAGCAAAGGTATTTAGGAGGCTTGCTTCTATCACATTTGGCGTGCAGTATTAGGAAATTTTGTCCAAAAATTGTAAGCTTACTTCCGAAATACATTGCTATCTTTCTACACCATCTTTGAACCACTTTAGGCCTAATTTTAGTCAGTGCTGCAAATTGAATCAATTTTAGCAACAGTAGAAATCCTAAGCAAGTCTGCTGTAGTGTAATGTTACAATGTGTTTGAATAGGTGAACAATGCATATCCAAGGTCATAGCCAGCATGCCTTCTGTAAGTGCTTCCTTATATACTCATATTCATGTTCAAACTGTGCAGAATTTTGCTACCAAGCATAGTCATTAAATCTACATGCTGGCCACATTTACCATTAGACATCAAGTTACGTTTGCAGACATAGGTTACACTTGAAAATTGCTCGTAGTGTCTTACTTGACATCTTACACTAGTTATGAATTAACGTCTTTGTACATGAAGATGTGTGAATCAGTTCTTTTGAGGGACTGAAAATGTGTTTCATTTTTTAGCATTTTTCTTCTCAATCAGTTGATAAGCTGGTTAAGTTCTGTGAGAGGGCAGGACAATATTGTCTGGACGTCTTTGAGAATCTTGTTTCCTAATTCTTATTAACTAGCTATCCGTATTCTGCAGTCTTCTGCAAGTGGTCAGCCACATGCTGCAATTATACTGCCATCTGTTGTTATGTTCGCTGCTACATGTACTTTGCTTTTGCTTCCTGTCTTAACTGTACCACTAGCCACACAGTCACTTCAGCATTCGTGTTACAGTTTGGCATGTCACTTAGTGCTCATAATGCAGTGGCACTTACATCAGGTTCAGATTTGTGTGGTAGTAGTGTAGCTAAACTGATGTCTCCACATGGCACACGTGCTACAGTAGTATTTGAAGAGACATTTCACAGCATTGTGTGCACTGTGTGCATGTGTTGCAGATGTTGTAGCTAAAAGTTCGTTCTCTGCATTTCATGCCGGGCTGCTGACACACAAACACTGTATAGGCCTAATGTTGTGAAGGTTAACTAACTGACTGTATAGCTCGTTGCTAAAGTACTTGTTTTTAGTAGTTGCTTGTGTTAATGTTTGTCTCCAGTAATTGTTCCAGGGAGCATATTTAGAAATGTGAAAAGGAGACCCGCCTGGCCCAGGTGAAAAGTAGCCCTGTATCAAAAATATTTTTGCATTAGGCTTTGCCTAATCCTTTCTTCTCATGGTTTTCTTGTCATGATTTTTTTTGCTTTCAGGGCGCATATGTAACTTCCCTCCACTAAATATGTCCCTGATCAGATATTGGTTATGACATTTCTGGCGGCTGGTTGATTATTCGTTGCACAGTTGCTGGTTGTTGTTGATAAGAGCAGTATGCGGTACATAATGTCTGCTTTCATATAGTGGTTGTCAATATGTGGTCATCCCAATAGGTCTTCATTGCCCGTTAGCCCCTCTGTCCACTTTGTAGATGCTTTTAACTCAAAACTGAAAAGGCACAGAGAAAGCAGAATTGGCACAAACGTTCCCCATTTACCCAAACAGGAGTACCGGTAATTAATTAACTGGTGTACCAATTTTCACTTCAAAAGATCTATGGTGAGGGGACTGTCACATAGTAATGCTGGCAATGACTCAACATAATTTTCTTGTTCATATTTAACTTGCTGGTGTGTTGTAATTAAGGTTTAGATTTGACTATATATTCCTGTTTTCGGCAGCATATTTATGATGTTGTAGATCATCAGATGTAACTATGACAGAATATGTTGTGTATGAATATGAACAGAAATAGCAGAAGCAATGGATTTAGGAACTGCTCCCCTCTTGCTTGCGCCACAACTGGTTGTAGCTAAGCAGATGCTGAGGGAACGCTTGTGGTTTCGAAAACCACTGAACATAAGAAAAATCTTCAGTATAGCATGCAGCTTTACAAAATTTCAAGTTGTCCTAAGAACATTCAAAGTTGTTTTGCTAGTGCTACGGTATAAGCTAAGCCTCTAGTTCTTGCTTTAAAATGCATTCTTTGTACATTTTTAGCTACTCATCATCAATGACAATTTATTAATTAAGGAGGATTACTTCATAGCGTATCACAGATGCCACATGGAACTGAATGGTCAAAGCAGGCTGTGATATGATATCTTGATTTGACATTTCACAGCCGCAGTAACCAGCCAGATGCCACCATTTCCACAATACATAGCATTGAAAAGCAGTCATTGTCCAGAGCTCTGATGTTCGTACTGCAACTACTACGATCCAAGCAGACTGTGATACGCATATCACCGTCAAACGTACAACAGCCACTTGGAACCCAGAAGAAGCAGTATATGCTGGATAGCATCTCTCTATGTGGTGCCAGTATACAAAATTCCGTAGCATTTTGTAATCTTCCACGCAATACTACAATAGAAGTAGCAGGACATTTATACAAATGCTGCTAGTTTGAAAAGCTGCTAACAAAATGCCACAGAGCACATTCAAAGTAGACAACAATAAAATGCAACTTGCAAAAAATCATACTACATATTTGCTTGTCATAAATTATACATACATTTGGAACACACACTGCTGTAGAGGCATATATGCTTTTTTAGTTCTCAAATCAAAGGCCATGTCTTGGCTTAGTTTTGACTTGACGCTGCCTTAAGTCTTGGTCTCAAAAGCTGCTCATGGTCTCAGTGTGACTCCTGAGAGCTCAGTCTTGACCTGGACTCCAAGCATTTCAGACCAACATCTAGAGTTGTTTACGTTCGTTGATATAAAATTATAATTGAGAAAATTTCATTGGACAGTGTAAAGATAGAAAATACGAAAAAAGTCAATACACATGGCGTTTCATAAAAAATGGACCCCTTTTTCTTTCTTTCATAATTCACCGAAATGACGATCAATTTACATGAAATTTTTACCAGTTGTAGCTAAAGAAATACTAATTCAAAATATTTTAACAAAATATGGCTGAAAAAGGATCATTTTTAATGAAACACTTAATAATTAATCATAGAAATCATTTAATTATTTATATGCTGTATAAATATGTGGACACATTGGCAAAAGCATTCATCTAAAACCCACTATATAGCAGAATTCAGTTGCCAACAACATTGTTTTCCCTCGAGTAAAATTAATGAAACAGTTGATAATACCCCTACAATTTGGGAACAATGCAAGCTCTAGGATGACGACAGCAGTTACCTTTACTAACCCTAACCTAACCTAACCGGGAGTTCGACAAACCACTGCATACAGCATTCATCGATATCAAGTCGGCATTCAACTCCGTTGATTGTGACGCCTTGTGGAAGGCTCTGGCAGGAAAGAAGGCAACCCCTTTCCTTATCTGACTCATTCAAGACCTTCACAGTTTAACAACTGCTCGGGTGAGGATTGGCGGGAAGCTGTCAGATTCCTTCGACACCTCATCGGGCGTTCGACAGGGATGTGTCCTTGCTCGCACACTTTTCTGCCTTGCCGTTGATTGGATAACGTCACAGTGCTCTTTGGCACTTGGCATGGACATCGGTCGATGGAAGTTCACCGATAAAGTTTATGCCAATGATACAGCATTGTTCACATCCGATGCTGCAAAGTGGCCATCTGCTCTCATGGCATTCAACTCAGCAGCTGCCACAATGGGACTGCACACTTCGTGGATAAAAACAAAAGTCCAGAAACTGGGCTCTGGAACACCAGCATCTTCGGATGTAGCCAACGAGCGAGTCGAGTCTGGCACCCATTTTACCTATCTCGGCAGCAACCTGGACTCCAGCGGCTATTGCACACCTGAAATTTTGCGTCACATCGGCATTGCATCAGTGGTATTTGGGAGACTTGACAATGGGCGACTTCACTTTTTGACTTTCGTTGAGCCTTTTCGCTGAGCCAAAGCTAAAACTGAACGCTAAAGTTTGTACTTAGACCAGAGTTCAACTAAACGATTAAAAATGGTGGAAAAACGGTAAACCTAACAAGAAATAAATCAACCAGTTACGCTTGGACTTGCTTATTTAATTGCGCCGCACACGCAAATAATGTAATTACGTAACGTTTTACGTCATTGTGTAGCCATTATGGCGTTTATTTTTGCTACCAGACTGTTTTAATTTACTTAACTATCCGTGTTAGTCTTCATGTTTTCGCTCAGCGAAATCACTTCACTTTTTGACTTAAGTAGGTACTTAGACCGAAGTTTAGGATCAGCGAAAGCTGAGTCAAAAAGTGAAGTCGCCCGATGTCTGGAAACAATCCCACTTAAGCCTGCAAACAAAGCTCAGAATACACACATCCTGTGTCCATCCCTTCTTCATGGAGCTGACACATGAACCATCCTCAAGGCTGATGGCAAAAGGCTACAAGCCTTCCACATGCAGTGCCAGTGCTGCATTTTAGGCATCTGGTGGTCAGACTTTGTAACCAACTTGGCAGTCTCCAAAAAGACAGGTCTACCAGACATACGTGCAGTCATCAATGACAGAAAGCTGGCTCTGTTCGGACATGTCAGACACCTGCCAGAAGGCACTCCAGCATATGACGTTCTTCATGCGTCGGTTGAAGCACATGCCGGCATGGTACCACATCCTGGTTGGCGAAGAAAGCCAGGAAGACTGCGATGTACCTGGCTACGTGACGTTCTGAAAGTAACACGCTTAACTGCTTGGGAGGCCTGGACAGCGGCTGACGATCGGAAGGAGCGGAGAGCACAACGGTCCACCGCGGACTACGCGTTCTGATGATGATAACCTAAGCCTCATCCTAATAATAAACCGAAAACAATACTAATGCTAGTGCATATCGCTAGCGCCGCCTATAGAATATAATCGAATCTACGACTGTCGGGTTCTAGAGTGTGAATAATGTGCACGCTATTCGCACCCTGCGGAACTGATTGCCTGTCGCGATCCCAAATTTTAAGGGGGCAGTGCCCCCAAAAGTTGTACCGGCGTTATCACCCTTGCCTAGCAGCACATCATGTGACAAAGTTTCATGAGGCTACTTACCCTAACTCCAAAGTTCTTGTAGCTTATATGTTGAATTTTAAGCAAATTTTTGACCCACTCTGTGAAAAATTTAAGGGGGATTCCCATACCCAGTGGGGTGTGTGCTAGCAAGCCTTGGTCATTCTTTAGCACACGTGAAAATTTGGGGGTGCAGCACTCGGGGCCGAAATATGGTCTTTTGAAAATGTTGATTTTAGTGGGTATGATTTGACCGAAGTTTGTGGGCCAAAGTTCACTGGACTTCATTCGCTCAACGCGGGAGGAATCGTGGTCGATCGAGTAATTGTCCGATTTTGAATACTTTCATTCGTTCTGGAAATATTCACTGCCAAAGTTTGAAGTCGTCCAAAATCAAGCCAAAATCATGTTTTTCGCCCCTAAATTTTTTGGGGGAGGACCTCCAAAAATTTTGGACAGGGGTTATTAAATTGAACACACTTGCGGTGATCGACCAATGGTGCTCCAAAATCTTGTAATGGGAAAAAATAACAATGATTATATTTACCATGCGCTTGCACTATCCATATGCGGTCACAGTGTTATTTACCGTGCACACATCGCACACGCTTACCGACAGCAGAAGTGAAGAGTTGCGTGGCCGCTTGTTTGATAATGTTGCTGCTATTACATAGTTATGAGCAGAAAAGTAACTTTAGAAATATTTGAGGCTGTTTTGGCTACATCAGTGTTGACAACTGAAGATTTTTCTCAGCTGATATTTCAGCTTCGGATCATGTTGAACTGTAGGCTTTTACTACCTTCCAGAGTGTCCTTAGATGATGTAATACTACCCAAGATGTCATACAATCCAGTTCAGAAGTTCAGACCATATACACAGGCATGGAAATTAGACTTTACCGCAACTTTAATGGATAGGCAGTGCGATTTTCTGTGCCACACTGGACCGGACCACAGGATCATCTGCAAAGACATTGTAGAGAGTCGTGTATAATACTGCTCAACGTCTCACTACCCATGTCTTTCAAATGAGACCGTTAGATCACCGCCATCACAGCAAGTCTCTTGACAAATTACAATACAGTGCACAGTAACAAAGTGGCTAATGAAGTTCTGGCAACAAACATTGACAGTCAGCATCCAACAATCCCATCCATTCATCTAGCTTTGACAAGGCTATGGGTAATAAGCGGATGTGCGGATGTGGCAACAGGTAAAAAGCGGATAAAATCTGCGGATGCTAAGTGCGGATGTTTGGGTAAAAGACGGATGTGTGGATAACAGTTGTCACATACACTATCAGTCGTGAAATTTAATCAACTGCTCAGCGGATGCTCTATAGGTGGCGGTCATTTGAAGTCTGCTGCTGTGAATTTCTTCACAGCTTACACTTAGCAGAGGCCTAGACAATAGCTAATCACTAATTCATCTAGGCATTTACTCAGAAAAAAATGGTCTGCTTTGTCACTTGATGACGACAACGCACAATGGCAAGATACAGTACGACAACGACGATGTGCAATAACGCACGACGAAGTGCGACGTCGACGTATATCGCGCAGAGACAATATACGACGACGATGCGGGACGACGATGGATGATGAGGACCCACGACAACGATGTAAGGTGCGTTCTCACTGCGCATGTTTTAATGCGCATGGACGATCTCATTGTATCCGCTATTCTAGGGTGAGGTAGCGCTTGAATTAAGTCTTCATTGAACAGTCAAATGAAATTGTTCACGTGCATTAACGTGTGCAGTGAGAACGCACCTGTAGGCCTACAGTGACGTCATGCGATGACAAATGACAACGGATAACGACAACGATGATTACTGAGTGCAGCAAGAAGTTACTATTGTAAAGCCAGATTTGCCAACTTTCTTATTTTGTCAACTTATGTTTTTAAATTGGAATGATATGCAAAGTACAGTAATTTTAATAACGTGCCAGTCACAAAGCATGGAGCCCAAACGTCCGTTTTACACCGCTTATTGGTCCAGAGGCGTGGCCGAGTACGATGGGTAAACTGCGGATGTCCTCCGCATCGACATCCGTCTTTTACCTGTTGCCATATCCGCAGATCCGCCTTTTACCATTGTCCATTCGACAAGGCTGTTCATTACGAACCGACTCTATGCAAATTTCATCGCCTTAGCACACATAAAATTCGACAACAATAGCGCAAACACTGCTTTAACCAACAAACATTTCATTTGAAGATATTTAATACACGATTCCCTATTGACTGCACATAAAAATCGCGCCACATTTTTGACAACAAATAAACGGGTCAACTCGAAGAGGGTCGACGACTGAAGGCTGGATGTAAACAATGGCAAATGTTGAATTTCTCCGAAACAGACCTCTTTAAAATAGCCATTATATGATCCGTATATTCAACTGATAAAGACGAAACCTGCGTTTCATACGTGGCTTCAATACGACACTGTACCGACGAAGTTTTACTCAATAAAATTATCAACATCAACCACGCCATTACGGACGCTTCAACATTCCCACACACTGCTGATTGGCTGACCTAGGTCACGTGCAGCGTTTTTCTCATTATAATATTATAATTATATACACAAAGGCAACGAGATTGGTTGGAGAGGCAGACCCTGGAGGGCCTGGAGCTGGACCAGTGAGCTGGATGAAGTGGACGGGAAAAGGGATAATAAAAGTTTGTGCAGAGGTGGATGCATTACATGCAGTAATGGCAATGATTGATTGAGAATCTGCTGGTGTCAATAAGCGGTCCAGTGCAATCCACAGACATTTATTGCAGTATTATCTCACCAAACTCCAGTCTTGATTCCTAAGTGCAGATTAACAGAACAGTACTGCTAGTCTGTAACGGCAATTTTTATACACGACATTCAAGTTCGACTGGAGTCACTGCACTGAACTTAAAATGAAATTGCTGTTATCGTACAGAAAGTATAAGCGGAGATCGTTCGATCCCGTGTGTGGTTTTATAATCACAAGTACGTTTCACAGTCACTTCTTCTAGATGAGAAATCATTCGTTTTATTTTCTTTACGTCTACGGGTATCATAATGAAGAAGGAATTATCAGACTTACGGGTAAGTTTGGTTTTATTGAAGCAAAAAGTGTAAAAAAGGCGTCATGTAACGGCATAGGACAACTTTTTCGCCGAGTATCGAATAGTTGAGTGGAGTAATCGAATTACTCTCATAGCACAACCCTAGTTAAATTCATTTATTAGTAAATATTCTATGCAACTTAAAAGTCGTCTGCCATAATTAGTTATCATTTATTAACCTTATTTCGTGTTATAAAGGGTGTCGATGCGTCTACATTTTATTGACCTATTTAAAATATCATCCTGCAATGGAGTCATGTTCTTCTATGGACGTTCTGCTGCATGAATTGAGTAAGTTGCTACTGTTAGGACTACTACCGTAAAGAAGGGCGTGGTTCATTTTTTGCCACAGTTATTTATTTGAGTCTTTATGAATATTTGGACTGTTTGCACAGGGTAGGCGACCAGGAAACTTATGCTGATGAAACTAATAATAATAATAATAATACATTTGTATAGCGCCATAGTGCCGTAGCTTCAGGGGCGCTGGCAGAGCAGGTCAGTTAGCTGCATGCAAAATTGAATACGTGAGTTTTAAGCCTAGATTTAATTACAGAGAGAGTGTCACAGTTAATGACAGAAGCAGGCAGAGAGTTCCAGGTTGTCGGTGCAGCGCAGCTGAACGATCGATCGTTTGCCGATGGCGGTCCGTCTGTAGGGCACATGGAGCAGTGGAACATCCGATGATCTCAGTGACCGAGTTCCACTGCGTGCTATGATGTGTTGACTGAGGTACGC
>Ga0056128_1012329_pt1 | contig 10442 bp, 8 predicted proteins | sample WorMetLIZISLAND2_FD_71113 | JGI IMG/M metagenome (GOLD analysis project Ga0056128, IMG submission 71113) | Marine gutless worms symbiont microbial communities from Max Planck institute for Marine Microbiology, Germany - Olavius geniculatus... ... | reverse complement strand
CACTTCGAACATTCACAGTGACAATGGAATTCTGGCATTTGATCATTATTTAACTGTGTTGTTTAACGATGTCATTAAATTGGGGCTGGAGCCGAAACACTTTTGAATGCTGAAAAATCGGTAGGCGGTCATGTTAAAAATCTGTAAGTTCGTCATTTTTCAACAAAATCAAATTTTACTCGGCCGTTAAATGTAGACGGTTTCACTAAATAAAACTGTAAAATTTCAAACTAAAATTCTAAACGGTTGCTGAGAAAACATAGAAAAACTTTGGGGGTCCACTTTTTTGCCGCACCCTGTATATCGATGTGGATGCAGTGATATTGCGTGAAATGCTGTGTAGAGAGACACATTGCTGCTATAGCCGATAGCCGGTAGTAATTGTTAATGTGTTTTATTTGGTGTGTTTGAGTGTGCCTGGGTGACTGCAGGTGTGCTTGTGTTTTTTTGTGTTTTTTTTCTTAGTTTACTGTCTTTTTTGTGTTGCTTGTCTGCCATATAGTTACTCTACGCCGTGCCCGGTTAGTACTTAGATGGGTGACTGTCTACAGTACGGAGCCAGCCAACTAGGTCGACTCAGCCTTTTACCCTTCGAGGGATGGTAAAATGAGTACTGGCGGTGGTCAAGGCCATCGCTAGGGAAGAAACGGCGAGTTCTGCGCAACAGTAGGCCCTGTGGCCAGGACTGCAAGTATACCAATCCAGTCGGTTAACCCGGTCGACTTGGGCTGTATGCTGGCTCAATTGGGCCCCGCCCTCGCTGGCTCAAAGTGCCGTCAAGGGGATGAGCTCCCACGCAATGGGCCTAGTTCAGCTTCGCTGCCTAGTGCCTACGTGAAATCTTCTTCTTCTTCTTCTTGTGTGCCATATTGAGGAATAAACGCACTCATTAAGGAGTAGGGCTAAAAATCAGGTGACAACATACAGAAAGCTACCACTACTGCGCTGCTATCACGCATTTTTCTAAAACTAAAGGCGTATACCTTGCCAGAAATCACTATGAGAATTATTCACCCCTGATTGCTCAAATTTGGGGTCTTGGCTCAAGGCTTATTACCTACTTTTTTGACTCACATTGTGCAACTAATGAAAATCTTTACTCACCATAACTGGTAGATACATGTAACAATAATACATAATACAACAATAACAAACAACACAAAAAACATAATACACTGTGTCTCAAAAAAAACATCCCCGACATTTTCGACTGTAACTTGAAAACCAATCATCAGACTTTGATAATTTTTGGCACGAATACTCCAGACACAACTTGCTATCAAATGACTATTCAGCTGCCCACCTCACGAAACGTTTGTTTCTGCACTACCTGGAGAAAACGCAACTAGAAAAATATCACTTATTTATTCGATATGATTGCTTAATTAACATAACGCGTAAAAACACATTTTGTTCAAATTTCTGACACTACGGCTGACATTTCATCCAGTTGTCCATTTTTCAACTGCCTGCAGTACAATTGCTTCAAATGTTGGCCCACTATGCGAACACAGGCAAGGAGACGCTTTCTCCATTCACTTGACAGCAGTATTGATAATGTTATGCTCCAAACCAATCCAGGCTCTACCAGTCGCTTCTTGACTTCACAAACATTCCTAAACTTCATCTGGTAGACACACTGCTGCATGACAGTCAAACCTCGTAATAAACCGGCTGTTGGGGCCCACAGATTAGGACAGATGAAATTTATCGACGTTTTTTCATTCATTTTAACACGTATTATGCTTGGTCTGATTTCCCCAGGTAGTGCAAAAGCAGACGTTGGGTGACGTGGAAACGAAAACACTTATTTAATAGCTAGTAGTGTCAGAAATATTTTCGCCAAAAATTATTAAAATCTGCTAACCTTTCTTCAACTTACGATCGATAATGTCAGGGATGTTTTTTCAGCTTTTCTGTTTATTTCAACACATATTTCGCTTGATCTAATTTCCCTATGTAGTGCAGAAACAAACGTTGGTTGAAGTGGGCAACTGAACAGTCATTCGATGGCAAGTTGTGCCAGAAATATTCGTACCAAAAATTATCAAAATCTTTTAACTGGTTTTAAAGTTATGGTCAAAAATGTTGGGGATGTTTTTTGAGACACAGTGTACAATAACTAGAAATTTGGGGCAAAGCCTACGTAAGTCTACCCGGCGCCCAAAGTCCAATTGGAGGACGAATTAGGGGGTGAAATTCCCCATGTAGCTAAGTCACGTAGCCCGAACTCAAATGCATCAGCATACACAGAATGCACATTGTCAACTTCAGGTGAGTCAACATCTGCATCTGTAACTTTTTTTTAAGGGACCAAAGTTCACAACAATTTTTTCCGCTGAACCCCCATGGATCACCGTCAGTCAAGTTTGTTTCCACTTTTCGTTATCTATACCGATTCCTGAGATATTTGCGGTGAAAATCGAAAGTTGTCCAAAATCGCACAGAATTTTGGACGTTTTTTGCACTTTTGAGGGGATGGTACCCCCCCAAAGGTTGTACATAAATGATGATAGCCACCTTATGGCACGTCATGCGACAAAGTTTTGTGGGGTCACTCGCTCTTCCGCCAAAGTTGTAGGCGCTTCTGAGATTCAAGCCAATTTTTGACCCCCCTTTAAATAATGTAACGGGGACCCCCGTCCCCAGTGGGGATGCACTCGCAAGAATTGGTCATTCTCTAGTGGATGTAAAAATTTGCGCGTACAGCACCCCATAGGTGCCGAAATATGGTCTTCCAAAAAAGGCACTTTGGGTACGTACAATTTGGCCTCTAGACCCCCAAGTTAGTAGACCAAAGTTCGACAAACTTTTTTTCGCCAAACACGGCAGAAATCGCAGTAGATCAAGGACCTGTCCGATTTTGAATATCCATTCCGGAGATATTCGCCATCGGACTCTGAAGTCGTCCGAAATCGGGCCAAATATTACATGTTTTTGACCCCTAATTTTTTGCAGCAGGGATCCACTGAATTTTGGATTTTTCATCAGAAAACTCGACCTACTACTGACCATCGTGCAAAATTTCGTGCCCATCTGCTGACGGACCTGAGAGATCTTGTATTGAAAAAAAACACCTGCAGTAAAACATAAGTCTACTCCAAAAACTATCGTTCCAGGCGGACTAACTAGGCATACAACTACAACTAGGCCTGCAAGTGCAACTAGGTGTACAACTACAACTAATACTACAACAACTGCATTTGCTGCTGCTGCTAGATACCTGTGTATCTGTCCATTGTTGTGGAAGTAATCAAGTCCCTTGAGTACCTCCTTGAGGACTGTCGCTATCGTCGCCTCGTCAAGCACGCCACTCCTGCAGTCATAGTTCTTCATCCTGTGCTTTATAATGTCCAGCAATGAACCTGACACGAGACGCAATACCAGCAGCAGTCTACAACTCATGTGCTAGGCCTAAAACATAAGTCTACTCCGAAAACTGTCAGATTCAGTGAGTTTCTCGCTGACATTGTGCACTTTATAAATTAAATTTACTTACTTAAATTACTGCACGTCACAGGTCTGCTTAGAGCTGTGGTAGTAGGTCTGCACCATCATCTTGCAAGCACACGCAACGTGGGTGGATACTGCACATTAGCTACGTTTATCAGCTGTCATAAATGTACAAAACATCAGTACCCAGGAGTCCATGGAGATTTGTTTAGCATTGCACACGTGTACAAAAGGTTTGAGGCATAAAATATGACAAAGAGGGTCTCGGAACCGTCAAAGGGCCATTCTTAAGTTTCCAATCCTGTACCAGTTCTTTAGAGAGCAACTGAAATTCCCCTAATTTCGAATAAATTAGCATAACTAAGTACATAAATAAAACTGTCATAACTCCGGCTGTGTGTAAAATAGAGTCGAAATTTTTGGTGCTAGTATAGTTTTCGCGTCAAACAATTTAACGGTGCCATTTAAATTTATCCCATAGTGACCCTTGTTGCCATGGCAACGAAACTTGAGAGAAAATGGGCCAAAACTCAGCTCGTATATAGATATCTCTGAGATCTCTGCATCTAACAAGGGGTTTTCAGGGTCAAGCTACTAAACAGTATCAGTCAAATTCTACCACTACAAACCCTGATTGCCAAAGCAACAAAATCTGGGACAAAATAAGCTATAACTCGGCCTTTGTAAGAAATATCTCTCAGATTTTAACATCTATCAAAAGGTTTTCGGCATCCTGCTACTGAATGATGTCAGTCAAACTGTTCCACGGCAACGAAATGTGGGAAATCGTACAAGCGTTGAAAATTAATACCAGTGGCGTAGAAAACGGCAGCCCGGGATATTTAGGCCCCCAAATTTTTAGACAAAACATAAGCACACGTTTCAACTGCAATAAGTTAGCCACTTTTGGTGAGATTATTATCAGGAAAACAATTAAAATCTTTGCCACCAAATCTCACATTTTAAATACATAATGCACCAAATTCGATTCCCACTATGGGGGAGCTCAAACTTCCAATCTGGAATTTTGTAGTTCTACTTCTAAGGGGGAAGAAGGGTGGGGAAAAGGAAACAAAGGGTAAAGAATGCAAGGGTAAGGAAGAAAAGAAAGACATGCGACTTCCCCACGAGCGTGGTGAGCGAAACAAGAAGTATGAGCTAATACTCAAGAGACGCGCGACAGACTATGGCTGTTCCTGTTTGCAGGTTGTCTTGGTCTATCTCCATCCATTTTGTCACAATCCACTTTTAGTGTGCACTGCAGCCAAAAATCGCAAAAAAACACTAAAACCACCATTTGGGAGATTCAAGGTTGTTCAAGGTCATTGATATTAATACCACCACAAAAAAAGCACGGCACCAGTGTTCGTTATGGTAATCAGTGCTGTCTCTGCCTATTAGCAATTGGTCATGCTAAATGAGCCCACTTCTTGGGAGTATCTCTCTTTGACACCCACGCGCGCAGGCCTACTTGAACGTAGGGGGTCGCGACTTGGACTGCTGCAAAATGCATGCAGGTTGTCTTGCTTTAATATCTCCAACCGTTTCATTGCAATTCACCCTTGAAATTAGGCTACGTCACAGACTGAAATCACGACAAATTCGATAAAACCCCTTATTTTGGGGGTTCAAGGTCGTTCAAGATCATCGACGTAGACACCCCCAAAAAGCACGTCACCAGTGCTTGTTATGATGAGAAGCGTGTCTGTGCCTATCTGCAATCGTGTTCACGCTAGACGAGCCAATAGCGGTAAACTAACGTCTTCTTACGGGGATGCCCCTATTTTACGCCTTCTTTCGATGGCAACCCAGGGGCATGAAACTTTGTCACGAAATAGTAGAGACTCTAGGCTATCCGCGCCTACAATTCGAACTTCTGTTTTAACATATGGCGCATTACAAAGGCAGACTACTTACTTACTTATCGTACGGTGAAAACCCATCTCTGTCTCACCTGGGTTTGAATTGGTACCGGGTCGTGACAGACAGACAGACAGACGAAAAAAACGGACAAAATTAAAATAACTAATACATTGAAATTTAAAAAAGAAAACGTGAAATAAGATCCGTATGCTGGAAATATGTCTGATGTTTATACTTTTATTAATCTTTTTTTCAGTTTTTCCTCACCTTTCCCTGACTTTTTACACGCGAAAGCAGAATGCTTTGCGCGTCTTAGCCATCGTCTGGGCGTCTGTCTGTCTGTCTATCCGTCCGTCTGTCACACTCGTGATCTGTATCAAAACGGTGCAAGCTAGGATCATGAAATCTTCACTGTGGGCTGCCCCAAGGTTTCTAGTTTATCGTGACAAAATCTCGTGCCACAGGGTGCAGGGGTTCCCCTCAAACGAGGGTGTCAAAGAGGGGTACCCCCTGAAAAAGACTGGTCATTCCATGTCAGTTCAACAAATAGCTCCAGCTCGACCATCTCAGAATTTGATGAAAATTGCAGAGTGTTCAGCATATGTATCTAATAATGTGTGCAAAATTTCCGGATGATATCTTTTGTAGTTTCTGAGATATGTGCATATATAAGGTACTTAGTATGTATGATTCATGATTAACGCCTTAATTTACAGCAACTTTAGATGCTTGTAATTTCTGCAATATTGATGATAGAAGCTTCAGATTTTCTGGAAATGTTCACAGGTACTGGGACAGCAGAAGTTATTAGAAAAATGTACTTGGGAAATTTTTTAAGGATTTTGATTGCCACTAGCTAATTCAAAAGTGGCTATATCACAGATTTTTCTATATATTTCAGGACTGTTGGGCCATAGTTTGTTGCTGATATAAAATCAAACTCCTAGATGAAGCTTTTAGTAAAACAACTAGATGCCAAAATTAGGCGTTTTTATAGAAATGCTAACATTTTTGGCATTTTCAAGGCCCTCCCAATGTAGCTAACAATGCACAGAAGTGTACAGTGTGCCGGTACCTGTGAACATTTCCAAAAAATCTGAAGCTTCTATCATCGATATTGCAGAAATTACCAATGTCACGGTTGAAGTCTGGACTTATTTTCATATATTTTGCATTTTAGTTAAGTTTACATATATCTCTACAGCAGCCGTACTACTATAGACTTATTTCATGACAGGATGAAGCTAGCGACTGCAGAAATGCAACTTACAGTGCAAAGACTCTTGTGCACGTAAAATATTTCATCATATGAACAGCAGTGATATTTTATCATTTAGCAGTCAAAAATCCCAAAATCCCAGACAAGATTGGGATGTCGCTAATCCTAAGATTCGTGCATGCTTTTGGCCCACCCTAGTTAAGCCAGCTCTCTGTAACAAAACATTTTTATTTCAGTCATGTCACAATCTACTACAGCAGCTAATGATACCAAACAAATACTAATTCATTTACTGTTTAGCCAGTCTACCTGTCCAAAAATACTCAGTCACATTCCCTTCATGTTTACTAACATACTGCGTCAAAGAACTGAAGTATGATTAAGCGTAAAATGACAGTAAAATCTAACTCTGCAATTCTACAGAAGAAGCGGTTGGTTGAATAGGCACCTAAATGTAAACATAACAAACTAGAAATCGGGAGCAGAACCAAACGTGAAGCTGCCCAGCGCTGTAAGTCCAACGGGTGAAAAAATTCAGGGGCCAAATTTTCAAAACTTTCCTAAGACATTTTCCAAAGATCTTCCTATGTCAGACGATTTAGGAATTCCAAAAAAGTTTTCTTATCCGAATTTTCAACAGCTTTCTATGCGTTTCCAAAGAACTTCTTCTTTTCTTATCTTCCTAAACTAGTTCAACCAATCAGATGCGCTTATACCGACCATGTGACTTCTTAGGAAAACTTCTTTAGAAAACTTCTTATCGTAGCACGTCCACGGGAAACGCATTTTACACACCGCTTCGTTTTTTAAGTTGACCAAACGTCACTTTCCTTTACTTACTTATTGTTGACTTTACCGCAGCGTTACGCAAATAACCTATGACGTCACATATGACGTCTAAGCTAAGTGTCAACATTGTGTACTTTTTTGCCAATTTCGTTTTATTACACAGCTTTCTCCGTGTAGGACAAGGTTAGTGCTTTCCTATTTGCCTAAATTCTTCCTAAGAAGTTCCAAAGAAGTTTCGAAAATCTGCATACTTTCTTTGGAAAAGAAGTCTTCCAAAGATCTTCCTAAGAAGTTTCGACAATATGGCCCCAGGGCATTAAAACTGCCCTTATCATGTGGCCCTAACTCAAATACGTTAGCATGCACTAAATGTGCCTCGTCGACTGAGTGGGTCAACATCCACACGCTAACCATCTTCGCTGTTAGTGGACCAATGTAAACGAATATTTTCAGTTCAATGCGAGAGGGATGGCAGTTGATAACGCCATATACAGCTTGCTGATATCTCCATCCGTTCCAGAGATATTTGCCATCAAAATCAAAAGTTGTCTTAAATTGAGCTGTAGCTGACACAGCTTCTTAAAATCGCACAGATCTTAGCAGAGAGAGAGTGTAGGCTATTCTAGTCATTTTCAGGTTGTCTTGGTTTATCTGTTTGTCTGTTTGTCCAGCCGTGTTTTATCTGCAGCAGCAGCACTGTCTGTGATTGCAATAGCTGCTGCTGTGTTGGTTGCAGCGCGCTGTCCGTCCACTCAGTAGGCCTACCGTTAAACTTCTGCTAGCCTATAGCAGCTGCAGATATGTTGCCGCAGCAGCATTAGCATTGTCAGACCGAGTTAGTTTGTTGGCCAGTGTATGTGTATGACACTTGCGAGAAAGACGGCGTCGATTTTATTTTCACATCAGAATAAGCTCGCTGTCTGTATTTTCGCTGCTGTGTTTGTCAATGTATTGTATTAGTTGTCGTGTGGACCGACTATGACGGACAGACTCGTGTGTATAGCAACTCTGCCCTGGCGTGGCTGAAGTGTGTCTGTCAGTGTGCTTGCCTGTCACTGTCTAGGCTAGTGCGTAAGTAACTGGTTGTGTTACTGCGGCTTACGTTATGTGACTGTGTTTACATACCTGTTCACTAGGGGCCGACCAATCAGAGAGTGTGTTTTCAACTCAGCGCCTTATTAAGCAGGTCATAAATTGAATGTTGTAATTGCTATTGGCTAGACCAAGCGACAATTAGGTCATTGTCCAATGTAGGCGCGTAATTGAGCCGTTTGAGCACACTTATTGTTCTGAGATAGACCAGAACGGTCGATGTGTGGTCGATGTGTGTGGCATGCGAAAAATGCCAAGGTTGTATAGCCTTTGATTTGGCTTGTGTGATATTATAGGGTGCTTGTGTAGCCCCTAGATGTAGAATTTGATTAGACTGGGAGGCCTGTGTGGATCCCAGGAGTAGCGCTAGTAACAGGGTACTCGTGCAGGCCCTATAGCGCCGAACAAGGGAAGGAGACGTCTGCGTGTGGGACTCTGCATCTAAGAGCTATTTCAATAGTCAGTATTCAAGCCCTTTTTGTGTGGCTTATTTGTGAGTAGAATATTTGCGATGTTTCATATGATATTTGATGATATTGCGTATACTGCCACTGTTGACTTGATTTATTGATGTGAAAGCTAAGATATCGCTTGTTTGAACAGTGAAACTGAACAGTCTGATGATTGACTGAACTATATGATTTGCAGCTCAGACAGCTTGGATATTGAACTGTATAATTGTATAATATATATATATAATATATATAATATATTGTATAATAGTATGTTTATTTCGCTATTCGTTTTGCACTTCAATTGTATTATGTTGCACGCTATGTACATATTTGCTTATTAAATCGTATTATCATTTTATTTTCAAATTTTGTGTTTGTTTCACTTCAGCATTAGGCCTAAGTTAACTACAAGCCTAGTTTAGCAATAGGCCTAAGTTCAACTCCTTACAAGCATATTATCCGTCTGTGTCCGTGTGGTCGAAAGGAGCGACCGACCAGGGACGTCTAGATAACTTATGGAGTAGTCCATGGACCAACCGACCACCTGTGTGGCTAATGCCCCATGCCTCAACTGTCCCTGTTTATTGGCAAGCGCATGATGCACCCTAGTAAGTAAGTAAGTAAATGGTTTATAAAGCGCCAAAATCTCAAAGAATCAGGGCGCAATCAGTCGCTGCGCTATCATGACATTGTTTACCAACATCTATTATCTCGGCTATTATATCCAGTCTGCGATCTGCATGCTAAGTCGGTTGTGTTTGCCAAGTTTGTGTTTAAATATGATGAGGCGTTCTACGAGCCAAACCTGCAGTAGCAACCACGGCCGGCGGGTTGTCGCTCTTTGTGCGATAATGTGCGGATGCATATTGGTCCATGGGTTGTGACTAAAACATTTTATTTATTCATTTATTCATTCATTTATACACTTCTGTGGTTCTCAGCGACAGCTCTTCCAAAGCTATTAGCTTGTTCTGAATGTTTTTGCCCTCCAAAAATTTTATTCGTTCCAGAGGAATTCGCGCTCAAAGTCTGAAGTCATGTAAAATGGGGCCAAATTTAGCATGTTTTTGGCACCCTAATTTTTTGAGGGGAAGGCCCCCAAATGTTTAAACCGGGGTTATAAAACTGAACATGCTTCCGACCATGTAGCAAAATTTTGCGGCAATCGGCTGAGGGACTTCGGAGATCTTGCATTGAAAAAAAATAAATAACAAGATTACAAGAAGTTCAGCTGCTTCTAAGATAGCCGACCATACTGGTTGTCAGTGACCTTCAAGGTCACCCAAGGTTGATGATTTTCATCTCATTTGAAAGGGCGTAAACCATTTCCCACAAGTGATTAATAGTAACCTTGTTCCTATCTCTCACCGTTTCCATTTATAGCTAGAAACATTCTATTAAGAAACGAGCCTATAGGAAGTTGCCACCGCCCCAACTAGAGCCGGCCATCTGGCCGACTTGGGCTGTATGCTAGCTTAATTGGGCCCCGCCCTCGCCGGCTCAAAGTGCCGTCAAGGGGATGAGCTCCCACGCAACGGGCCTAGTTCAGCTTCGCTGCCTAGTGCCTATGC
>Ga0056128_1012327_pt1 | contig 10442 bp, 6 predicted proteins | sample WorMetLIZISLAND2_FD_71113 | JGI IMG/M metagenome (GOLD analysis project Ga0056128, IMG submission 71113) | Marine gutless worms symbiont microbial communities from Max Planck institute for Marine Microbiology, Germany - Olavius geniculatus... ... | reverse complement strand
TAAACTCTGAGATTTATCCGCACAGAATACATTTTTAACTGTTGGGAGATGGTCACAGTCCTCTCGTGTAAAAACCGTGGCAAAATATGTGTTCAACATCTCAGCCATTTCCTGATCATTCCTGACCAGCTCCCCATTATCGTTTAATAAAGGACCAACTGAATTTTTAACTTTTGTTTTTGATCTCACATATGTGAAAAGACTTGGAATCCTGTTTTATATCATTTGCTAATTTACGTTCAACATTTCTTTTTGCTGCTTTTACTGCTTTGCTGGCCTTATTAATATGTTTTTTATACTGTATTTCTATACTGTCATCGTTGTTCTGTTTCCATTTATTCCAAAGTTTATGTTTTTTCTTAACGCTCCTTAAGACCTTATTGTTTATCCAGAGTGGCTTAATACGTTCACCAGAAACCAATTTATGTGGAATAAAGTTTTCATAGCTTCCTGCAAAATCGTATTAAATGGAGAAAGATTATCTACAGTTCCGCCAAACGTCGACGGCAGAATGATTTAAGACAAGATAAATGGCGCTGACCGAAATCGGGACACAGTTTGTTTAGCGAACTTAGGTGTATAATTAAATGAATAAGTAAAAAAAGTAAGTAAAAATTTTATTTACATACTAGCCTACATTAACGCGAACATAGTCAACGCGCCACGCATTGTTAAAATGTTAAATAAAACTAAAACCGTTAGCTAGTTGACATGTTTTTACATGGCCATGAAACTCTTACTTAGTTTGTCAACTAGTTGGTACATATTATTTTTTTACACAGAGTTGTATATAATTAGGCTTATTTATATAAAAAAAAGTCGAAGGTTTGCGCTCATGCGTAGCCAAAGCGAAAATGCACTGTCTTTAGCTGATAGCAAAACAGTACTGTTCTATTACGGCGACTTTTGCCGTCCGCGACTTTGTTCCCGACGGCAAAAGTTCGAACAACTTATGACCAAAAACTGCTATCAAAACTAGCCTCATTTTTGGCAAGTACTGTGAAACGAAAAACTAAAGTAAATAATCTATACTTAATCACAAAATCCCAACAAGACATGACGAAAGCTTAGGCCTATTACAACAAGCTGACCAAATGACAATACGAATAGTCAAGGCATGACATAACGTTGTGGTACAGTCATCTTTAGACGTGGTACTACCTAAGGCATTAAAACGCTTGCTGCAGTTTGCGTGTCATTTAGTAACAAGAAATCTGAAATCTGAGCTAATGCTCATGAGACGCGCGAGAGCCTATGGCAGTTCCTGTTCGCAGGTCAAAGCTTGGTCTATCTGCATTCATTTCGTCGCAATTCACTCTTTTGCAACCAAAAATCGCCACAAAATCACTCAAACTCAATAATTTAGGGTTCAAGGTCATTCAAGGTCATCGACGTTGACATTCCTAAGAAGCTCGTCGCCAGTGCTTGTTATAATAAGCAGCATGTCTGTGCCTATCTGCAACCATTTTTACGCTACACAAAACAATAACGGATGAATAACCACTTTTTAGAAGGGTACCCCTCTTTGACACCCGCGTGCGCAGGCCTCTTTGAATCTAGACGGTCCGGACTTGGACTGCTAAAATCAACATTCATATCTGACAATTTCATACGCAAATTGCCTGGGTCTATCTCCAGCAATTTCGGCGCAATTCACCCTTGAAATGCGTGTCGCAGCCAAAATCGCCAAAAAATTTACTAAAACCTTCCATTTTGGGGTTCAAGGTCATTCAAGGTCATCGATGTTGACATTTCTAAGAAGCTGTGCTTGTCATGATAAGCAGCATGTTTGTGCTTATCTGGAATCATTTTTACGCCCGAGAGCTAGCTAGCTAGCTATAGCGCGTATTAGCTATGGTAATTCTGTCTGTCTGTCCGTCCGTCTGTTCGTCCGTCACGACCCGGTAAAGATAAAGACTTCGGGTTTTCATTATATGATAGCACAGTGTTCTAGTATTTCGTGACAAAATTTTATGCCACTGGGTAAAAGGCTCCCCACGAACGAGGGGGCGAAAAAAGGGCACCCTTCTTAAAAAAACGTTATTCTACTGCTATTGGCTCGTCTAACGTGAAAATGCTTGCAGATAGGCACATACATGCTGCTTATCATAACAAGCACTGGCAACGAGCTTCTTAGAAATGTCAACATCGATGACCTTGAATGACCTTGAACTCCCAAAATAAGAGGTTTTGGTTAATTTTTTCCGATTTTTAGCTGCGACATGCATTTCAAGAGTGAATTGCGCCGAAATGGCTGGAGATAGACCAAGACAACGTGCATGTGAAATTTTCAGCATTGAATGTAGATTTCAGCAGTCCAAGTTCGGACCCTCTAGATTCAAAAAAGCCTGCGCACGCGGGTGTCAAAAAGGGTACCCTTCTAAAAAGTGTTTATTCATCCGCTGTTGTCTTGTCTAGCGCGAAAATGGTTGCAGATAGGCACAGACATGCATGTCATAACAAGCACTGGCGACAAGCTTCTTAGAAATGTCAACATCGATAACCTTGATTAACCTTCAACCCCGAAAATATTAATTGTAAGTAATTTTTTAGCAATTTGTGGCTGCAAAAGAGTGAATTGCGACGAAATGGATGGAGACAGACCAAGATTACCTGCGAACAGTCCTAACTGCCATGGGCTTTCGCGCGTCTCATGAGCATTAGCTCAGATTTCTTGTTACGTCAGACGAGCCAATATAGCAATAGAATAACGTCTTTTTAGGAGGATTGCCCCTCTTTTGCCCCTCGTTTGTGGGGATCCCTTTCACTTAGTAACATGAAATTTTGTGACGAAATACTAGAGACACTACGCTATCATACGGTGAAAATCCAAAGTCTTTATCTTAACTGGTCTTAAAACGGTACCGGGTCGTGACGGACAGACGGATGGACAGAATTATCGTAGCTAATACGCGCTATAGCCATGGTAGCTCTCGCGCGTAATAACGGCCGCCCGCTGTATCTCATAATCTGTAGCCTTCAAAGCAAACGGCTCAGGGGACCTTCCATAGCCAAGCGGCAACAAACATTCCGTTTCGTTGATATAAAAAGACCGACGAACGGAAAACAGAATGGTTGTTGGCGGACCCCCAGGGGAAGGAAGACGATTGAACTATTGAACTGAACTGGAGAGCGTGCAGGAATTTCTTTTGTTGTCGTCAGCTGCAGGTCGGCGCAAATCTGCATCAGAATCGGCGCATGCAAGCACTCTAGGTTGCCGCGCTGATCATAATGGATTCTGCGCTGCGCGTGGCTTCTGCTATGTAAATAACCACAAAACACGGCAGTCTGGAGTCACATTTATTTGCTCATTCTGCTGTACGAAATGTTAATTCCTACTTTGATTTATCTGCAATTAATAAGGATTAGACAGTGTTGTTACCTGATCATCGGCAGAATATGGCATCTTTTCTTCTTCTTCGTTATCCATCTTCGCCAGCAGTTTGTCCTGCAACATTTTATCATCACAATCGTGATTATGGTAACAACTTCAGTACAATACGATGATTCTATGTGTTAAACCAATGGCAGAAATCTATCCGAGGCACCATTAAAGCAGGAAGCATCGCTTCTTGTTCACAATGCAGTGAAAATGTGAAACTATTATCTCATACATGTGGCTATCGTTTGATGCCATCTGGCTCATAAACTTTTTTTTAAAAAAAAGTAAAACAATACGTAGAAACTGACCATTATTACGCTAGGTTTAAAATTCAGATCAGAGTACCAGTTAAGAATTTGTTTTCCATATCGGCAGTTCAATTTGTTGTTCGCCTTTTTAAAATACGACAATTAGATTGTTTAATATCTAAGTAAAACAAATATTAGAAGCTACTAATGATTTAGACGATAACAACTTTTTTTCTAAACTAGTAACCTGCAGATTATTGCAGTCTCGTTCGCACATAAACAGTAAAAATGTAGTAGTAGCAAAGTAGTAGTAGTAGTAGTAGTAGCAAATATATGCAATCAAGCAACTAAGTAGGCATGAGAGCCGGAACACTTCGAAATATCGCTAATATCAGAGAAATGCCAGTCACCGATATTGTAGAAGCAATTTGTCGACTCGCACACGGAAACGCCATTACTAATACCGCCACCGAAGCCATCAATGTTTCAGAAACGAGCACCACAATTACGCGGAGACGAGAAGCAATTACGCGCTCAGCAGTGCAGGCAGACCTAATTATTTGACGCTGCATTACGCTACGAGTCCTGCAGTGAGTTATGTGAGGACTCGTACGGATTCCCGAAGAGTCAATTCTATAAATTACCCGCAGGTGAGTAAGTAGTTTCTCAACTAAACTGCACGTTGGCACCTGAGGCCATAAAATGTAAGCAACAACTAACTGACGTGCGCTAGATGAAGACTGTTAAGCAATCTTAAAACGTTGAGAGTGGACACTATACGAAATGAGAAAAATGTGATAATTTTGACAAATGTCACATAAACTGATTTTAGTAGTTCTAAAGCAAACTGCAACAAAATCATCACTAAAATGTTTCACTTAACTGAACATCTTGTCTATGCCTTGCAAAACTTAAATGTTCCAACTGCTAGCGGTTCATATTACGTGCATTTATGAATCGCAGTGCAAATTTTGTTTTCTCGTACGCATTATAATGCCAGACTGCAGTTGCACAAAAGCTATTTTGTTTTACTGTTGCAGACAACTGCAAGTAAGCACTACAAAAGCAATATGGATTTTCTTATTGCCGATTTACTACACCGTTAAATTTGCCCTTGCAATGTTATACGTGCTGCTGCGCGATATAACTTAATGCGACACGAATGTTGAATACAGATTACCATAAGCTTATGAGCTTACTTTGCCGAATATCTTTTTTTTGTTTAGTCGATTTTCTGCTTCATCCAAATCATAACATAAGCTCGAGAAATCGAACGAAAACCTGCCAGAGAGAGAAAGGGAGAGAAAGAGAAGCTAGAATTGACACGGACACAGATATTCGAGAAATTAATGGCTTGCGAGAAAGACGACGGCATATTTCGTGAACTGCTGCAACAGCTGCTGCCAACAGCGATTTCTCAAACGAACGCAGTCCACTCCATTAGACTCACTGACCGGCTTCATCCTGCACTGCGTCTCTATATCCTTCGCACAGCATCCTGCAGCCTTCAGTTAGATCTATGACTCTCTGACGTCACCGCATCCGCAAATCAGTCTGAGAATTAATAATTCTCTGACGGATTTCTGAATCCAGAAGACAGATTCCTGTGATGTACAGCTGCCGCAGGCAATTTTATCTAAGATCCGTCGGTTTTCAGTCAGTGTTTTGCACGTATAGCTATACCCGCAGCAAAAGTATATAAATGCTCTGTAAATTCATGCATGTAATTTTAATTTTTGAGACAATTTTCTGAACTATAGCAGATTTCGTGCGTTTTACTGGTCAGTTTTTATTTGAAGATTTATATACCGGTAATTTGCTAAAACGTAGGTTTATTACGAGCATTCACCGCCAAAGTAGTACCGTAGCTTCTTAACATTTTGGATTTGGATATTTAGTCGGCAGGGTCCCCAAACTGGGGCATCGCACCGACGGGCTGTGGTGTGTGAACAACTTGCCCAAGGTTGTTACTTGAGAGTGCAGTAGTTAGGGATCGAATCCACGACCTCGCGGTCATTGGGTCCGACACGCTAACCACTAGACTACCAAGCCACACCTTGATTGAAAGTGAAGTTTTGGCAGACTTACGAATAACGGTTTACAATAGCTCGTAACGTGCCGTGCTCCGCATAGCAAGCATCTACGGGAAATGATTGCACTACGCCACAAAGTGCAAAGAGACAAACTAACCTTGGAGCATTTTGATAGAAGTTCACGCTACTCCGTCAATAGCAGAAAACCACGTTTTCGCGCGACAGATTTAATGTTTCACTGCGGTCAAAGTCGACCTCGTCACGTCGCCGTTTGTGGAACTAATTGACCAATAAAACTGCGCTAAGGAGTGCAAAGGGACAGACTCATCTCTGCCGCACAAGCGTCTGTTGCGGACTACAAACCACGTCGCAATAATCCGCTTCAGAACAGAAAGTACGTACAAACGCATCGGTCGGCGAGTTCTTTCTATTCGCAATCGGTACTCGACGCTATATTCCAGTTCCTTCTGTCTCCTTTGCAAGTGCATGTGAAACAGTAAGGCATACTGTATGGTAGAAACTGTTCAGTCCAAGCTTTTATTGAATTAGCATCGTCACGAGAGGCAACAGCACCGGCATGCTGACTCTATACGTCCCAAGACTCGATTCTGAGATTAGCTTAGATCTGACGAGGTTTGAATGCAATCAGGGAACGACATGATGACTGACTGCATAAAGTCTTCAGACAACAAATATCATCACACCTGCTGTCAATATCAGTTACGACGGAATTTATAGAATTTCGGAGAATGTGTCAACAAGCGAAATTTAGGCAGCATAAAGCCCAAATTCCATCACGCCGACTTTGAGGGAACTTCGCAGCTACACCTCCACCTTGCCTCTGCATCAAGACCACGACAAAAGACTTTAGTCCCTCAAACCTCCTACTTTTACATCCCAACTTTTACATCATGGCAAATCAATTTGCCAATGCTTCGCTGCAACAGAGTCAATCAACTGAGTGATGTGGGCTATTTTGTACAGTTTAAACGTAGCCTAACAGATAATTAAAAAGCTTTTCAGGTTGTAAAGTCTGAGTTTCTATAGGTCTTTCTGTGACATGGGAATGAAACCATTAAAGCCAAATTAATGCCAAATTTCAGTGTCACTGCCAAACTAAAAATAAAACTGAATGCAAAATTTAAAAATAGCGCCAACGATGCCGAATAATTAAACCAAATTTTCACTGCCGAACGCCTTTGGAAAATGCCAAAAATGGATTTTAAAACATTTTAAAATGCCAGTTGGCCACGCTGAGAACCAGCTGTAAACTGGCATAACGTGAATGACGTACGTGCTGACACTTATCCGCCGCCGGTGGCGAGTCTAGCTTCTATTGGCGACACCGATAAGCAGATTACGCAGTCCAATGATCACCCAACTGACCGACTGACCATGGATTGACCGACCGCCATTGAGTGACGACGATAAGTCCGACTTTAGGCTACTCCACTCGCCTGCGCAACGACCCGCCATCGAGGTCCTTCGGTGCCGTATCTTTATGTGCTCTTTCGTGCTTAGATATGGGAACAATTATATTGAACATCTCTGACATTACGTTGAATAGTTTGCGTTAAAGCTATATATAGTTGAATATACAAAATTCCCACGGTATAGTGCGGCAACATATTCGAGGTTGGTGACAGTTTTTGTTATAGCTTCTTCCACAGTTTCTCGACAAATGCAAAAGTAAAAAATATGAAAATCGATCCAAATTTACAAAAGTTATTGTAAAAAGCACAGTTTATGTAACTTTCGTCCGAATTACTTTAATTCAAACTTTTTGTTCATTTTAGATAATGTAGAGCTGTTGATGTTATATATGATTCAAGAAGTCAGTCAGTCTGTAGAAAATAAGTAGAAAATATATTCCGTTTGAGTTGCTTAATTTTTAACTTTAAAACTGTGAGGCAGATCATTTGATGTAAATTACAGTTTCTGTACATAATTTTAATAAAACAAGCAAAAGCTGCGTCACTTATTCTGAGCCGGCCAGGCAGCAGCGTTTCGTCGTACCATTCAGCTAGCGATTCTCCTGCGATCGATTTCTCGTATCATAGCGAAGCCGCTTATGTCGACAGATCGAAACCCGACCGATCAACGTCCGCCCGCGGACTTCCGCTTCCGTTCGACGATGACGAAGGAAATTAGTCCTTTCAGTGCACCCAACAAACCAATATATTATGCTACAGCCGCCTCGCCCGTTTCCGTAGCAGTGTATAGGCTTCGGCACGAAAATAATCCTCTTATGTCGTCGATATTATGGCGGTCAGAAACGGAGAACCGGCAGTGTTATAATACTTTGCAAATTTCTCTCTTCGTTTTGTGTTCATCATCATCATCATCATCATCATCATATTAGTTTAATCAACAATAGTTGGCAGACCGCAACTAGAATTACAATACAATCTCGATCAATACTAGTTACTTCAGATAGAAGAAAAATTAAAACTGTTGTAGAAACAAACTCATACGACGAGATTAAAAAAAACGAAACTGCACAATTTTAACATAATTCTAAGTGTTGAATTGAGTCATATGAATGTTATTTCATGTTCCTATTTTTTTGTAATTAGTTGATTATAACTGACCAAACAATAAGAAAAACACGTCTCATGGTATAGAATCCGGATTACCCTATTGAAAATTTCAAAACCAGATAATCAACAACAACAATAAAGATAACACTACATTGACCAAAATCATGCCCAAAAATTAAAAAAATAACTTTCGTCATTTGCTCTACATTTGAGTTTTTTTCATTTACTTTGCATTTTCATGTAGTTTGTATTTCATATCTTTATTGCGCTTTCTTTTCTGTCTCTTATTCTGCAGCTAAAGGTGATTTCGGACTTAGTTCAGCGCCCGGTGTAAATTTAATACTATTCTGCAGTTTAAAAAACACTTCTAGTGAGTATATCGGTTACTGTTATGCTTCGATGTAGCACTGTACTACTCATCGAGTTGTGTGAAACTGGGTGAACATTATTTCTTACAATCAGTTAGGAACACGTTTTTGCGTTCCCCGTGAATTTTAACCTAAAAGGAGACATGCGGTGTGTGATTCAAATTGTATTGGCATACACGAGTAATTGACATTGGCAATCTTTTGGCATACTACGCAAACGCATTGCTTCATCATTTGATGAAACAGCCAACCACACGAATCCAAAGAAAAGACAAAAGCTAAAAAGAGAAAGAACACGAAGAAAAAAACGAAAAACAAACGACAAAGATAAACTTTAAAAAAGCGAAATAACGAGAAGAGGCAACTGACGATTTTGTGGTTGAGATGCTGTAGCTCCTTGACGGCGGCAGCATCGTGTCTCCTGGAGTCCTTGGGCTGCTGCTGCTGCTGCTGATAATGATGCTGTGTGGATGCGGATGATGGCGCCGGCTGCGGCTGCAGAACGCGCTTGAACGGCGCATACTTGCACACCAGGTACATCTCTCTCGCTCACACCTGCAGATGAAAAATGGCATCAAATTTATTTCGCAGCCCGAAACTTTCGTTTAAAAAGTTTGACGCTAAAATTTTCAAAAATTTCGCAGGTGTATGTTTTTTTTAAAATGCAGGTATTATAGGGATACGCGGCGGAATAAGTAAACAGTAAAAGGTACGTATATAATATAAATTATTACATCACAATCACAACATTCTCGGCTTGTAATTGCTGCATTTACCTTTTTGACATTTTTTAACGTTACGACAGAACTAAAACAAAACAAAATTCAAGCTACTCGAAAAAAGTCACGAAGACGAAGTACACGACTCTCACATAGAGACGAAAAAATTCATGAAATTTCTTAGCTAAGAATTTCACTGGAAGTTTCACGGTGATTTTTTCTCAAAAAAATTGTACAATTCGTAAAATCTATGAAACTGTCAAACGTAAAGTTATGATCGCACATCTCTAGACTCTCACCTGTGCGTGCTTCTGTCGTTATCTGGTCGCCGACGAGCTTTGACCGGCGACAGCCGAGCCGAGCGGCGGCGGCGGCTGTGGTCTCACATCGATCGGCCGCAGCACCAGGAGTTTCAGCGGCGGCGCCGATCACCAGCGCGCAATGCAAGAGACTGACTGCATGGGCAGACGGCGGCAGGCACAATCACTGCAGAGCAGCTCGAGCAACCTCCAATTACGCACACTCGCTGCGAGCTTGGGCGACGTCGACGAACGTTTGATCGCTAGCACGCACTGCTTGCCTTGCCTTGCCCACTGCTCAGCAGCCGACAGACGAACAGACCGACGCACGCAAGCAGCTGCTGCAGCAGCACCAGCCAAAACCTACCTACCCAATGGTGTTCGTGCCAGGGACCCCTAATTTTTGGGATGTCAGAAAGTTATCTGGAGATTTCTTCTTGTCGGAAAATTTTCGTCCGAAAATGCAAAATTTGGGGCTGAAAAAGAACTCATTTTGAGAAAATACGGTATTCGCAACTGTCTGTCGGAATTCCGTTGGCAATTTGTAGCCTGTCGAAAAAAAATGCAACTTCCTGCACTGCCTACCACGACGCCGCTGTATACTAACTTACTGGGTGCCGCAGTGGCTTGGTAAAACAAGAGGGTGCGGCCGTTGAGGGGCCGCCCGCTATGGGGCCGAACTTGCAGCTGAGTACGGACAGACGGAGGGAACGGCCGTTGCCATGGCAACGAAGGCACCCGGGGCAAGGCGGCAAGGGATCCTTACGCCACCTGCCAAATATCAAGTTGATCGGACAACAGGCAGCGAAGTTATGGGGATTTTTTGCAAACAACGCAATTAGCCGCCGTGACC
>Ga0056128_1012326_pt1 | contig 10443 bp, 6 predicted proteins | sample WorMetLIZISLAND2_FD_71113 | JGI IMG/M metagenome (GOLD analysis project Ga0056128, IMG submission 71113) | Marine gutless worms symbiont microbial communities from Max Planck institute for Marine Microbiology, Germany - Olavius geniculatus... ... | reverse complement strand
CCCCCACTCATCTTAAAATAGGCCTCTTACTTCTCAAAATGAATATCGTTAATCGTTATTATGCGGTCGTCTTAATAAGTCGCATTACGGGTCATGCCTGTCCGTTTGTCCGGTCGTCTCTCACTCTGTCCGTTTTTGGGTTCTTAATCGAAAACCAAAATTAACGTAAACGTCCCCCAGAGCAGGAGTAGCCGGTGTGCTCATTTGAAATAAAGGTCGAAGATCAGAGTCATCGGGCGTCAAAACCACCACAAAAGGCGCGTATATTACGTAAATATCTACATGCGGCTAACAGATCACGGGCTGGTCAGTCGACCGGCTCACGCGCGTCGGGCGGCTTCGTTCACTGCACACTGGCGCAATGCAATGGGCGTGTACGACTTTCGGCAAGTGGATGGACGGCCGCATACATGGCGTGCCGACATCTTTGCTCGTTTATAGGCCTACTGCAGCACAAACGTCGTAGGCCTATATCCTAGCACTAAAAATAGGGTCTAAGTAATAGCAGCTAGCAAAATGTGAAAATGTTGACTCTTTGACAGTAGCGTATAGTCGTACAGTGTATAGTGTACGTACACTAAACGCACAGTAATTTAGTACTTGCATATGGTTAGATACCTAATAATGTAATGGAAGTCCTCTATAGCATACCAAGCAGAAAGATGGGTAATGATAGAAAGAGCCCAGCTGAGGCAGCCGTTCGAGTAACGGAACATTTTTCCAAGTAGCCGACAACTCTGCATATACAGCCAGTTTCACCGTTACTGCGCGCACACTCTGCACATTCTTACATCATGTTACACAGCTATAAAAAACAATAACTACGCACAAGTGATGCTAGGATAATGTTAATTGTTTGACGCTTAAACATTGAATAAAATTAGCGTATCAACATTCGGCAAAACTTTAACAAGTTTTAAGATTCAATCACACAGTAATCAACGTGACCAATCCTGAAATCTACACGTAGTAGGCCTACAACGTAGACACAGTTTATAATAGCAGCAAGCTAAGAAGACGGTACACTATGCGGCCGTCAACCGTAACTCTAACCCTGGCCTTGACCTTTGACTTTTTGAACGAAAAATTGGCACATCGGTTACTCCGTTGACAGCAATTTTGTATGCATGCGTTTTGGAGTTAGAAGCCCGTACGGGACAGACAGACGGACAAGAAGACTGACAGACGGACGGGCATGACCCGTAATACGACCTAGTATAATGTCATAAGAAGCATCGACGGACCTGAGTTCGGCATCGCGGCAGTGGGCGAGTTTGACAGCGAGGAAGCACTGCATGCAGATGGTCAGCAGACAGCAGACGTCGAGCGCAACAGTCACCGCAGCTAGCGCTACAGTTACCTCCTCGACAACCGTCCGCGTTATCATCGTTCCACCGCTACTGATGTCATCAGTCTGCGACGTCGCGGCCGGCAGAAGCGAGTCGACAACGTTCGTGGTCTGCGCTGCGTCGTCGTGGGAGGTAGATCGGCGTGCCGTAAGGTGCAGCAGCAGCTGCACACTGACCACGCTCAAAACCAGAGCGACCACCGCCACGATCGCCATGCCGGCCAGCATGCTGGCCAGACCACCGGCGCAGTCAGCGGAGCCCCCGGATCCCGCAGTGTAGAGGTTGAGACGCCCGCGTGCGGCGCGTAGTCGACGTCGTGTCAGCACAGCCGGTGGCGTCTCGCAACCTTCACAGCCGCCAGTGACAGCCGCAGTCACGCTGTTGGGTCGCCTCGTCGTAGCGTCAGCATGTACGACTGACGTAGGTCCGTTCAGTTCGACGTCGTCTGACGCCGGTGGAAACGTTCGTCGACAGCGCAAATTGTTGCCGGTCAACGTTGAGCCGCGTGGTACCGCGGGTGACGCAGCTGATTGCGGCGCAGCTGACGGTGGCGGCGGTGGGCTTGGCAACAGACGTCGTTCGACGTCGGTTCGTTTCTTCAAGTACCACGACGCCGGCGGCAGTGAAGGCCCGGTGGCGGGGCTGGGGGCACCGTGCTGGTTGCCATGACGACGAGGTCGCGGCGCGGCAGGTGCGCTGTGGCTACGTGCATGCTGCTGTCGTACCTCGTCGTCGTCATCGTCGTCGTCGACGTGCACCGCGACTCGGTCCATCGGGACTGAATACAGCAGAGCGTCGCCGTCCAACGGTGTCGTTAGTCTAGCCGCGGTTGAAATCAGCCTGTTAGTCGGCGTGAACGTGGACGTCGGCGCCGGAGGAACCACGTCACCAGACGACTGATCCAGACACCACGATGCACTGCCTGGTGTCGGACGACGATACGACGCAATGTCTCTGTCTGCAGCAGCGGATCGAGGATCAGCGTCGTCAGCGGGCGAGCTGGTACTGGTACCCTTGCATGGGACGTTGCTGTGTAACGCTGCCGACTGTCGAGTGGAATACGCAGCCAAGTCCTGACTGCCGCCAGCAACGCCGGACGAGTAGCCGTAGTTATTGTACTGGAACATCACAAGCAGACTTTCTCATTGCAGCTTGATACCACTCTGTCGACAACACAGCGCAGGACGTAATTTCTAACGGCCGGCATACACACAATCTCCGGTCTCCCCAAAACTAAATTGTTAGAGCGGAATAGAGCCTAGGAATAATAAGCTCAGCTAGAATACATCACATACACTCCACAGAAGGCATAATAAACTAGGAGAAGCATTATAATCTAATCAACGACATCTGCTACATTTAACAGTATTTCTACTCTCAGTATCTCTCATTTCATTTTTTTTAAACATTTCAGTTTTTTTAGTTTATGTGCTAGATTAAACTGACAGTTTGCTTGTCAGTTTTCGAGTGCAAATTCTCCATTGTATTGAATTGTAACCGTGCGAAACTCAGCTCGCACTCGTACTATCCTCATAACCTACGGTTGCAGTCATGCGTGATAAAAGCAAACGGCGATGTAGTCTGTGCGACCAGAGCGCGGATTAAGTATGTTGAAACATTGTCTGGAGTGGGATAAGTTCGTACTGCGTACTCACCCACTCCAGACTGTGGTTTAATATAGGCCCTATGCATAAGATGGTAAGCAGTGCAACGCCACAGCTGAGAGAGGCCACGTGCATCTTCCAGGTAGGTGTACGTCTGTTATCGAAGGCCATTAATCTAAGACGTCGCTGATCAGTAGTGAGAGGCTGTCTATCCACAATCACCTGCGGACAAGACGCCCAACTCTCAGCTGATAGCATCTAGCACGTACGTCAGCTACCAGCAGATGGTTTCCGTTACCATGCTACCCAGCATCTACTGACCGACAGCATGCAGCTATCTAACATCAGTACAGAGCTTAGGTGATCTACTGACCTATGTTTATACTCCGAGCAATTGATCTTTTTTAAAAATAAAGCGCAAAAACTTGCATCGAGTTACCAATGCTCCAAATTTTTATTTTGTTAATTATCAATAATACTACTGTGTGGAGTTACTCCACATGTGGTTGAAATCCAATTAAGGCCCATATGTAGACGTATTGTTGGCCTATAGTTGTATGCAGCATACGTAAAATGATCGACAAGACAAGACAACAAGCTGTTCCCCTGCATAAGGTGCAATCTTCCACTGGAGCTTATTCTCTGCGCCCACAATTTTTTGACGTCACAGCTGTATGACCCGTCTTACTGCTAGGTAATCCCGTTGCTGTTGACTGTCGGTCAGCAATATTTAGTAGAATGGCGTTTTTGTGTTGACCAGTGGTTGTGTTGCTGAAGCAAGTATATAGGCCTATATTAACTTAAGTGACGACTCATAAGTACGTTATCAACTTCTCGCAGCGAGCTCATCCATCGTCGACGCAGCACGTAGGGCCTGCGGTACAACAGATACTTTGTGTGGCACGCACATCGTCTCTATCATCTCTATGCACAATCAGACGCTTCTTCTCAAAATCAGACAGGAAAAACTCACTCAAACAGCCAACAGCGAACAGCCACCAGTCTCTGTGCTTTGATTACAACTTACAAGACCAGAGCTGTGACGCTGTGACCAGTGACCCGTGACTGCCGTCATGCGCCTCTGATTCGTTCGCGACATTTAATTTATGGCGCTCTAATCATAAATGTGTTTTGATTGTATGGCTGATTGGTTGAATGCTCGAAATGTCTGTGCTGATCTCCTTATGAAGTGCCACGAATCTAGGCCAAGTAATACCGGCAATTGTTACGCACAAATGTCACTGTCCATCTGAAGTCTTTTTGTCACACTGGCGCTATTAGGCCTGTAAGTTACATTATGATAACTATTATTATCATATGACATATACATTCATTTACAAGAGAAAGTTGAAGTTATAATTATAACCGAGTTATTTCACTATAGTAAGTTGTGGATTAAGTAACTAACTCACCGCTACTCGTATTCGCTCGCTGAGCGGCACTGCAGTTTCACGTAGAAGTAAAACACGACGTCCGTATAAGTCCGGTCGGCCGGCAGCTTTCATAACACGATGGAACTTGTGTCAGCGATTCCGTAAACAAGAAGCTCGGTCTTTCAGCGCTGTCGGCGTCTCTCGGCGGTCGTTCGTCTGCAGACAACGTACGCCGCCCGCTTCAATGCCTCACTCACTCCTTCACTCATTCACGGCGCGCCGTGTGCTGCAACCGCCACGTAGAGCCACCCCAGCGCCCCCGTCCAGCACTTCCGTGTGGTCTACGGCAACTCTGCGAGTCTACGGGCCGTTGAGAGCGTGCGCATGCCAAAACTACGTCTGGAGTGACGTGACTCGCGTACGAAACTGCAACATAACCAGCAGCTGCTGCTACGTGGTTCCTGACACACGGGCTCACGGGAGATAGGTCAGAACGCCAGGTCGACAGCCGGTAACATTAATCTACAACTTCCTCTTCTCTGTCGATCGCCCTCCGATAATGACTCGGCGAGTTGCATGGTATCGTCCGATGCAATTAAATCCCGTTAGCTCGTTCATGCATGTGTGTGTAGGCCTATACGACATTCGTCGCCTGGCGGGCGAGAGGTGCACGCAAAGCGACCGCAGAGATAGGCCTAGGTGACGTCTCCGATAGAGCACGTCTTGTCATTAAATCGCGTGACACCGCATGGAGCTATCTATCACTATCGTTCACACCTGCGAATAGAACAAGCGTCAAACGCATCAGCGGAATGTCGCGTGCATTCTAGCATGCCGTATAGCGACCACCCTACCACCCACGTCGCGTTAGGGGCAACGTTCGCATGGAAAGGGCTTCGAAACAGCCCAAACAGAGACCGGGAAACAGCTAGCATACGTTGAGTCGGCGATGCGCCGCACTGCCGCAGTACACATTATATCCACTATGGCCATCGCAATGGCCAAATGAATGGCAACATCACTATCTTGGGTGCTATGTCGACTAATTTCTCAATAAACTTGTTTAAATCTGAACGAAATTACGCCACACTAACGTCATATTTAAAAAAAAATATGTTTGTATCACAGCGGCTATATAAGTCAGAATTGCAGTTCAATTAGCCTACTTGATCGCAATAAAAGTTTATTTTAAAGTTCAAACAGTAATAATTTTTTAAATCAAACAAAATAGGCCTACTGCAATGAAACTCGTAGGATATGTGGCTGAATTTTTTTTCTGCGAGTATCGCAGATTTGGTGGAAAAAACAGACTATTACAATCCCAAAGATATAATTTTTTCCTGGTGGATTGTTTTTATTGGCGCCGAAGACTCCTGATTTTACTCTGACGATACTTTTGCGAAGCGCGCAATGTTTTTTGCACCGAAATTTACCATACGGCGCCACAGTCAGCAGAAAAATAGCACTACTCGACTAGGAAAGTACGAATGAATGCACATACGCATGAACGCCTTCAGTTTCAGGGTTTGTCCTAACATAATAATTATTACAACGCATGCACTGCAGTTTTTGCATTAACCTTATCATCAAAAAACGTACATAAGCCTATAGGTATAAGCGACACGTTTTGTGCTTAATACCAGTATAGACCTACGCGACGCACAGCACCAGCCATCGGCTCGGCTACCAGAATGCTGTCTCTTGTCTCGTATCTACCAATTCTTCCGGACTATCAAAATTCAGCTTAGCCTCCTATCCTCAGCAGGAACTGCGACGTTGCGTGTGCCGAAGCACTGTCAGCTCGATCACATCCACGACTCGCGACAGCGTAAGACCCAGGTCATGACTCGTGGAACAACACCATGCACTAACTTGGCGTGTCGGACGCATTCTATGGTCAGGCCTGTCATGGAGCAAATCCATGCGTTGCGCAATCAACGGATTCAACGTCATGCCCGCAGTCATTTGCGTGATACTTATATTCCATCAGGACTAAAGAGGCCAACAGATGATTATTCTACGGAGATTGTAGCAAATGTGTATAGCGAAATGTATTAATAAACAGAATAACAACATTAACAGGCTGACTGGACGGCATGAGACGAATGTGGACGATATCAGTTACCGTGTTTGCTAGAAAGTGCTGTCATCTGGCGAATGCAGCTGCATCGAGTGGCAATGCACTGTGTAGGCCCCTACTTGTTTTCCTCGAAGTTTTCTGATGTCGCTCTAAGTACTTACTTAGCCTTAAGGTAAATTGCATAGCGGCCGGTCATAGTCAATGGAAGTTAAGATAAGTCAAAGTATGATACAAAGCTTTAGCAGACATTAAAAGTGCGAACTGTTTGCAGATGTTATCATGTGTCTGAGTCTCTGAGAAGAGTAGGCCCCGGCACTAGGTATCTGTGCATGCAGAATGATTCAACATAAAACATTTCAACGCAAAAATTGCAACATATGCGTATAGGCCTAGTGCCAAAATAGTTGAGACCTACAGCAAATTTTCGTCGTTTATTTAGCACATACGAGTACGCCGTGTCTCGGGAAAAACAGTCAAAATTGTTTTCCCCACAACTTTGTGAAATGTTTACTAAATTTGATAATTTTTGGCATAAAGATGGCCAAGACGATGAATCGTGCAATGTAAACTCATTTTCTACCTCACCTAATTTATACCAACGCACTAACGTGTGAAACATAAATGTTCCAAATTCTTGCATAACCCAGAGTTATTTTCTAAGTAAACGCTGTAACGACTTAATTAAGCACAAAATAAATCTCAACGTAAATTATTTAGCAGAATTCGAAGTTTGTGTAACAAATCTTTTGCAAATAATCAAAATTTATGTCCAAAGTGGGCCCCACATACAAAGACAATGGCTTAGATGCAACGCCACTGGCTGATTGCGGAATCAACAAATGACGGATCAAACGGCATTCACTCATCGATTAGACGTGTTTTAAGCTCATCAGTCAGCCATTTTGTTGTCTGCCATAAAATATTTAATACCACAAAATTATTAAACCACGTGGCACCCTCTGTTGAATTGATTATGCAAAGGTAAGCAATCCGATACAAATAACTACCGCGTAATGTAACAATTTGGAGCATCTGTGTTTCACACGGTAGTGCATTGACATGAATTAGTTGAGGTGATAAATGAGTGAACCTTACATGATTCTGTCGTCTTGGCCATCTTTGTGCCAAAAATTATTAAAGTTGGTGGAAATTTGACGAAGTTATGACAAACACAATTTTGACTGTTTTTGAGACACGGTGTAATATTTCGTAAGCCTGTTCTGTCGCATCGAATTCAGTGTTCGATTTTTGCTAATCAAATTGCCTACTATCGCCACTCTTGACGAGAAGCCTAATTAGATCACGTCAGATTTCCAAAGTAATTACTAAAAATACAACAACCACCAACCATAACACGTGAGACGAGGAAACCTATAATCAATCACAAGCTTAAACAATGTTTGCTATATTAGCATTTCGCTTCCGCCGTGTTTAAACTGCGAGTCAAGAGGATATGGCATGACATGCGACACTTGGCAATTTCCAAAACATTGCTGAAAATGCACTGCCAGTAGGCTTTGGCTTATTGATATAAAGTTACTTCTATTATTACATTTATAGACAAAAAATAAATTATAGTATTAAAATTATAGTAGGGCCTATACTAAGATTACTAAAACATGCGTTTTGCTTTATGATTATGAATGCCGGTATGTCGGGAAAGCTTATGTGCCCGCCATACTCAGATGTGAGATCACATGTCATTGTAATGCCGAGTATAAAATTAACTTAATAATGTGATCGATGTATGTAATTGTCTGCTCTGAAAAAGTACCTAATTCGTTGACTAATTAAATAATATAAACGTTACACTCGAGATTCGAGACATGAAACGATTTTTTAGAAAAATAATTATATAATGTGAAATGAAAGTTTATTTCATAACTGTTACACATTCGCAAGTTTTATGAATTTCACTACACCCAGTTTTACATGGAAATATAATTGGTGAACGTCTGCAGTTTACGATTAAGAGATAACGATAATAGTTTTATATCCTACGCATCATTCATAAATGATAATGTAAACTACGTGTTTTTCTCATCCCGACTCGACAACACTGGTACGAACTTTCGGCAGAGCAGAAGTAATAAACGTGCCAGCTTCAGGAGGTTAAAAATCAATGTCACTTGTCTCAAAAACTTAAAAAATAGGCCTAATGAATTTTTAGCATAAACGTTTACACTGTTAGGCCTTATAGACTCTCCCCAAGGCCCCCTATCGCCCGATATACAGAAGTGCCCAGCTATCACCTTGAAAAGAAAAGTTCGAAATTTCCACTTTTGTCCCTAAATGTTAAAAAGAGGATCGCAGACAAAGACCGTAATTTTATATTTTTGGAAGCCTTCGCTCGAGGGCTATATCACTTGGCAACTGCAAGGGTGGCTGCGTATATGTCGTCACTTGACGTCGACGTGTTTGCTTTCTCATGTTTTCGAACTTATCGCAGACACAATTCGCTTGTGTCCTCCTGTATAGGCTACTTGGTGTGACGTCATTAGCGTCGCCAGCAATAGGTCACTAGGACACTTGCCCCCTCAACTTCCAACAGTTCGATTCTTCATGCCACTTAAGAGCCGCGCACTGTTGTCTCTGGCTTAATATAACTCAAACTCACTTTCGACGTCATTGCGCATTTCGCACGCGAATATACAGGTATACAGCTTCATCAGCGTACATTGCACTAATTACATAGGCAGTATTTTTCGTGTGTCATCCGAAAATTATTTTTTGTCAGTTTCGTACCCGCTTGCAGCAAATCCTAGCGAGCGACGCCACTGCCCACTTATAGCATCGTCAGCGTTTCACGCACGACTTTCAGACTATGTTTTATGTGTCACCCTTAAATTATCTAGCATTAGAGACACTGTAGATGTGCTACACAAATGCATTTTGATTCTGATTCTGATTCACTGTGCGACGTTGTCAGACGAGTGTTGGCTGCGGTGACGTCTGCGCGGCGGCCGCAGAGCGACGGGCGTCGATGGCTGTAGTGGTTGTGAAACGCCGAGCTGCAGCTGCTGCCAACTGGCGCCTGGAGTCGAACCAGCGACATGTCAGGATGCGCCAGTAAGTCCGACGGAAGTTGGCGTTGCACAGCGCGTAGCAGAGCGGGTTGACCGTACTGTTGATGTAGCACAACCAGTAGCCTACATGTAACATACATTGTTCACACTTCTCAGCTACCTGCATGTGTATCATTAGGGCAGAATGTTTTTATGTAATCATGTCTAGACCATTTTTGAAAATGTGCATTTCACACACGTAGACCTAAACACTCTTTACCTTCAAGCAGGGCACGATTCTTTTAAAATGTGTTAAAAAATTTCGCAAATGTTTTAAACATGGACGTTGTCGATGTAGAATAAAATATTTTACAAATATTCGTAAAAATAGTATTCGTTGTACATGTAGCCATGGCCTTAGAAATGTAAGTATTGACGTTTGTGATGGAAGCCAAAAATATTACGAACTACAGACCGTAGTGCTAGACTGAACCCGACTTGGATTGCGAGCGTCACAATTGTGTCTAAAGTAGAGAGCTGCACGGTAATGGGGACGGCGGTAATACCGCGGTAACCGCAGTAATACCGCGGATTTTCCCCGTGAACCTTGCGGTAATACCGCGGGGATGGAGTCATCTGTTGAGGGGTTATCGCGGTAATGGAACATTTGTTTGCGGTAATACCGTGGTAGTCAACATCTGCTATTTTTAAAGTTTGAACTTTGAACTAAAGATCGTCTTCCTGCGCTAATCGTAAGCTAGCACTGTAGCAGCAAGTTCATTGACGTTTTTTAAACTTTCGGAGCACGTACATCTCTATCTTCCTCATCGATTTTTTGCTGTATCGTGTCATACAAGACTAAATATTTCACTTCTGGATTGTGGCACCTAAATATGTAGTTTAGTAGAAAAAAAACACAAATAAAATTAGTCTGAAAGTGCTTTAATGTACGGTAATATAATGCGGATGGCAGCAATTTGTGCGGGGACGAATGGGGATGGGGACAGGTTTTTAATGTGCGGGGATGGGGAT
>Ga0056128_1012322_pt1 | contig 10444 bp, 2 predicted proteins | sample WorMetLIZISLAND2_FD_71113 | JGI IMG/M metagenome (GOLD analysis project Ga0056128, IMG submission 71113) | Marine gutless worms symbiont microbial communities from Max Planck institute for Marine Microbiology, Germany - Olavius geniculatus... ... | reverse complement strand
GTCTCGTAGCCCCCGCTAATTGGGGGGGTGTCGCCATTCTTCAGGGGGAAGGCCCTGGCGACAAGTATGATAAAATCATCGTCTTATAGTCTCGATCATGGCCTAGAGAGTTCGGTTTGGTCCGACGTTTTTGTAGTATTGTTTTATATAAAAAAAAACATTAATCAGAACTGCTATTTTAATACCGGGAGAACTGGAACGGTGCAATGCAATCACGTGACGCGTGAGTGAGTACGACTTTATTAACCGTTCACGTCACGTCCCGGCGCCGTCAGTAGCGTGTATACTCAACATCCGGGCGGCCGTGACGAGTGACGTCATATCCGGTACTTGTACTTCCGGTGGCCATGACGCCGCAGAGTCGGCATGCATTAATAAAAACAGTCGTCACGCGTAGAGATGCGATTGAGATTGGTTAATCTAATTTACGCTGTGAGTGTAACCGCAAGGGGCGCTAGACCACAATAATTGGAGGAGCTAACTGCACGATTCAATGAGTCAATAATTGAATAACAGTCTGATCTTCAGCGCCTTATATGGCCAACCCATTATCACCCAGCCATCAGTATCATGTTGGATCAAACTCTGATATTAAGATGTTGTAAATCTGAAAACAAAAGAAATCGAAAACGCCATTTTAGAAATCTCATCAACTTCAGTTTTAGAGACACAATATACAAAGAAAATTGTATCTAGGGACAAAATCTTGCATTACGGCTGCCTGTCCACACAAATGTTGGGGGTCAATAATGCCACTTCCGCTGGTCGCTAGTGCGTGCAGTCGATGCAAGTGTCAGGTAGCGTTGCCGTCCATCCAAACAGTCATCAACTATCGTATAATTGTCGACTGCATCCTGCGCTAGCAGCCGAATCTAACAGCACAGCAAATGGTTAGTGTGGGGTTTTGTTGTCATAGCAGAACAACTTGTACAGTTAGGCCGCTCGCACACGTGCGCGAAAAAGTAAAAATAAAACGAAATATAACAGGCTAAAACGACTGTAAAGCAATGTATTGTGTTTTATTGCATTGCACGCGAATCCGGCAAAAAAAATACTTTTTTCTGCAAATCTGCAGCGCTTTGCAATAAACAATAAGCAGAGCTAAGGGCGATCGTATCCAGTATCCAGTTGTTTTAGCCTGTTTTGCTTTACTTTGTCTTATTTCATTGTATCGCACATGTGCGAGCGCCCTTTACCTGTGATATGTGATTGCCAGTTACAATGCAGAGATGCAAGACTCGCAGAACGCCAGTAAACACTTTCGCGTTTCGCTATTGCGTTATTACCGGGCAAACCGTGAGCGTCACTTGACTGACAATTTTTATTGTTGCTAGAAGTTTTGCAAGAGTTTTTCGCGCATTCTCGGCAGCTTTCAACTGCTTGTTTGCTGTGTTCGGCAGTAATCGTCGACGTAGTTTTGATACAGGGACAACCCGCCGATGGCGACTGTTTAACGTTCTAGTCGGCACTGCTAACGATAGCGTCATGTCAGTGCTATTAACCGCCGGTAAAAACAGTTGGAACAAAGTACAAGACGAGGACAAGAAGTGCAGAAAGAGATCAAGGTAACGACAATAATATAACAATGGCAGCTATAAAACGTGGGCTTGTGCATTGTAAAGTAGGCCTAAGCTTAATAATTTGTCGTAATGGAATATGGGCAGTTAGAATTTCCTAGCACTGGGTTTTTTCGCACTGGGTTCTATTTCTGCCGCATAATGTATACACTAGGTTTAGTTTATTTTTACGGCAGTTCGAATAGGTTGCATTACGAGTCTTGCCCGTCCGTCAGTCTCTCTGTCCGTTCGTCTGTCTCTCCCGTACGGGCTCGTAACGTGAAAACGAAAAGCGTATAGGGAAACCGGTGTGTAATTTCAACTCAAAACGTCAACAGTATGGGACGACCGCATAACATCTCGGCACTGGGCTTACATGTCTACATCTTGTAGTAACTCTAACGTTTTTTGTGGCCTACGACTTATAAATCGTTGGTGATGTCAGTTACTATAGCCTATACATGATGATGTCGTCGCATTGTAGCACAACTTATTTCGTACTCATGTTGAAAACATTTTACACACTACCTCGGGTCCGGTGAGAGAGTGCGCAGCCTTGAGATGTTTCAATGTTAGTCAGAAAATGATACAGTATAAAAATTATAACTAAAGCCCAAGCTTCACCACTACGCTGGTTTGTTTTGGACTCGTTGGACAACATGTCGTGCCACAAGCTGTACAACATCTTGATGTAGCAAGAAGCTTGTGGACTTCTTGTAGGTTTTCGATTTGATATGAACTTGTGTCGTACAAATAAGTAAAAATTGTTGATGATTCGCTCCAGGCTTTACATTTATTGTGGATTATTCAAATAGAAGCAAGTGCAGTTTACGTTTCCTGGTGTGGTGTGTATAGCAGTGGACGGTCGTTGACTCTGACTGGTGCACCAGTACCGCCACCGTACTCGAACGACCGTACGTCCGTCTGGTACTGGCCACTCGATGGCGTTCAGACGACGGTCATGTTCAACAAGCTGACCATGGAGGTCTGGTGCAACGGCCGCACACTCCAGCCCACCGTCGTACGTGACGTCTGCGGTCATCTGCTGTCTTTGTAACATAAGATTAATTATACACGTTGGCGCAACTACCAAGGGAGGATGGATGGGATAACGTCCTCCCTAACTTACGATATCTTATTTCTACAACTGGCCGTCACAAACTTATTTTACAGCTGTAGCTAAAATTTGTAGCAACAATAATTATAACAACTGTGTCATGTTGTGGGGCGCTACGCGTGAGAACATGCTGGGAAGCTTATAACGCTCCACCAGAGCCCCTGCTACATTTGGGAGAAAGTTTAAAAACGAAAAAGGTAGAAAAAGGCGCAAAAGGAGTACGAAATAAAAGGGAAAAAGTAGACCGGAGAAAAAAAGGAAATAGGAAGAGAGAGAAAGTGGTTTTTATCTTTTAAAATGTAGTCGCGCCCCTGCTATCATATCAAAGCTTTACACTGCTGCATGCGAGTATAAAAAGTGGCACTAGTATTTCTCCAAACAGTGGTACCAAGCTGACCCTTCACTCACATTTACTGGCTTTCGGATACCGGCGTACGGTCGGCCTTTCCTAGCGACAGCTGAGCTTTTTGTCCTTCAGCTACTTCAGATTTCATCATGTCATGTGAATAATGTAGTCACATTATAAAAAATGTAAATTTTTACGACAATTTTTGCGCTTAATAATTAACATGACGAAGCGCAAACATCTTCGTTTTATTTGTCGACAAATTCTGACGAATGTGATGTGTTGCAGACGAAGACGAGAGACTACGGAGCACAGAGTATTGAGTTTCCGCTGCAATGTTCATACGACAAAAACGCGACAATTCACCGAGCCTGCATCCACATGGAAGCCTCTAGACACGCGTTTCTCGGTGGCGGCGGACGGCGCAGGCAGAGCGACACGTCGACGGCAGGACACAAACTGGCACTTTACGTCGACGATCAGCACATTGACGAGCACGTAGTCGGTGCCCGTCACGTGACCGCTTCGCTGCCTTAGGCCCGAACTCCACTCCTCTAGTTATGGATTTGTCGTACCGCATGCTGACAACAAGCCATATACTATAAGAACATCACAACAAATCAAAAGTCTACAGCAAATCTACAACATCTCGACATGTCAAGATGTTGTAAAACAAATTCCGCAGCCAGAATTTTTGTCTGATGGTTGACGTTTATCGGTTTTTCTATTCTTTCCGTTTCCTTTCCCTCTCTTAACACACATCTCGTCGCAATATTTTGGTCGTTTATGTGTATTGCAAATGGCTGTGTTTTGTTGATTTGTCAAGTTAAAGAATTCCCAACATTTCGAAAGGGGAGTTTGAACCCGTTATCCTTTCCTCTTTAACACGACTTTGTATGGCATCTACGTACTTGCTGTATAGCCAACGACATGCTGTAGGCTACAACAAAATCCATTACAGATCGAAGTAGCGCCAACTCGTAGCTACAGCCGCTACAGCGTACTGCAGATAAATGGTCATCGTCAGTCCGGTGTGTACCGCGTGTTCGTCGCTCGCTGGCTCATTTGACGATACAAAAACATTTAACAAAAGCGTTTGTGTGTGACAGGGACACGCGTGAACGTCGACCCAACTTTTCCAGTTAGGATTTAACACGTTTTCCACTATTCTACTAAAAGAATTGTTCGCAGTTTTGTCTGCATATAACTGGAACATGGCCTAACTCATATAGTGAGGTTATAATAACTGTCTTTGTGATCGACATTTTACTGCAGGCTTATAAATTTTTCCTCGTCGGAATATCGTTGTATATAATTTAATTGCACAGTGGTTTATAGAGCTGAAATATTACAAATTTACAATAATATTTAATTTTACTGTACTTTGTCGAACAAAGTGCAAAATGTGCTAAAATTCGAGTAATACTTTCCCTTACGTCACTGAGTTTTGGACTGGCGTTTCCTACTTCTTTTTCAAGACTCGCTACGTTTCTGATTTTGACAAACAGTTCAACGGCCGCTGCGCACTTTACTGTAGGCTACAAGAAAACTGGGCTAATGCTCATGAGACGCGCGACACGGGTTGTTTTGGTCTATGTTTAGTAATTTCGATCAAAATTCATTTTTGACGCGCTACATTTATGCTGTAGGCCTATGGCACGATGGGTCTGTCTGTCGTCTGTCCCTCCGATCGTCCGCATGTCACGAATGTACCTTGGCTAACGGGTAAGTTTTATAAAAAAAAACTTTTTGCACGAATAATTAGCGCTGTGTTGAGGCTCTACACGTATAAAATTTGAGGGATGCAATGCAAGGGAAACATATTCAAATTTGGTGTTGAATGGAGGGGTAGGAAAAATGTTCGTTTCTAACGGAAAACCAGTCATATCTCGGAAACGGTGAGAGATAGGGCCATGGTTACTATTAATCGCTAATAAAAAGTAGCACACACCCTTTCACAGAACATAAAAATCATTGACTTTGGATAGCCCTTTTAGATGAAATGAAAATCATCGACCTTAAATGACCTTGAAGGCCATGTTTGGATTTCAAGGTGTTCAAAGTCATTGATGTTGGTCGTTTCGGAAAGGTTGTAAAAAGTTGTTAGCAGTGAGTCTGTACCTATTTGCAACCGTTTCATGCTAGATTAGTCGACAGTAGAGTTTTGAAGGGAATACACAAACTTGACGCCCTCGTGCGGAAGACTCCTTGAACCTAAGGGCAGGGAATCGAATCTAATCTTACACCGCTAAAATCTGCGTTTAATGGCGAAAATCTTGCACGCAGGTTGTCTTGGTTCATCTGCAGCCATTTCGGCACAGTTCAATTTTAAAATGTGCACCACAGTCTAAAATCGCGAACAATTTACCAAAACCGCGCGGCTTATTTTTAGGGTTCAAAGTCGTTCAAGGCCATCAGTGTTTGTCATGATAAGCAGCAAGTCTGTGCCTATCTTCAACCATTTTACGCGCAACAGCAGCTACTGCTGTAGCGCGTCTTAGTCATCGCAATTCTGTCTGTCTGTCCGTATGTCTGTCCGTCCGTCACACGGGTGGATCAGTGAACAAGAAATTTGAGCTAATGCTGACGATCGAAACGCGCGAAAGCCTATAGAAGTTCCGGTTCAGTAGTTTAGCTGAAAATTGGTGTGTTCACGCTAAGTTAATATGCAAATACCAAATTCTGTAATTGGATCGCATAGGCCTAACGACAGTTCCGTGGCGCCACTTTGTGAATGATATAGACTTGTGTCGCAGCCCGAAATCGCCAAAAATCCATAAAACTTCCTATTTTGGAGTTCAAAGTCATTCAAGGTCATTGAATTCGGCGCCAGTCGAGAGCCAGTGTAAGACTTCCAAGGATAGTGATTAATAGTAACCTAGGCTCTATCCCGCACCGTTACTGGGATATAGCGACTTATTGGCCAAAAATCGCAAATTTTGCCCACCCCCTCTTATTTAGCGCCCTCGTTCAAGGTGACCCCCTTCGAATTTATGCAAAAAGCTTCACGGTTCTTAAAACTAGAGTCTTCTAGGCAGTCCATGGTGAAAATTTGGTGATTCTAGCTTGCACTGCTTTTGACTGATCCACCCGTGTGAGAGACAGACAGACAGACAGACTGACGGACAGAATTGCGATGGCTAAGACGCGCTGAAAGCAGTAGCTGCTTTCGCGCGTAAAAACAGTGCAAGCTTAGTGTAGAGCTTAGTGTGTCGCGCGTAATAAAATATTCGTCTTTTTACAATCTAGAGTATAGACACAGTACATAATACGAGGATGTAGCGGCAGCCTAGTGTGGTGTAGACTGATAGTATCAACGGCAAAAGTAGTCTACGGATCGGCACGTACTCGGCGATCGCCGATTTTTAGCGCGCCTTGTCGGTTTTTTGTGACTCCGTCATTTTACGTTAAATTCCATTTTCTGCGTTGCTTTGGCTAGATCTATCCATTGCTTTTGGAGACAACGCAACTACTAGAGTACCTCTATCGGTTTGTGAAAAGAATGAAGAAAATTGAACTTTGAACTTGAACTTGAACAAATATGGTAAGCAAACTGTTGTTTTGGTATATTCGGCTTTCCATCAAACAAAAGTAAACAATCAGCAGACGAAAAATAAAGTGAATAAAAAGTAACTTTGTTTATGCTTACACAACAGGTTGCAAATTAAATGCCGTGAACATATGTCAGATGTTTTAGCCGATGACCAAACAACTAAGATTACATCACAAAAAACAACGTAATGTTATGTTCACACATTTTATTTTGGTCGGTGCAATTTGAGGTGGGGGCGGAGCGGATGCGGATCTGAAGAGTAGTCCCATTTTGCTTAATCCATAACCACATCCTTAACCGTAACCTTAACCGTAGGCGCAGGCAAAATGAAATTAGGCAAAATATTATTAGGTAAAATGGGAGGACATCGGATCTAAATAGCCGTAGTATTTGTGGGGCGGATTTGCAGTAGGTCTAAGGTACTCACCGGGTACTCACCGGGTGCAGCTGCACCCGTTGCAGACACACGTAACATCAGAACTCCATGCAGATGACTGTTGCGAATCGTACAGCTGATAGGACTTGCAGACTTGCTATAAGTCTTTGAAGAAGTCCATCTGATGACTACGTCTCTTCTCCAAGCGGCTCTTAAATGAATTTACCGAAGGAACGTCCAGGTGATAAACCTAATCCTATTATGCTAACCCTGACACTAACCCCAACTTTTACCCACATGTGTTGTTTAATGCATGATATGGATAGCGTAGTTGTAGCACAACTACAGTAAAATAACAGTCGCACACCTATACAGTTTAAGTCATAGCCTTTTCCCCCTTTTAGGTAGCTTAGTCTGCAACTCTGCAGCGTAGTTTGATAACGATATAATAACTCTGATGATATTGTTTGCAGAGATACTGCAGTTATAATGTTCGTCTGATATCAGCAAGAAATGGTTGACTGGGTACATTGCAACTCATGCTTTGCTGAAGCATCTGAAGTCAAAAAACAGTTCTTTTTAGCATCCTGCGGTCATATATTTTGCAGTGGCTGTCTTCCAGGTGGTAAGAGCCATGTGTGATTGTACAAATAGTTGTATTATGGTGTGATTTTTGCTACGTTGTGATAGTTTAACTATTTGCATTAGATATATTGTAATTTAAATCTCAATGTGAGTACTGCATTTTAGCAATAGTGCCTACACAGTAAGCTGCAAATAGGCTTAGTACAGTAACCTATTTGCTTCTGTTGGTATTCTGCTGTACAGAAACAGTCTAATAAATGTTACGAGTAGACAATGAATTCAAATAGCCTAGTTGTTGTCTAGTTAGACCCCTCAGCCGCCGACTCGCGCTGCCGACGCTAGCCGGAATCGTTTGGCGCCGCCGTCAATCGAAAAACAGATGGCGCGCCGCCAAGTTAGCCGAAATTATGGGGCGCCACCGCCGCCGAAATTTTTACAGCGCGCCGCGGCTTGCAGTGATTATAGGCCTAGTCGTCAAGTTAACAATGATAACAGCAGTTATAGTGGTGTGTTACAGGGGACATAGGATCATTATTCTGCACTTAGTATAGTCACTGCATGTAGGCCTTCGTTACTTGACGCTCTTTGCATCTAGTGTGTCTGTTTAAAGTAGGCTATGATTTTTAATGCAGGCCTTATTTTGAATGGTAAGCGCATGAGCCTAGTGCCGAGTAAACTAAACTACTGCGCTTTTATCTACGACAACGACGCGGCCAACCATGATGTGTTATAATTGAGGCAAATATCTTTTTGTGAGATGGTTGTTACTATAATTATGGTTTCGAATAGATGCTCTGAAGCTACTGTTTGTTTATTGGAAAACCTTACATTGCTCTGTTTAATCCTAAAACTTTGCATCAGTGGGCTATCATCAAGCGATCGGCCATGTATAGTGGCTTGTAGCATTTTGGTTTCATCAGTGTAGACTGTTAGTGTTGTGCATCATTTAATGCCTTATCAGTCGAAACTCGCATGTAGTCCTACCTTTTAAATCGTCGTCATGCTGTAGAATGTGAATTTTTAAAACTAGCTGTTTTGTGTGGACAATGAGGTTGTTTATGAAACTGCATGATTGTGACGAGATAAAATCGCTTTAAGCCTCCAAAGCCTGCAAACGTAAATGTTGCTTAAGCCTAGTTTTGTATAGGCCTGGCCTAAGATGCGTTCTGAGTATTTTAGAAAAGCTGTATTTTTAGAGTAAAAGGCAAAATTTGTCTGAGTTGTGATTGCCCAGATAATCTCAGTAGTCAGGTTTACACGCTATGTTGAAACGTGTTTTTGATAGACTAATGTCATGACATGTGTTGCAACACATCTTTACGTCAGCTAGACTTAATACAGATCAGATGAAACTTATGATTACAAATGTAAAAAAAAACTTTCTTTTACGTTTTTTTATTATTGGCACGTTATTGACATTTTTAACGTTTTTTTATTTTCTCAAAACTTTTTTATTGTCTAAAAACGTGCATTGATAATCTCATCAAGAATTTTGAAAAGCGTGCACTTTTGAAACTACAGAAACGAATTAATATTATAGTGATTGTAATTTAATTAGTTAGTATAGTGCTATGGTTTTATGATCATTTGGTTGAATTGAAATTAAATAAAGTTCTCTCTGTTGTCTACATTATAGTTTTAGATATAATGCACCTACAGCATTAGGCATTCAGCAGGAGGTTGAACAAACTATGCCAACGTTTTTTATCCAACACTCTAAACGTTTTTTATTCCTGCCACGTTTTAACGTGTTTTTAATTTTTTAAAACGTTTTTTACATTTAGGTCTATGCTTTTGATAGCATCTTGTCCAGTCACTGGCGTGGTAGGCACTACTTCAAGTACAAGTCTGTTATTAACAAAGCATCGTCAGAGTACAAATAAAATGTTCAAACTTTTGCTGCGCATGTACTAAAATCTGTAAAATAAAATTTACACAACACAAAGTCAAATACTCCGGCCGTTAACAAAAATAATCCTCCATAAGTACTGTTGCAGTGTGAGCACTTTTCATCTGTGGTCGTGCTATCAAGCGTCAATATTAAAAGTAGGCCTACTACAACACTTAGTTAGCGTTTACTTGTGTGCTGACTGAGTGGCGCCGACTCGAGCCGTTTTCGGCTGGCTGCAATAAAATCCGGCTGGCGATGGCGTCGTGCCGACTCGAGCCGCGCCGTCGCCGTAAAATGTTGGCGCCGCCGCCAGCCAAATTTTTGACGGCGCGCTGACTCAAGCCGGCTCGCCAGCCGGATTTTATTGCAGTCAGCCGAAAACGGTTCGGCGGCGCGGCTGAGAGGTCTATGTCTAGTTGTGTATTGTTGCTTGTGATAGTGTAGACTATATGAAATTTGTATCTGTATATGAAGTGTATATGAAATGTATATTATACTTCTGTGATTGACATGGACTTTATGAAAGTATTTTTGTCAAGACTGTTTAATTGTTCCTTGGTGGTGGTGTTCGCTGTGTACTGATTTTAGAAAACAACAATGTATGCAGAGTTTGCAAGAGCAAATCTATTTCATCTATTTCACTGTCATCCAAGGTTAAGCTGATATGGGCACTGTGCAGTTTAAAACATATTGCATATGTTTATATGATGCTTCTCTATCGAGTATGTATAATAAAGGTTCACTGCGTAAGCTGTCATCGTGTTACAATAAGTGTGTAAAACTGTTTTTTGGGTCTAAGCGTATTGACAGTCTTACAGGAGTATTGGTGGAAACAGGCATGTCGAGTTTTGATACCTTAATGCATAGTAGTCACATAAGTTTTTCAAAATGTTGGAACACCTGCAGTTTACATAATAATATAGTTAGTCATCTGGCTGCTCTTAACTGTTTTTGATGTTTGCAGTTGCAACTGCTAATAGTACTGTTTTTATTGAGTTTTACCTGTATTTGCATGATTTG
>Ga0056128_1012319_pt1 | contig 10446 bp, 11 predicted proteins | sample WorMetLIZISLAND2_FD_71113 | JGI IMG/M metagenome (GOLD analysis project Ga0056128, IMG submission 71113) | Marine gutless worms symbiont microbial communities from Max Planck institute for Marine Microbiology, Germany - Olavius geniculatus... ... | reverse complement strand
TATTTGAAGGGGGGTCCAAGGAAGTGTGACGAAGGGGGAAGGGGGTGAATTTTTCCTTAAAATTGCATGACGTCGTTTATGGACGACCCCTAACCTAGAACAATGTACTACCGTATTCTATGAACACAGCATGTAGAATGTAGTATTATTACCACTAAAGATTAGAGGCATTACAGCAATGGATTCATTTTATCATTTTATGAGTCCGCACAAACATCAAAAATTGTGTCCGTGTTCACAGAATGCTTGCGGACACACGTCCCATCCATGCACATCTGTGGTGTATGCAAATGAAGTTAAGAGAACAATGCAAAAAACAATGGAATGAAACTGAGTCGGAAACAGAACGTCACAAACAGACCACACCCTGCATTCACACAATCATGATTGACAAATAACATGCCTAAGACACTGCAAACACTGCAAGCAAGATATGATGGCTGCCGAGACATGTACACTGTACAGATATAAATATCACCCAGGATGGCCACAATTTCATGAGGGGGGAAATTCAAGAACTTTTCAAGGAAATTTGAAAACACGGGCAGCGGAACAAATTAAAAAGTGGAGGTACAAATAATTTTCAAGCAAAGCAAGCAGAAAAAATTTAAAATGTTATACTTTGTCACATAAAGTTTAAAAATTCCCAACATTTTTGAGAAGCGACTGGATAATTTTTTGTCTGTAATAATTTGAATTTCAAGAACTTTCAAAGACCAGTTACATCAAATTCCAAAACTTTCAAGGTGATATAGTCTTTTCAAGAGATTTCCAGATCCGGGAAAAATGTAAAAATTTTTTCAAGGACTTTCAAGGCAGTGTGGCCACCTTGATCACCGCTGTCTGCAGCAAATATAAATTATTCCGCATCGGATGTTCAAATAGCATCATCAATGCCACTATCATTGGTAGGCAATGGTGGTACAATGGACGCTAAATTCGGAGGGATTCTAGATCTAAAGTTTGATTGCTTATCAATTGCTTAAATTACATTCATATTTGATTTCACTCAGAAAAATTGCAGGATGCTAGTACAGCTAATCACAAGGATCATATGCAGAGACAGATATGATGTGCCTGATTCTGTTAAAAACTGTAAAATATTGAAAAAAAAAACTACTGAAGATATTGCGATCAACATTTTGCAACATAGTGCAGTTATACAAAATGTGACGCTATCTTGTTATTTCCGACAGAACATGCCTGACAAAGAAAAATAAGAACAAAACAAACAAACTAACTTAACAACAAATATATGACCCCAGACATTTTTTGACACACAACACAGTTGTAAAATTCATCCTATGACTATAGCATTATCATCATCAATCATAATCAGCAGTCATAATCATAATCGACAGATGGTCACCTTCTCCGCAGCCGAGCTGGTCCGTCCTTCTGGACATCTAGGTCCGCTTGGACATGCCTGGACATGTCTGTGACATGTTTGGACATGTCCACCGGCAGGTTGGATGCAGAGTCTGAGCCTCCTAGCTTTGTCACCTGTTGGAATATGTCATGCACACGATGCTGCCAGTATTCCTCATTTTGTTTCACGAGCAGAGTGTTGTTAGCGACCAGCGCGTCAGCCTGCCCATACGACGGCGGATAGGCATCGGCATCGTAACCAAGACGACTCAACATTGGCGCGATCTTGTGGATGTCACGACGGACGTCCGTGGGCACGGCGTTCACCCACCGACCAAGTGCTTCGAGGTTGACTGGCTTTATTACCTGGTCTGTCGACTTCTCCACCCTACAGACACAGAGAGAATTATGGTATACTGACAAAACCTGGACTGACAAAACTGGCAAACAGTGATATAGGCTTAGGTTTAGCAAATAAGGTTAAAGATAAGGTTAGGGTTGGAACTTAGGCTTAGGAATAGAGATAGGGTTAGGGACAGATTGAGGTTAAAAATTATGGATTAGCGATAGGGATAGAGTTAGGTTTAATTCTAAAATTATGGTTAGGGTTAAAGTTAGGATTCGTGTAGTAAGGTAGTTTTGACATTCCAGGATTTGACACGGAACCAAGAAATACACAGGCATATGCACAGAAATACAAACAATGATACAGACATACATAAACATATATGCCCAGACAGACACGAATACTTTACTAAATTCATCAAGGCTCTGTCTTCTTCCAAAAAAAAAACCGCAAAAAATGTCACTAATGGTTCATCGACAGCACAAAAACAGGGCATTGACATGTCCGCAACAGCCTGACGGAATCTATCATAGACAGCAAACTAGCATTGCAGAAATTCAAGATAAACAGCACTGTGTATGTAAAAAGTCACCACAGCTACCTATAGGTGGATCTATTGGCTCAAGCTGATCGGCTTGGTCCAAAGGTCAGAAGCCACATGCTACATTTGTCAGATGAGCCGGGTTAACTCTGGCAATGGCAGTTCCATGAAGACAGCATCCTAAACACTGGCATTAGCATTATTATTATTATCATAAGCCACCTGACATGAAGACATCTTACTTGGACAGTGAGATGCCGCCAGGCTTGTTGATCAGTTCTTCATGGTGCAGGACGGAGTTATGCCACGAGATGTCAAGAAACGTGAGAATGTTGCGCATCATCGGCTCCGGATGCAGGACCAGCTGCTCGTAGAAGACAGGCAGACAGCGACTGGCGCCGACCCGCAGACACTGGTAGTACATGTTCTCCATCGCGGTGTTCCACTTCTCCAAGCAACTGCGGAAATTGTTCAGGTCAAAGCCTGAGATGGTCACCTGCATTGCAGTCAAGCCAGAGCAACACTGTGATAAGCAGCATGACAGCAACAGGCTCAAGAGTTCAACGAGAAATTTGAGCTAATACTCATAACATGCACAAAATGACATAACTGGAGTCCATGCTGAATAATTCTGTCATAAGCCTTTCTGACAACTTTGGCCTAAATTTTAAAGGTTCCAAACACAATGCAACTAATGGCATTGAAAATTAGTCACTTTCAACCACATTACTGTACACTGATGCCTCCTCGTGTGAAAACCCTTAGCTTCAAAAATAATAAGATATTTCATTATTATTGGCAAAAAACCAGCTGGGCTTAAGGTAATGGTGGTTTCGTGGCAGTTCTAGGTGGGTTTGCCCCATCTCCTTCCCCCTCAAAAAACCTGGTGGCACTTTTGAGTCTGTACTTACAGAAACAGCAATGTACAAAGTCAAACAGAGAGACAGAGATAATAAACTCCAGGTACCTTGCGAGACATGATGGAGTGGACAACCGCTCTGCCATCACGAATCACAAGCAGAAACTTGGCATTCAGAAACATATTTGACAACTCCACCATAGACTTGAGAGCAAAAGGGTCTTTGTTACAGAGACGAGGGGCAGGCTCACCATGCTTCGCTATCACCTACCAGGCCAGATGCAACACATAACTACTGCCAGTGTAACTCGACCAATACACGGTGTTCTATAAAAAAGGACCCATTTTCATAATTCACTCAAATGGTAAAAAATTTACGCAAAATTTGTACCAGTTGTAGCTGAAGAAATAATATTTCAAAGTATTGTAACAAAATATGGCAGTTGATAAAATATTCTTTGCTAATTGTGACGTAATGCTGACATCATAATGTGTCGTGAGTACAAACTTGCTTGTCTCAACTGGTGCTGTCATTTGCTATCCTGCTTTGATAGTGAACTTAATCTGGTTCACGAATGAATAATGTTTATCCTGTCAGCACTAAGCAACATGGGGACATGAAATCAGGTGTCTTGCAATCCAAAAACGGAACCATTTTGCAAGCTCGGTGTGCTAGTGTACTGTCTTGCTCGAACATGTAAAAGTCCAACTATCCCCACAGACACGTAAATGTGATTGCTTTGCATGTTTTTGTGGCTCCGACTGTATTACTTCAAAAATTAGTAAACAACGAACCAGATTTTTCACCATCGGAGCAGGGCAGCAACTGACAGCACCAGTTGAGACTATCAAGCTTGTACCTGTGACACATTATGATGTCAGCATTACGTCACAACTAGCAAAGAATATTTAATCAACTGCCATATTTTGTTGCAATGTTTCGAATTATTATTTCATCAGCTACAACTGGTACAAATTTTGTGTAAATTGACCATCACTTAAGTGAATTATGAAAAAGCGGTCCTTTTTATGAAACATCATGTAGATAGAGCAATAAATTCAATCAACAAAACCATCAACCTCTCAGTCAATCATCCATTCATAACATTACCACTACCACCAGCTGACAAGCAGGTTACATCACAGAAAACAAAAACAAAAAATCTGAGCTAATGCTCATGAGATGAGTGAGAGCCTATGGCAGTTCCTGTTCGCAGGTAATCTTGGTCTATCTCCATCCATTTTGTCGCAATTCACTCTTTTGCAGCCAAAAATTGCCAAAAAAAATCACTTAAAATCAATATTTTTAGGGTTCAAGGTCATTCAAAGTCATCGATGTTAACATTCCTAAAAAGCTCGAAGCCAGTGCTTGTTATGATGAGCAGCATTTCTGTGCCTGTCTGCAACAATTTTCATGCTAGACAAGACAACAGCGAATAAATAACCATCTTTAGAGGGGTACCCCTCCTTGACACGCACATGTGCAGGCCTCTTTGAATCTAGAGGGTCTTGACTTGGACTGCTAAAATCTACATTCAATGCTGAAAATTTCATACTCAGGTTGTCTTGGTCTATCTCCAGCCATTTTGGCTCAATTCACTTGTGAAATGCGTGTCGCAGCCCAAAATCACAAAAAAATTCACTAAAACCCCATATTTTGAGGGTTCACGGTCATTCAGGGTCATCGACGTTGACATTTCTAAGAAGCTCGTTGCCAGCGCTTGTTATGATAAGCAGCATGTCTGTGCTTGTCTGCAACCATTTTCACGTTAGATGAGCCAACAGGGCAGAATAATGTCTTTTTAGAAGGGGTGCCCCTATTTTGCCCCCTCGTTCGTGGTGACCCCTTTCATCCAGTGGCAAGAATTTCTGTCACGAAATACTAGAGACACTAAGCTATCATATCGTGTAAACCCAAAGTCTCTATCTCAACTGGTCTTGAAACGGTACCAGGTCATGACAGACGGACAGAGGGACAGACAGACAGACAGAATTACCATAGCTAATACGCGCTAGCTAGCTAGCGCTCGCACGTAAAAATGATGTAACACAAAAAGCTACATTCTGTTCTGTCCTATTTTCAGAAGCTGCTTGATGTAAGTCCTGGTCATTACTGGAGACTGGCAAAGCAGGTTTTATACAGGCTCAAAGTACGATATAAATTCAAATAAAAGCAAAGCAGAAAATAAGTTATGCACACTTAGCCAACCATTTGAAGTAACTGTATAATTGAATAAAATGGAACTCAGCTCAGTCAGTATGTTTTTAACTATTCTCAATTGTGATTCAGTGCCTGAAATTCTCATCAAGATGGTTGGTGTATTGCTCAAGCTAGTTGGTAAAAAATATGGAAAACACTGGCCATGTGAATCTGGTATGTGACATCCCAAGTACAAGTACCAAAAGATAAAAGCTACTGTTAGTGCATATTCACTAAACCAAATAATCGCTGTTGATGTAAATGAACAACATTCACAAACACTATTCATAAAATATTCATAATCATATCAGGTAGGTGACACTTCAGCACTAGTAGGGTTAAAGTGAGAGATTAGGGTTAGCGACACAGTTTGGTTTAGAATTAATGCAGCCGTAGTGCAGCCGCATTAAGAACAGAATTTCGATCAGTGCGACACTGCACTAAAAAAGTATTTGGTTTAGCAAATACACACTGAAAATAGCACCCACCAATACATGCAATATATCATGCAAACTGGGAGCAACGACGTGGTACGCTAATTCAGATAACAATTCATCAAATCAAACAAAACCTCAAGAATGAACGCTGCCACGGCTGACGAAAGAACGTTGTTATTTAGTCCGGCTTCCTGCAAGCGTTTTGACTCTTTCTCCGACTTCTGCCACTGCGTCTTGAGTCCCAGAAGTCGAGGAATTACCCGCGTTTCCTCCCCACACCGAACGTCAGGATGAGCATCGAGCATCGCACGCATCAGAGTGGTGCCGCTTCGTGGCATTCCGCCAATGAAGATGAGCGGCATGCTTCGATCATAAACGTAGGACCTTTGATTGTCAGACATGTACTGAGCTGAGCGTTTCATTTCAGTTGCTGATGATGATGACAAGTGACTCAGTTCACACCAGTAACGAGATGCAATGAAGACTCCCACAGCAATGAGTAAGTACGACAAACAGCGCCGTATTCGCATCACGTCTACAACCAACCACAAACATGTTTAGGCTTCAGCTACACTAAACACCAATGGCTACAGGTAAAAAGCAGATGTGTAGATACATGCGGATGTTGCAACGTATGCCGTAATTCATCGAAGCTGTAATTTACTAGTTTAATCATCCTTAAACCCTCTTTCTGATGATTCCTGACACTATCTGGCACCGGTCCAAAATAAGATACCCTGATTTAAGCAATACGAGGTACCTCAGCAGACTCACAATGACGTTTTTTAGTTGTTTTTCAAGATTTTTCGTAAACGTTTCAGGTTAGGGTTAGGGTCAGGCTTGGGGTTAGGAGAATAAGGTTAGTGTTAGAGGATGGGGTTAGGGTCAGGTTTGAGGTTAAGGATAAGTCAATCTTGTTTATTTGCACAGCCATTATCGTAAATTTAAACAAAAATTGGCTGCCTTGTGATATATTAGCTAGTGTTGTTACAGTTTCCCACTGGCCAAAGTCGGTCGGTTTCGGTTCGGTTTGGGGAAAAAACCACAGTTTCGGTCGGTTTCGATTTTCTGCCAGTGCCGTGAATTGTAGACGTCGCAGCTGAAAACCAATTTGATTTCCACCAAAACAAACTAACAACACACTATTCTCAAGTCGACTTGAAATGACTTGTAATGAGACCGATGGCGCCAGAAAATTTTGATGGTGACGCTGCTACAGACTGACCTGACCCGACTTGGAAGGCCCAAGTCGACTTGAGTCGACTTGATCGATCCGACTCACAGGTCTAGGCACAGTGCGCAAACCTATACAGCCATATAAAGATAGACTAAATACAGTTTGAATGTATTTAGCAAACACCAATTCTCTCAAGTTCTCTGAGTGACAATGGCAGTCGCCGATGGCCGTCTGCCTTCCTAGTAGCCACACTCCTCCATTCATTCAAGCCTCATTCTCCCCCCTCACACACAGGGTATAGCACTGCCGTCGATCACAGCTGATAACATCTGCAACGTGAGAGGAGCCGGTGAAAAGAGTCACACTGCGCTGTGGCCGCTCGTCACTGTGGCTGCGTACTATTAGGCCTAACTTTCACAGCTGCGCCATTTACCAAAAAACTGAAACCGTCAATAGAATGCCTAAAACCGCGGTTTCGATAAAGTTCGATATTGCTAAAAAACCGTGGTTTCGATGCCGATCTCGACAACCGTAACAACACTAATATTAGCATTGTGTTGCATATTTCAATAAAGTACCGAAGCCTTATTAATTGATAAATTTCAAAATAACTGCACGGTTCTCCATTAAAACAACAAAACTGAATGTAAAAATTCATTATGAGTCTGCTAAGGTAAGTCATATCGCCTAAATCAGGGTATCCTATTTTAGACCGGTGCCCACTATCTCATCTCTAACTGTAGTCCTTAACGCCGGAGCAAGTGCTGTGATATGATATGATATGATGATATGACGTAACATCAGCACATCCGCTTTTTACCAGAGCACAATACCAATCAGACTCCCATTATGGGCACATGCCATTACCATGACACTATTCGATTCTTTTCCCCCAGCCAAAACCTCCAGATACACCTCTATCCGTGCAGTCTTTTTGGTCTGCGACAGGAATTATGGCTTTTTCACCCCTTTGCCAGTTTGCCCCCTGGCTTGTTCACGCCTGGCTCATTTGCCCCTGGCTTGTTCGCCTCCTGGCTTATTCGCCTCCTGTGCCTGGCTGATTCGCCCCCTGGCTTGCTTGCCCCTGGTTCATTCGCCCTATGGCTAATTCGCCCCCTCACCCTAAATGATTTGCCCCTCCCCCCACTGAATATACGATTTCGTTAAAGCGCTAGGCCTGTACTACCTAACAGGCCTACTTCAAATGACCTGTATTGCTAATAAAAACAGGTTCAACTCACCCTTTTGACAACTTTCTGTGACACCAATTTTCGCAGAGGTCACATTCGATCGCATGTTGTCGCCGATGGACAGTGTCGCCGCACACGATGCAAGCCATGACGAATTTATGCTTAATGAAAGATGTAGCGTCTACTGTCAAGATTCTGAACTAATATGCCAGTAGCTTTAGATGATCACGTTTTATAAGCTATACGCCACTGCTTACAGCCGTAACAATAAATTCAGCTCAACTGTGTTTGATGTGACATTCCTGGCAATTAGCAGGCCTATTGCGTCTACTTCAACCTTTCCACATCACGATTCGGATAATTATCGTCTGCACTTGCTTCACTTGTAAGTTTACTTCGGCTTTTTTGAAATCGACTAAAGGCTTACATTTCGTTTTCCTTTGGACACTTCAATGTGTGAAAGGCTTAAAAAGGTGTAAAAGACCGCTTGTGCTTGAAGTCAACTCGCCAGTATTTGATGCGCTCTATGTGTCAACGTCAGGCTTTCTTTGAAATGAATTCTTGCAGGTATACTTGAGTCTGGACCTAATAACTGCTTGATGAATGCCTATAATCTATGGACAGTGTCACACATCATTGCAAACATTCTAAGGCAAGAAAGCGTACCATACTTAAAAACTCTGTATTATATAATACATGTATAAGCTTAATTATTTTATTTCATAATTGAACAAAGCATTAAACATTCACACAATCGTTTATTCTCATCATCATGCATAAACTCTCCCGGCCTAAAGACAAATATTACATATAATTGGACAATAGTAAAAAGCGGATTGGCGGATGTGCTAAGATTAGGGTTAGGGTTAAGAATAGGGTTAGGAGATGTTTAAACGAATAAATTGCAGCTTAATCACAGCGTTAGCTGTTGCAATATCTGCAGATCCGCACATCTGCAATCCGCTTTTTACCCGTAGCCTAGACAAAAACTTCGTCCTAATTAGCCTACAGCCTGCTGTGTACGGGCCTAACAGGCCAGGGGCGAACGAGCCAAGGAGCAAACAAGCCAGGGGGCGAACGAGCCAGGGGGCGAACGAGCCAGGAGGCGAACGAACCAAGGGGCGAACAAGCCAGGGGCGAACCGGCAAAAAGGTCAAAAGGCAGATACCTGCGGCAGTTCTCAATAAAAATCCCACAATCAAATTAATTCAACCAACGTAACAGCTGGAATAAAATACGAGTGTACGTACCAGAAGTAACTTTGCACGTCCCTATCATGAATCATAGCATGTTTATTATGCTCACAATGCCAATATAAATAAAAGAAACTAATTATTCTCGCTTTCCGGCGTTACCAACAAAAATTCATCAAGCACAGCTCAAAAATCGATCAAATAATACAATATAATCACAAGGTAAACATAGAATACTGAACCAACTTGACGTCATTTTTACTATTTCCGAGAACAAGTATTCTGCGAAACGCTCACCTGCAAACACCGTAACGACTTTCATCCAATTCACTGACTACAAGTCTACAAATGCCACAAATCAAACTAAATTATCTGGTGACAATGATGCAACTTCTTTGCTTTGGTTTTGTAGCTAAAGCCTTAATGTTTAAAATGCTGTTTTATTTCAAAGCCACATTTGTTGCTCTATGTATAGCCTATTTTGAAGGTACCGGTAGAAGTATTTCTAACTTTTCTAAGAATGCAAAAAAATCCTATATAGTTCTATATAAATATATATAAATGCTATATAATGCACAATGCAGCATCGCTCGAGAACAGCTTTGGCACGATTTATAGGTTAACTAGGAAAACATAATAGAACCTGGAAATAACAGAGTAGGCCTACAGGGTGGTCCAAAAAACGGATACCCAGTTTTATTTTTGAGATAACTTCGGTAATTCAGCACTGATTTTAACCATTCTTTCACTGTGACAAGCAGAAATTTATGGCACGTAAACGTGAAGTTCTTCCATCCACCGCACCTTTATTGTGTGACCACATTACCTAGCAAAACAAACACTATCAAAAAGCTACAGTGGTCTCGGAGAACAGGCAACACATGAAGATATCAATTTCGTAGTAGAAAATAGTTAAGCTTACTTACTTATTTGCAGTAGTGCCTTGTGACGTCATTGTTACGTCATATTGTGTTTATTTACTTTGTTTACCAGTAATAACTTTTAGAATAAATCGTTTGATAAGGGCAGAATAACAAAGGATGATCGCTGTTTGATCATGGGCTTACGAACTGAGAACTGTTTTGCTAGGTAATGTGGTCACACAATAAAGGTGCGGTGGGTAGAAGAACTTCAC
>Ga0056128_1012318_pt1 | contig 10447 bp, 7 predicted proteins | sample WorMetLIZISLAND2_FD_71113 | JGI IMG/M metagenome (GOLD analysis project Ga0056128, IMG submission 71113) | Marine gutless worms symbiont microbial communities from Max Planck institute for Marine Microbiology, Germany - Olavius geniculatus... ... | reverse complement strand
TTTTTAAAGATTTTGTATGTGTAACTGTGACTATGTCGTGTGATGATTGTTAGGTGATTATGTGTCGGTGATTAATTGTCGCGTGATTAAATGTCTGATTATGCAGTGATTAACTGTCGCGTGATTAACTGTCGAGTGATTAAGTGTCCGTACACCGGTACTAACACCGGCGAACAGAGTTGTTCATCACAGACCAAAGGGTAATCCAACAAAATACCGCACACCGACTAGGCTAGCCTACTGTACGATGTACGATACACGAATATTTAGTACAGTTTTTTTACAGTAGCCAAAATAGGCCTAATGCGCACGGCCTTAAACGTTAATTTCGGTTTAGGATGATAATTTAAAAAGCATTAATTATCGGAAGCTTTATCTTCAGTTTAATCAATCAACCACTTAATCATAATGCCTATTTAAAGCAACTGTATACAGTAGAGTAATGCAGTGGGTCATTGACGCACCCATCTAGGCCTACGCCCCAAAGCGCACGTACTTGCAGAGGGCAGCATTGCATCAAATTTAAGGTAAGATTAGCAAGTTTTCTTTTTGTTTCACCTTTCCTGCAGTTCACTGCCCTAGAATCCGGCCACTAATCAAATAAAAAGTCCGCTTTTCTTAAGATAGTAGTAAAAGAGTAACGAAAAAATAATTTAATCAAATTAATTTAATTAATAATTTAATAATGCAATTTTTCAACACTGCAAAATAATTTATTTTTTATTGCAGTAATACGAATTTCTGCAAGTTCTCTGCAAGCTTGGAGCGGGATTGACAAAGACCGCTCCCATTTGTTTTATTCCGTTTAATTTTACTGCACGTGAGCGAGCCCCGTTAGTTGACGTCACTGGCGGAACTGTGCAGTGAAAAACGACCGACCGACCGGTAGCGTTACGACAGCTCAGACCTCCTGCTGTGGGTCCCCAGACTGTTCACGGGTGCACCAGAGACGCGCATATATACAGGGTAATAGGGTGTTTACACGATCCAGCAAACTTTCAGCAAAGTTTCAGCAAACGTCCAGCAAACATCCAGCTGGCCTGATGGGACCCCACCCCCTATCAGCTGCTTACCCCGCCACCTATCAGCTGTGTGCTAAGCCGTAGGCGGGCCTACGCTTAGCCCACAGCTGATAGGCCTACGTGTTATATAGGCTTTCCAATATGCCTATCACAAATATCATTAATATTTAAATCTGTGGTTACAACCCGCCCGTCCTCCTAATTACCATAGAACTTCCACCTAGCTGGATGAATGCTGGATCGTGTAAAGTTGTAAACCCTCCATAAAGCGAAAATGAAATACTCAAACACGAAAATCAAGATACCTGCGTAATGAATTTACAAATTTTCGTATATTGTATGTTCTACAATCAAGTAAAAACTCAAATGAATCAAATAACATACTGTTCTGCTAAGGTTCGAGTTGGACTTTTTAAAAACGCAAACAAACCAAAAGTTCAAAAACCCAATAAATGCCATGAAACGCAATAAAACCCACTGGGTTGAGACTTTTAAAAAATACAGTTTTTAACCCCGGAATGACTTGTCTCTCCGTAGCAGATGAGTCATGAAATCGTGAGTTCGTGACGTCAGAAGCAGCGACCAATCAGCGAACGGCTCGCAAGATCCCACGACAGATGCTGTTCGGAAAGAGATGTCAGTCACCGCAACACCGCCAAAGATCACAGGCCACAGAAAGCTGCGTCAGCCAGGTCTTGCTCCTAAGCCCTCGCACAAAGAATGACGTTCATTAGCGACTGAAGCGAGAGGCACGTAATACCTGCGTCATCGTAGCATCGCCGCAGCTAGCTGATCAGATTGAATTAGAAATAGCAAATAGCAACACACGTCCACTTTGATTATGCTCGCGCAAGTTTTTTTTTCAACGCGAAGAAGGCATCCCGAGAGTCCACAGTTTTTTTAGTCTACTTACAAAACGCAGCAAGTTAGCAAATAAATAAGTAAGTAAGTAAGTGTACTTATATCCAGGCGCAATCAAACAAAAATCGCAAACGCGCTGCAGTTAAAGATTAAAATGGTGGTGTGCATAGCTTTTTACAGGAAGCCCACCGCAAAGCATCGGAGCGTTACCTGCCATACGCGATTACAGTGTTACCTGCCACCCGACACAAGTGAACGCGTCCCGCCTTAACCGCAGCTAAACTAGGCAGTAGACGATTTATTTACCCCGGAGGCATAGAAGGCTGAGTTGACCACTTGATCTTGGTGTTTGTTATAGGCTATACCTACATACTGTATAGGCCTAGTTCACTTGTCAGTAGATCACGATCGTAAGTCTGGCGTCTTACCGTTACGTTACCAAGCCACCTGACATGTGTTTAGCTAGATTTTAAAAAGTCCTACTTTTAAGAAAAAAAGAGAGAGGTAAAAAAGGGGAAAAAACAGGGAAAAAGAGGGAAAAGGAGGGGATGAAAGACGAGGCCCCCAATTAAAATTTCCGGCTACGCCACTGCCAATTTTCACAATTATTTTTGGCACACCAGGCAATAAATTCGTACCAGAGTGGTCACTGAAGATCCCACTACCAAACCGCTAACAAATTGCTACTTCTTTCTGAAATATTGACGCCCGTTTCGACAGGTAAAATACTAAACTTCACAAGGTAGTGTAGCTTCACAGCAACTGCTAATGCTCTGTCAGTCAATCGTTGTTGTTAGGCTGTTAGCTAAGATGTAGCGATTTTATTCGTTCGATCGTCATTATCTCGCCCCCACCATGTGATGTCATCAGTCTTGTTTTCACCGCCGACTGAGCGTCTTAACGGCGTCGGCGCCTTATCGCACGGACGTCATGTCGAGCAAAGCGACAAAGGTCGGCCTGACAGACGCCCCTTTAGAGAGCCTGCGATCGCAAGGGCTCTGGCCGTCGACAGCTTAAATAATAAACGAGTGTTGTTAGTTTTCTATTCTTGCTTCGATTTGTTGCGTTCATTTATAGATAACAAAAAACTGCAACAAATCACAGTTGTCCTAACTGTAGAAACTGTATCAACTGTCTTCTGCATATCAGCTAGACACTTTTTAACATTAAAAGTAGAGCTGTCGAATTTCGCGTTAATTTAACGCGTTAACGCATTAAAGAATTAGTCGTGATTTTAAAAAGTCGTCAAAAATTAACGCACATAATGTAACTGACTGATTCTGTCTGTTTTTGTCAACCTAATTAAACACATTATAAACGAATTTCAATAAATATTTGCATAGTCGTGTTGGTCCGAAAAGTAAACCAAAGTTTACCAAAGTATAGAGTGGTCAAAATTTGATTTCGCCTTTTCTTATTTCGTATAGAATTTACCTCCCCCTTTAGCATGCATTTTAATAAGGCATAAATGCCTTAGCTTAGCATTATTTCCCAAATAGCAGTGCAGCAATTGAACAGAATTAGGTCTAAACGGGAGTATGTTATCTCTGCGATTGCTTTTAGTTTATTCCGTTTCCAATGGCACCCTCGCCAACAATTCATCCGCAATGTACTCAGTCAGCCACGCCAGCATGCTACAGTAGCGTCGTTTCGTAGGCAAATCCGGCACTAACCACGTGTAGGGATCACATCGAAACAGATTTGCTGATGAATCGTTAATCAACGCCTGAGCAAACTAATGCCACGCGTAGGCCTAATAGAAGTTGACTGCCCACGCTTCGACGAGTGTATAATTATAGGACATTTCCTCCCCCGGACGTCGCCCTCTCCTGTTTTTTTTGCGATTCCCGAACATTTTTTCGCTCCCATATACAATTGCATGACACTGTGTTTGAAAAATGCTTATAACGGCGACGACTTCTTAGGTGGAGTTGCTTTTGGCGTTGCGAGGAATTTCTGCCCAGGCTTAGCGCTGATTCTGATAATGTGCTGTTAGGCCTACTGGCCTGGGGAAAATGTCCTAGGACTTCTAGGCACTCGAAAACAAAGGGAGACCTGTGGACGGAGAAAATGTACGTCTTCCGCTTCGCCTGATGCAACAGCTTGTTGTACGACTTGTTGTCAACTAATAGGGTGTTTACACGATCCAGCAAACGTCTAGCAAACATCCAGCTGGCTCGTCTATTATAGCATACAGCAGCAAACGTCCAGTATTAGCACGTGTATTTTGAATACATTTGCTGGAAGTTTGCTGGACGTTTGCTGGATCGTATAAACGCCCTATAATTCACAGCAAGTCAAAGTAGTGGACTTTGAACTTTTTCGAAAGTAGACGGTGACGTTTGAGTTTTTCTGTAAGTAGGAACATAGGTCTTCATAGTAATTTTAACACTACCAAGTGGTACACATGAATGATGAATCACATTTGACGAGTCTAGCACATGGACTACTCTTAGTCCGAGTCCGAATCACGAAAGATAAGGATTCTACTTCGACTCGAGTCCACTGCCGGACACGAGTAGGCTACTACATCACTGCGTGGGTCCCATACACAGCAAACACAAATACACAAAACACAGATAAAATGTGCAGTAATTTTTCCCCAATACATGAACAAGTTACAGATTTTTTATTTAGTTCTAAATTTTATGAGTACAAATCTAGTTGGTACTGGGTTCAAGTCCGAGACCAAGTCATGAAAATAAGGACCCGAAAAGTCCCGAATCCACTGCCGGACTTGAGTATAGATCACGGTCACTGCACGGTGAGAGTTAGTACTGTGAATTGCAAGTTGCAGCCGACACTTGGCAGAGCGATGTGACAGGTAGGCCTAAGACTGTAGTGTAATGACACTGTTAGTGACCTGCCGTTAGTACATTTCACAGAGTGCAGGACTGAGTGCTGCAATCACTGGTTACAGCTACTGACTCATGATGATCAGCAAGTCGAAGATTCGCCTCCTATCAAAAGTTGTTCTCAGTCGCAGAGGATACAAAAAGACACGGCAACCGCTCATCTGGACGACAGTGTCTGAAAATACGTACAGAAGCATCAACGGGCTACAAGCTTGCCGCTGACGCTGTACGTTGGCCTATCTTCATTTAAATTGTACTCGAATTTTCCTGGCGGGCTTCGAAATATGCATTTTTGTGTTCAAGGTAACCGAAGTCGTTGATGTCGGTACCATTCGGTGTCCGTGCCAGCTCAACTTATATGACACTGCACACTGGCCATCCACCTTACCTTACTGATCTTCTGCAGTAGGCTATCATAAATCCTCAGTGTCCACGCGCTCTTTTACCAGTCAGTTCCTTGCAATTCCACGGCATAAGTTATCCGTTGGTTGTCGTTCTTTTAGCGTCTCTGCACCGAAAATTTGGAACTCCTTAACTCCTCAAATTCGTCAATGTCAAACCTTGGCTACCTTCAGACGTCACTTAAAAGACCCATTACTTTCAGTCAGCCTTTTCTGCCACCTAGCGTCCATCACCCTATGCGCCCTGATTCTTTGAGACTTTGGCGCTTTATAAAGCATTTACTTACTTACTTACTTATTTTGTTTTAGCATTCGACTCTCTCTCTTACTCAGACTTTTAGCTTCTGGAAGGAATGGATAGGTAGATAGGCTAAAGAAAATGCGGGAAAATAGCGGGAAAAAAGAGAGCAAAAATGCAGTTCAGTTTTCTAGTTGCTTCGATTTTGTATTAAAATATTACGTAAACGTTTACAAAGAATAGCATTTATTTTGTAAAATAGGAAACAAACTGGAAAGTGTCGAAACTCTTAGGCCTACTGCACGTTTGCCATCGGTCGGCGCTGGAGTCGGTCTGGCTGCTTAGTGCTGAAGTCAGTCTGGCTGGTTATATTCATTCCTGCTGATGTACAGTGTACAGTGTACAGCGTACTGCTAAATGTCGGTTCCACATCTCTGACAACATCTGACGTGACAGCCGAACACGATCGATAACGCGTTGCCAAATGTTCGTCACCCGCCAGCCGCACTATTTAGCAGATTATGCTCTAAAGAACGAAACCCAATAAGCCAAATTTTCGACTGGCTGAACAGCGAATTGCGTTTACATCAGGGACTGCATCCATAAACAGGCGGAGACGTGTGCCAGAACGAAGTTATTGCATTTGCGTCGTGACGAATGTTTCACGAAACGGCTTCCGAGAAATTCATATAGACCTACTGTTACCGTGCGTCTAAATGAAACGAATATGACTTACTAAGTTGGCGACTGCTGTCCCTGTAGGCCTACTAACACACCAGTTCCGTTCAGTTCAGTAACGATATTTTATATCAGAGACACGTCTTACAACGAAAAGTTATGACGGCTGCATTTATGCGTAGGTACATCTCAGTATTTTGCTCTACAGATGGCCAAAATTTGCTACACCTACCATCAGCAGATTTTCGGCTAGAGCAAAAATGCAGCTTTCCGGAGGCCCGAATCTACTACTCGTACATTTCCACTATTACGGAGTAATTCGACACTCCTCCACATTCCCGCCCGGAATCAAACGTGATTTTCTGCACACTGTGTAAACTGAGCGAGTCCCGACTTATACCATAATGTTTGGCATTTTACTCTGAAGATTTTGGTATATAACGCTTTTCTGTCGTTACAGTCGTTTTCTTATTTAACGTGCAGAGAGTAGGTCGGTTTTTTAACCCAAAACGCAAAATTATGTCAAAAATTTGACAACATTTTAACCGCAAATTTTTCGTGCACCCTGTTAAATGCGCAAGTACGGACTTCCTCATTCTACCGCTCAAATTTCCGCATATCGCGCGTTTTTGTCGTTTAAACCGTTTTCTCAACTTAAGTGCGCAAAGTAGGTAATGTTTGGCCAAAAAATTTTTGCAAAATTTTGACCGCATTTTTTGCACACCCTGTAGACTGAGCGAGTCCGAACTTGCACCAAAATGCTTCGCATTTTATTCTCAACAATTGGCCATATAGAGCGTTTTTGTGCTTTAGACCGTTTTTTACTTAACGTGCGCAAAGTAGGTCGGTTTTCGCAAAATTTCGTGCAAAAAATGATGCAAAAAGGTTCGGCGGTCAATTTCTGCACACCCCATTAACTGAGTAAGATGCGACTTACACCATCATGTTTCGCTTTTGACGCTGAACATTCAGCTATATAAATCGAAATTTCAGTTTCAGCCGATTTTTGCGATACGTGCTCAGAATTGCCAAAAACACGTGATTTTGCGAGTTTTTGCTACGAAAACGACCTTCACATTTTTGGCGAAAATTTAAAAAATTGTATCTCCGCAATCGTTTCGGCTAGCGAGTCGAGACCGGTACTGTTCGACGCGGCGTTTCATGCTGCGAATGACGTATATGACTCGTCTGTCCACGTCCGCTCGTTTTTCCGCTAAACTGACGGTGACACGAACCGCTACGTGACGGCCGTGACGACGCGGTGCAGAAAATGAGCGATTTTCGCTCAACTTTGACCGCCAATATCTCCGCATTCGTACCAGCTAGCAATTCGCGATTTAAACCTTTAAAAACTTCTTTCCTTTTTAAACATTTTCGTATATTTTACGAAATTTTACCAACAACGTAAATAAAACAGATCAAAGTGTATAAAAGTGCGCTTCCGCCATAATACGCCAAAAATTCGACCCCAATTTTGGTAAGTAATTTAAGTAAGTAAATGCAATAAATAAGTAAAATTAGGTCAACCCCCAAATGCACTACTGTCTTAGAAAAATACATCAATCGTTATTTTAGTTGGTTGCTATTCTGGCAGGGTACGGTCGTCGAATGTCGCCAGAATCGACTCTCAAAAACGTATTTTTTAATATTTAAGTTTTTGCCAAAATCGCTGTGTAACAGCTAGGCGACTAAATTTGGCACAAATGTTTATAGCTCTTCAGTCTAAAATAATTTGCACTTTAACTTAAATTGCGCTATAAATGAAACTGATAGGCGGCGCCAAAGTAGCCGCCGCAGAGCGTATTCGCCATAAAACGAAGTCCAGAAATCGGTTTCTTCCAATTATCTCCAAAACGAAAAGCAGTTAATAAACGCAATTTGGTACGCTGAAAGCACATATCAAGGCCTACAATCTAGCACAAAATCAAACCAATCGGTTGATAAATAAGCGAAATATTGATGCTCGCCGGCGTTCACGTTTATTTTCGGCAATAACTGACCGAAAAGGACGATTTTGGGGCTCTAGCGCCTAAACCGTACACCCTAGCAAAAAAGTGCTCGAGACAGACATTAACGATTTTGGTTTAGGCTATCGTTTGGCAGTCATGAGGCAACTCTATATTTTCAATAGAGGTCGCTGGCGTTCACGAAAAGTCAGAATTCGCAACGAAACATGCACGAAGATCACACTTACGAAGTCCAGCTCCCAAAAGGTACCCCTAGCAAAAAATGTCCAATACAAATTTTGAAGGCCAAGACCCGCTCCATCGTATGCCGGCGACAGAAAGGCGATATAGTTCACAATAGTGTCGCCAGTCGGCGCTGATGGGCCAAAAAAGGCCAAAAATAGGGTCTCCTTTAAGGGTTTCTAGCCACGCCGTCCTATAAGATATCTGGATTATTTTTTCACCGACTGCTAGGGGACGACCAGCGCTAACGAACATGTGCGAAAATATTCTTCTCCACGCACGATTGACGGGCTTGCGGCAACGGCGAACACTGCGCGAAAAAATTGACGATTTTCGCGCCGCATTTTGGGCCTACGACTCCAAACCCCCAACGCACACCCCTCATATGAGTCGCGCTTTACGTTCAGGAATACCCAGTTTATCGTGCCCGGTACCAAAATCAGGTCTTATGGAAAAAAATTTTTCAATAGTTGTCCAAAAATGCCAAAAAAAGTGGGTCAAATTTAAGGGGCAATTTCTAAAAAATGGAAAAATATTTAGAAATGCATACCACCGGATAGAAAATTATGGTTAGTCCCCGACAACTTGGTAAATGAAAACGATTGATCCTCCCCATAGGTTCCGCCACAAGCGTCCCAGCGCAAGCGACCCCCAACATTGGGGGAATCACTTAACATTTGCCCCTTCGTTCCCCGTTTAATCGAGGAAGCCGAAATTTTCAGAACACGTCCCCTTCGGAGGCCTTTGGAAAAAATTTTTTTAGCGCCTTAGCTCCCTTAATATGGGAGATATGAGGGGTTAAAGCCAAATTTTTCCCAAGCCCCCTCAAAATCGCTTTGATGTATTCGCCCAAAATTCTGCCCCTGACCAGTTTTTGATGTCCCGTAAAATGGCCAAAATTTGGCGCACATAGCGGCATAGCTCTTCGTCTAGAGAAAAAAATGTGAGTTGAGCGAATGCCAAGGTACTGCTTCCAAGAATTCCTCAAGCTTGACACTCCTCTCACAAACGCTGATGGTCACAGTGGCGTCTTTTCACTAAATCCTTGGGGTCCACTCTCTTCCCTTTTCCCCCCTTCTTTCCTTCCTTTTCCTCCTCCTTCCCTTTTTCCTTCTCCTCTTCCCTTTTCCCTCCCCTTCTTTCCCCTTTCCAGCCCTCCCTTTCCCTTAGAAGTAGACCCCCTTAAATCCAGCTAGGGGGTCTGGAGAAGCGCTGTAAGCTCCCCAGCGGGGTCTGGAGCAGAGCCCCAGCCGAAATCGAATTTGGTGCATTTTCAGCCTTAAAATGTGACATCTCGTGGCAACAATTTGAATGACTTTTCTGAGAATCAGTTGACTAAATTTCATGCAGTTTGCACAGTAAATGTATATAACGGTCATTAACAGACCAATAAATCTAACACTTCTCCACTCTAACAACCTTGCATGTTCCATAACACACTTAAACTGACCAAATTATACTCAACTGATGAGTCCAACTGCTAGAATAATAAATGTTCCTTTACTAGCCTACGTATACATAAGTATATCATGCTTAGTTTACGTGTTGTCATTTAAAATCCATTAATCAACCAAAGTCTATTGCAAGCACACATGTCCTACATGTATGGCTCAGAGACTCGCTGGATAGTTAATGGTTAGCTCTCCGTTGTTGATACGTAATTATAATTACCGGCAGCTAGACATTCAACCGTGGCACGAATCGTGTTTTACCGCCGTGACAATATCGTCCGTTTACAGTACATTCGTCGGCTTAACGAAACAAAAAGGCAAAAATATCGCCTCTCAAGTGAAACGCTAACATGCTGGCAGCTGTACAAATCGGTTCAAGCTAACCATCACTTTATCGGACAGGTGAATTTTATAGGTATATAACTAAGTCTAAGGTCTACTCAGCCTTCTATCCCTCCGAGGTAAATAAATTGAGTACCGGCCTGCCTGGCTGTTGTTAGGCGGAGCGCGTTTCCTGTCTCGGGCAGGAGGTAACAAACACTATGTAATCCTATATAGCAGGTAACACTCTGTAGCTGTGAGATAAGTTTCCCATAAAAAGCTATACACAGCATTTAATCTTTTAACATTCAATTGTCGAGTCACCATCCTGTCGCCAATGCGAATAATCGTCACCATCCCGATCAGCTTCTCTTCTTTGCATCGCTGTTCTTCTTCTTACGGTGAGATCTTTCATCGACGAGGACGCTTCT
>Ga0056128_1012316_pt1 | contig 10449 bp, 8 predicted proteins | sample WorMetLIZISLAND2_FD_71113 | JGI IMG/M metagenome (GOLD analysis project Ga0056128, IMG submission 71113) | Marine gutless worms symbiont microbial communities from Max Planck institute for Marine Microbiology, Germany - Olavius geniculatus... ... | reverse complement strand
TTGGAGGGCAAAGGAAAGGAGGGGAGGGGCAAAAAAGAAAAAGGAGGAAAGGAGGAAAATGGAAAGAGAAGGGAAAGGAAAAGTGACGAGGCCCCCAATTGAAATTTCTGGCTACGCCACTGCAACTGGTAATTACTACTAGGCCTGTACAGTCACGATGACAAAAGAAAACACATAGTCAAATGCATGCTATTTATTACGAATGAAAACGAAACTGTTGTCATTTATTAAGATAGTGCGTACAGCGTATACTGCGTATATATCGCGATCGACGAGCAGTTAACTTAATATTCCTGAGTTTATTCGCAGGCCTGCTGCATTTGTCATAAGGCGGGGGAACTCGTGACTACTTGCGAGATGCTGTTACCACATTTCCCGTTATATACTTTTACGGACTTCGTGAGCGGGGCCATATCACTCAGCAATTTTGTTCAGAAAGGGTTCAAACACCGGACTGACCCCTACCCACTTGTACCCAGCAGCTACAGTCCTGTTTATTCCATGGGTTATGAGTGCGCGATCTGGACATTATTGGTTTATTCGGATATATCGGAGTCTGACGTCATCGGCACTCCGCCGTAGAAACACGATGACGTCACACTAGGGAGGGCGTTTCCCAGCTTTCCACGGTCTAGCCCGTACGGAACGCCGATATCGTCCTCGTGTTTCACGGCGTACATTTCCATGTACGGCTGAACGGCTTTCCATATCTGCACAGACAGACACACGGCCCAGTCGATAACACAAACAGCAAAATGTTAAGGCGCGTACAGAGGGACGTAACTGAACTGAACTGAACTGAACTGACATAATTCAGTGTTTACGGAACTGAACAATGAGCAAGAAGAACTGCATTACAGTAGGCACCGTCGAACGGCGTCGGTCGCCTACGTGACTATGCCTACGTACGCGTCAACAAAAGACCATTGGGCTCGCCTTGCTTGCCCATTAGCCTAGTCAGTTTTTCAAAAACTATACCGTGTCAGTTCAGTTCAGTCTGCAGTTACGTCGCTCTGTACGCGCCTTTAGAAACCTATATAGTTTGTTTACGCCTAAAATTGACTTACAGGGATAATAAAAACGAAAAGTAACATTTACTTCACCTGATGCTATCTCCCGAATAGGAAAATCCTGCATTAGTCCCTGGTGACGAAAGCTGTATTGAATATACAGCGTGGACCAAAAACTACACTGTATCTCAGAAAAAACAGGCAAAATTGTTGTTGTTATAATTTTGTCAAATTTCAGCTAACTTTGATAATTCTTGGCAAAAATATGGCCGAAACGATATACTTATGTAAGATGTACTCACTTTCCACCTCACTTAATTGCTGTCAATGCACTACCTTGTAAAACATAGGCTAGATGCTCCAAATTGCTGCATAACGCTGAGTTGTTGTCTCAAGTAAACGTTGTAATAACTTAACCCAGCCTAAAAACACTTAAATGCAAATTATTTAGCAAAATTATAAACTTATATAACCATTCACTTGGTAAATTATCAGAATTTATGCTCGAAGTGTGTCCTGCATACAAAGATACAATGGCTTAGATGCAAGGCCACTGGATGATGGCAAAATCAATGATCAAGTAATCAAACGGCATTTACTCATTGATTAGACGTATTTTGAGCTCATCAGTCAGCTATTTTGTTATTTGCTATTTTTACCGTAAAATATTTAATACCAAAAATTATTAAACCACGTGGCACCCTATGTCAAATTGATGATGTAGAAGTGAGCAATCTGATACAAATAACTACCACGTAATGTAACGATCTGGATCATCTGTGTTTCACACGGTAGTGCGTTGTCATAAATTGGGTGAATTGAAAAAGTAGTACATCTTACACAATTCTATCGTCTTGCCCATCTTTGTGCCAAAAATTATCAAAGGTGGTGAAAATTTGACAAAGTTATGATAAGAATAATTTTGACTGTTTTTAGACACGGTGTAGACTGCTTTTAGGCCTGAACGGTAATAATGTAGCAACTGTCAATGATAGAAAGGTGTGCAATATGAAAAAAAAAATTCAAATTTTTAATTTTGTTTAGAGAAAGTGACAAACTTCGACCACTAACCGTCGCTAAGTTATCAAAGCTCAAAAACAATCGAGTTTTTAACCCACCCTGTAACGTGTGTGCACATATTGCACAGAAACTGACACCATACATACACAGTGATTCTGAACAAAAAATGCTTTCTTTATCTTATTTCGAATGCACGTTATTGGCAAATTTCGAACTACATGTATATAGGTTTATTGTTACAAATAGCCCCCCCGCCAAATCTAAACAATCTTCAGGTTAACTGCAATACCTCTAGCTGCTTGGTCGATTTCAGCAGGTAGACCTAGGTTAGGCCAAGAAAACGTACACCTTTTATTCCTACCTGTTCTTCCTTCAACATGGTTACAGCAGATTCAATGTCGGTGCTCATAATTCGGTCGCGGTGCCACGCTCTATACAGCCCATGCAAACAGACGCGAATTTAAGCGTGTTTAGCAGGTATGTCCGAAGAGGAGCCTTACAAAAAAGTGGCCACGGGATAGAAAATGTCAATCTGACAGCAGCGCGACATGTACATGTAGATATTTATGGTACGTTGGGACATTTGAATGCTCACTTGGTCTAACACGACATGCTATGGTCTACGGAGGGGCTATATAGGCCTATGCCGTACTGCAAAATCTGAACTTTACCACGATACAGTTGTAATCGTAACGCTAAATTCGTGGTAAGTTTTTGTTACATTGTTATGCTTTCAAAGACTCGATATCAAAGTCACATGGGTTTTTTTGCATGAATGATGACGCTGCGGCTATCTGCAGGCAGTACTTAGTCTTAAGCAAGGTTTGACAGTCTTGTTATATATGTCCGTTCACTTAACTTATTTATTTCAATCAAAATGCTACATTCATAACGGCGAGTAAGCCCAGTGGCGTCATTTCGGTAAATCATTGGAGAAGGGTCTCAGTAATCTTTGGGGCGGGGGTTTCAGTCGGCGTAACATACTGTTTTTGCAGCAGTAACACTGTTTCAAAAATATGATTTACAGGAAAAAATTAAATCATAAATTCTTGGGGGGTCCGCAGGCTCTGCAAGAAATCCTTTCTTTAATGACGCCCCTGAGTAGGCCAAGTGAACAGGTCATGGTAAAGTAACGAGACATAGTATAATATGATAGGTCAGTATGTAGGCGCGCTACGAATGGCGACTACTAACTTACTTGCAGCAAAAGATTTAGCATGGACAAAAAGGCCTTTTCCTTAGTTCACTAAAATGCCAAAACACCTTCAAGCTTTATGGAACTACACGCCCTGATCCGAAAAAGACAATGGCGTAGTAGCGACAGAACCTGATGTCGACAAACTCACGGTATATGAGCGCGGACAAGTCTGTAAGCAGCTTCGAGCGCCGGCGTGGTGGTCAGAGGTCTAAGGAACTCCATCGCTTGACATGCAGCCAGCAGCTCGATCGCCAGCACTGTATTCATACACAGCCACACCGATAAACGACTCTCAGCAGCACTAAATATGCGACCGTCATATAGGCTACGTAAAAGACGTCATGGTGTGCCGCGAGTACAAACTGGCTTGTCGCAACCGGTGCTAACAGACTTGCTGAATAGCTGCCCTGCGTCGATGGCGAACTTTATCTGGTTCACTGATGACAAACTGTTGAAGTTTTACCACTGTAGCCACAAAAACGCCCAAAAAGATCATATTCACGCACTTGTGGGGATAGCTTAACTTTTACACCTTCCAGCAAAACATTGCACCAGCACACACCGCTTGCGAGATGGTTGAGTTTTTACGCGCGAGAGCTAGCATAGCTATAGCGCGTATTAGCTACTGTAATTCTGTCTGTCCGTCTGTCCGTCTGTGCGTCCGTCACGACCCGGTACCAATCCAAAACTAGGTGAGATAGAGATATTGGGTTTTTACCATGTGATAGCTTATTGTCTCTAGTATTTCGTGACAAAATTTCATCCCGCTGGGTAAAGGGGATCCCATCGAACGAAAGGGCGACAGAGGAGCAGCCCCCTTAAAAAGCGTTATTTTACCGCTATAGGCTCGTCTAACGTAAAAATGGTTGCAGATAGGCACAGACATGCTGCTTATCATAACAAGCACTGGCATCGAGTTTCTTAGAAATGTCGACATTGATGACCCTAAATGACCTTGAACTTCCTAAATAGCGGGTTTTAGTGAATTTTTCGCGATTTCGGGCATTTACGCATTTCATACGCATTTCATAAGTGAATTGCGCCAAAATGGCGGGAGATAGACCAAAACAACCTGCGTATGAAATTTTCAGTACTGAATGCAGATTTCAGCAGTCTAAGTCCGAACCCTCTACGTTCAAGGAGGGTTGCGCAAGCGGATATCAAAGATGGGTACTCTTCTAAAAAGTAGTTATTTATCCGTTGTTGGCTTGTCTTGCAAGAAAATAGTTGCAGGTATGCACAGACATGCTGCTTATCGTAACAAGCACTAGCGACGAGCTTCTTAGAAATGTCAACATCGATGACCTTAAATGACCGTGAACCATAAAAATATTGGTTTTTAGTGATTTTTGGCCATTTTTGGCTGCAAAAGAGTGAATTACGACGAAATAGATGGAGATAGACCAAGATTACTTGCGAACCGGAACTGCTATAGGCTTTCGCGCGTTTTATGAGCAATAGCTCAAATTTCTTGTTTGGATTGCGAGATGTTTAACTTTATGCCCCCACGTTGCTTAGTGCTGGTACGATGAACATTTTTCATCAGTAAACCAGATAAAATTCACCATCGAAGCAGGGTAGCTACTGACAGAACCAGTTGAGACAAGCCAGTTTGTACTGACGACACATTATGACATCAGCATTACATTATGACTAGCAAAGAATATTTAACTAACGGCCACATTTAATTGAAACATTTTGAATAAGTATTTTTTCAGCTACATCTGGTAAAAATTTCATGCAAATTGATCACCATTCGATTGAGTTATAAAAAAAACAAAAGGGTGCTTTTTATGAAACACCTTGTATAACCGTAACCCTGAATGGCGGGCTTGGCGACCTTTTGAAATGGCGGGCCAACACTATTCGATACGTCCGTATTGGCGTAGTTCACGTAGGCCACCGACACCGTTAGACGGTGCCTACTGTAATGCAATATTGCTTGCCCATGGGTCAGTTTATCAAAAACTAAACCCTTCGGTTCATTTCAGTTCAGTTACGTCGCTCTGCACGCGCCTTAAGTTTACATAGCACGCCGCGGCGTCATTAGTTTGAGGGGGAGCTGACTGACCGTATTCGACGTTGTTGACGACCTGCAGTGCTTTGCGTGCGGCCCAGCCCCCCATGCTGACGTGGTCTTCCGTACCGGCGCTTGTCGGCAGAGAGTCAACCGACGACGGGTGACAGAGAACTTTGTTTTCAGACACTGAACGCGCACACCCACACAGCTCTATCGATCCCGTTTCATCAGGTATGACAGCAATCGTACCAAATTTCATAACTTCATCAGACACTCTCTGATATTTATCGTGCGATACACGTACAGACTAGAGAGCAATGGCCTATTGCTACCAGAAGTGCAGTCGACTACAAATAAAAGAAAATAATTTTGTTAAAACCACCCATTCGGTTTAATAAAGACGACGTTTTAAACTTAAAAGTTTACTTTGTGAAATGAGCCTACAGTCACGCATTAAACATTCACAAACAAGAAATATTATTAGATTGTGACCAATCTAATGTACTCTTCGCGCGCAATATTTTCTTCTGTATTTTTTAAGTGTTTTTTGTTCCTTTTCGGCTTATATTAGAGATCCGGCGACTATTTGAGACCTGTCTAATATTATACTAATAGTGACTGGCGTCGATGTCGTTATTGAAAATTGTTTCTCCGAAGTTCGTAAAATATTGCCCGATTTTACGAACCGAGGGAAAGTTTACAATAATGGTCGATGACGCATGTTGCCATTTGTCTTGTTATACCTCAACGCATGCGTCTATCTGGCATCATTATGGATATATGGCACCTCGAAGACAACAAGACAACGGGGTCACGACCTTGAACTATTGGGGTCACGTGACATCATCGGTCTTCGCGGTGGGCGACTTCCTATGGGTAGTTGATTGTGACCATGCGTCTATTACTCTATCTTGCACCGTTATCGAGATATAACCATTTGAAGTTCTTTCAGGAGAGCTCTTCTAGAAACAAAGCTAGGTCGTCGGTCGGTCATTGGTCGATCGTCAATATTACACTGATTTTATAGGCCTATACTCCTCTTCGCTACGTTAGGAACTTAACGCGCAAGGAGTAAAAACGAATCACACTTTGTAGATATTTTCATTAGCAGCAGAAACTTTTACCGTTGCACGCTTATAGCCTAAGCACCGGTTTTGTCAGGATAACTTGCTGATTGCTGAGACGTAAAGTAAATACACCTAAAACGTAACTTAATTTATATAGCGCATAACGTTTAAAGAAATTTCTAACTAATTGTCGAGTCTGACCGAGAGCCGCTGCTGTCACATGCGCCATCATGAAGCCGGAGTTCAATCCTCCGTCGCTCGTGAGAAACGCCGGCAGCTCGCTCGACGCTGTAACCGTTAAATAAGCAACCAATAAAATATTTTATAGCGAAAGGTCGAATCCAAGGCATTGGCGTATGAGTGACTACACGATAGGCAGAAGCAAAAAGTAGGATTTAAAACGGGATTCAAAACTAGCCAGATTGAAACAGTGCAAACTAGAAAGCAGTCAGAGCCCGCACACCTCCGCCAAGACCATGCTGTTCGCCAGGTGGCAGCACCATATTCGGTTTGGCAGCGGTTTTTATGCTCCATTGAAAGCAATGTTAACAAAAATTTTAAAGTGACCCAGAATCCAGGATTCCTTCCAGATCACCCCCAAAATTGAACCACTGGTAGTTTTTACCATTCCCGACACTCCCAAAAAATTTCAGAAAGATCCGTCCATAACTTTTTGAGTTATCTTGCTAACACACAGACAGACAGGCAGACAAACAAACAAACAAAGTCTGGCAAAAACATTACTTTCTTGGCGGAGGTAACTATTCGACAATCAAGCTCTCGTATTCTTCGCATTAAGAAATCAATACTTTTTTAAACTACGGAGTGTCACACGTCATAATGAGATCACGAAGATACGTCAACAAGTAAACACGCCGACTCTCTACGCTCGTACCCATCAATGTGAACCCAATCTTTACAATAACATCCAGTCTTAGATTGTTTCAGATAACGCAGCAATAAAACATTGTCTGCAGTGGTCACAAAGTATGCAACACAGTCACAATAATTAGCAAACTCCGCACAAACTGGTCTCATGTACTACACACATTACTAGACTTATAGACATCACGTTCCTTGCACACATAGCCTGGTGATACTCGTGGGTGGCTAAGAAGACGATGTATACGCCTACCTGGGTTAACAAGTCGCTCAACACGACGTTCGCTGATGCTGGCCAGCTCGTGTATTGCAATAGCAAGGTAATCAGCTGCCTATCGATACGACAACCAGCAGCAACAGCAGCATTTATGGTCATCAATCTATCATTGATTTATTGTCATCATCACCATCATCAGTAACAGTAACAGTAGTTACACATAGCTCTCGTTACACTGCCATAGCACTGATTACCATGAACGAAATAGCTGGATCAATGTACAGCAAAAGTAGCAAAATTACTACGGGCCCCGTGCCTGTATAGCCTATAGGCCTACATGTAGAGTCATAACTGGTTAGTGTCTAACTTGTTTTATCATTTACGTCAAAGAAGGTGTCCCATGGTTAAAATGGTTTAACACTGCGTAACATGCTGTTCTGTTATTAATCTGGTATTTGTTATTTCTGTCCACTATAAAAAAGCCCTAGTTACAAAACTACATTGTACTGCTAAGTTTGATTTCACGTTTCTTTTAAACTAGTTGCCAATTTAGTTATGGACTTTTTATACGTGCATACGACTGGTTATTGCAATTCAACCAAAAAAGTCCCGCTCAATTTATAGGCTTCGTATCTAATTAATCAAGCAATGTATAAAAGCACAAACATGATGCAAAGTTGCACAATATCTTTGCTGCACTTAATCCTATTATCTTACAACTGAAGATCGCTTTAATTTAATTTAACCATTAACGAACACTTTTAATCGCCAAAATGCAGACAACAGAAGCTCGAATAAACAAAAATAACACAAAAAAATTAACATAAGAGGTTACTGTGACGCGAACGAAACATCGTCACTGTGACAGAGCACAATATCAAACGGTATTTCAATTAAATACGTAAGTAACATACCTTTGCGGGATACTCGCCGTGAAAATTTCCATTCGATATGACTTCTTTACGGTCAGCAAAAACAATCTGATTGTCGTAGTTAAGTTTAGTCGGCATCAAGCGTTGTTGAAATATTTTCCATCTACTATCAATGAAGCTGTGTTTACTCACAGTAAGAACTTCGTGCTATTGAAAAATTATAAATAAAACACGAATCTTCACGCGTAGCTTAGAAACTTGCTTGATTCGACAAACAAAAACTTACGAAAAAAACTCTTACGAAATCGTTGTTTATATGAAACGTAGCAACTTATGCACTTAAAACAAAAGTTTTCAAAAAAGCGAGAGCTTTATTTGGAAGATGTGGTGAATAAGTAGTAAAGATACGGGATTGTCTGTAGCGCTGTTCATCTCTACGCTAAGTATTCTTCTCACAAACTCCAACGTGTCGTTTACGATCCCATGAACCTGTCGGAACGAAGACAAAAGCAAACAACTGTAACAGTACTGTGACAAAATTGTTAGCGACAAACAGCGCTAAATACGTGAAAATAGTATTGATTTCTACTACCTTAAAAACTGGAACTAAAACACACACGTTTTAATGCATTTGACAACATTCGATCAGGTAGGCTCATGGGCTACTAGAATTCTGGTACTGTGGCGGCGTGTTCCTGTTTTTACTGAGGATTAAAAGTTTATCTATAGTAATGTTTGCCGATGAGTACGAGTTACATATTTATATTTTGGCTATTGAGATAAAGCATCAGTGATAATAGCTTACGTAAAGTTTTGTATACAAAACTCAAATTAGATCACAAAAAGAAATTTTAAAAAAAATGTTTCTATACGCAGCGTTCCTCTATCGTGAAAGATCTCAAATAAAAACGAATATAGATACGAAATAAAATTATGGAAAACAAAAACAATAAAATAAGTTAGTGAAATGTTTTCAAAACAACAACCAAGTCCTATAGTCACTGTATGTTATCGCATTATTCAAACTAGCTTTACTGTCAGTACTGTTAACTTTTCATTGCCGTTTTCGTTAGTTCAGTGCTTAATCGTACCTGAGGGCAGCATCTCAGCGCATAGGCATCTTGCACTCGGTTGCAAAAACGATGACTTTCTGCAAAAAACAAAGCAAAATTACTGTGAAAAAAACTTGGATACGCCCTAGTTTTTATTTACAGAAAAGTATTTTGTCTACCGTTTTGTCTCGTTCGTATAACCCGCAATGACTAAGTGCGCGAGTGATGAATGTTCTGCATGCTAACTATCGACTTAGCCTACGGAAAAATTAGCCCAGTGTTGGTGAAATCTAAAATAATCTGTGCAACGAATTATTCATATGAAACTGACATTTGGTATCGGTTAAGTGTAGTGGCTAACGCGATGGTTACGATGAAGGGAGTTGCTCTACACTGGTCTTAGAAATAAGATAGCAAATTACTTGGATGAGTAACTGTCAGCAGACAGACAAACCGTCTCGATATACAGGGTACGGCAGAAAAAAGTGGACCCTTAAAGTTTTTCGCTGTTTTCTCAGCAACCGTTTAAAATTTTAATTTGAAATTTTACAAATTTACTTACTGAAACCTTCTACATCTAACTGCCAAGTAAAATGTGATTCTGTTTAAAAGCGACGAAGTTACAGATTTTTTAACATGACCGCCTACCGATTCTTCAGCATTCAAAAATGTTCCGGCTACAACACCAGTTTAATAACATTGTTGAAACAACACAGTTAAATTATGATCAGATGCCAGAATTCCATTGTCATTGCAAATGTTCAAAGTGTTCACTGCCAGCTCCAAGCTACAACAACAGCCTCCAGTCGCCTTATTTGAGAAATCTTTTACAGCCTTGTCGATCGGTCCCTGTGGCAGATAACCCCAGATAACCTGAAGCGCTTCTTTTCAGTTCGGCGCTTGTTTTCGGCTTTGATTTAAACTTGCGGTAAGCTTCCAACATTGCACCCCATACGAGATAGTCCATTGGGTTTATATTCGGCGAATTTGGAGGCCATTGGTCTTTTGTAATGAAATCTGGACAGCTGGCCCGCAGCCAGTTCTGTGCGCTGCGCGGCGTTGCGCGCTGTGTGTGCTGACGCGCCGTCCTGCTGGAAGATGAATCCGGTGA
>Ga0056128_1012313_pt1 | contig 10451 bp, 8 predicted proteins | sample WorMetLIZISLAND2_FD_71113 | JGI IMG/M metagenome (GOLD analysis project Ga0056128, IMG submission 71113) | Marine gutless worms symbiont microbial communities from Max Planck institute for Marine Microbiology, Germany - Olavius geniculatus... ... | reverse complement strand
CCATTTCCATTCCCCTTCCCTTTAACTTCCTTTCCTTTTCTCCTTCCCCTTTCCCTTCCTTTTTCCCTTCCACTTTCCCTTTCCCTTCCCTCCCCCTTCCTCTTTCCCTTCTCCCATCTTTCTTTCATGACCAATGACGTCACGTGACCCCAAAAGGTCAAACTCGTGACCCCATTATCTTGTAGGCGCCATATCTCCATAACAGTGCAAGATAGACACATGGTGACGATGGACCTTTTATAGTAAAGCGCTAGTGACGAATCGAATGGTCTTGCGACTGACAATGTCTGTTGTTTAGTTAAAATAATACAGAAGGATGAAAGGATCTTTGCTGCTGTACAATTTGAAATTAAACTGTTTGATTTTTTCCACCGGTCCAAATGGCTCACTGATTATATTTATACGGACATTTACTATAAACCATCGAAATGCATTGGACAGACTCCGTGTTCGTATGAACATTATCTTGTTTCTCAAAGACTCGCTGCAGAACTCCGGCATTCATCACATGCTACGTTTCTAGTTTACATTAACTTATTTATTCTTCACATTACTTCTCTGCATTTATATTTCAGATGCTCAGCAAAAGAAATCAGGATTATCTGTATCAGAAATAAACAGTGTGCTTATTTCAGTTGTCATTTCTTGGTGACTTGCTTGGACTTCAGTTGCCATGACCAGCACATGCTGACAGGCTGAACGGTAACTCAAGCTCTGTTAAAATGGTGACACCGCTTTCTATGAGAACGCCAAAAATTCAACCCTTCACAGAACCAAAACTCCTAAACCGACTCAAACAAAATCTGGCAGTTGACTGCAATGACAATAAGATAACATATAAACCACACTTGTGAGTTGGTACAGTACCTTGGAAAAGAGTGTATTAAGGCAGTGAACTTTCTGCTTCTCTTGTACAAATGCATAATACTGCGTAACACCTTTGAGTGTTAGCTCCTCCATCAGGTTGATTTCGTACGGATTGTCTAGATGTTTTCTCTGTGGAAACACACACAGCAACCAACAACATTGACATGCCTTCTAATGCATGTACCTTGTTACCTGCAAGCAATATTTTGGACACGTGACATACCACACTTCACTACAAGCGGACTTGATGACGGACATGCAGCTGGCACTCGCCAATGAGGAAGACCATAAACGGGGTAACTGGGCATCTGAAAAATGTGACTCAGTGTTCAAAGTTATTATTACGACAAGCGATCAAAAAAGCAAGAAACAAAGACACATGGGAAAGGCTGATCCGTAATCAAATAAGTGGCACTGATATGTCATTTCAACACTGGGTGTGCATGCAATTGTTAATTGTTACTCATTTGTCTTCTGCCATTCGGCATTGTCAAATCTCACATCTTCCACAAAAATCACATGCACATTTATTACAAGAAATATTATTAGATTGCGACCAATCTAATGTACTCCTCGCACGCATTATTTTCTCCTATATTCTTCTAAGTGCTTCTTATTAGAGACCCGGCGTCAATTTGAGACTGGACTAATATTATACTAATAGTGACTGGCGTCAAAGTTGTTATTGGAAATTGTCTCCCCATCTATCTGGCACCATTATAAAAATATAAATGCACAAAACATAAGGTTATACACTTGTTAACGGCAACATTGAAGAACTCGCACATCGAAAACAGCAAAAATTACAAAAGGTGATATTGCCTGCATCACAATGACTGTGTGTCAATGTGCTGCTGAATAAGGCTCTTCCAGGAAGAGAGGTCGGTCGTTGGTTAATCGGTCGGTCGGTCCTCAATATTACACCGATAATAATATACTCGTCTTCTCTACATTAGGAACGTAGCGAGCGAGAAGTAAAAATTAGTGCATTTAAGAGAGGCAGAGCAAAGTTGACCAATTAAAAATTTTACCCTCGCATAAATCATAGATCATAGCTCCTGTAGTGAATTTACACATTCATGTACAAGTGGAAGCAATGACATGTCAACATCTTACAATGAACTCTTCAACGGTGATGGGAAAAGTAGCCGAGTACAACATGATTTGTCGGTCGCGAGGCAGAAAACTAATGATCTCATCAAGCATGTTCTTGAAATCTTGCGATAACAACTTGTCTGCCTGTACACACGCAGTCGACAACAACGGGTGAATCAAACATCCAGCAATACGCAGATATGCTTGCATGTCGCATAGGTCAAAGTACTCCAGGCATTCTTGGTACTGTATACAGGCTGTGCCAACAAAATCAATCCCTAGAAAAACTTCTGTATGGTATATCACCATCTTTATTCACCGGAAATGTTAGCGATAACTAGAGACAGTAGAAAATCGCAGCAAAAAAGTACAAAACATGGCAAACTTTTGTGAAAATTGCAAAAATCACGGTAAATCATGGCAGAGACATGGCATCAAATCACAGGCCCAAAGAGCATTATACAGTCTATAAAACTCAAAATCTAGCATTGACGACCATCTTTACATGCAGTGCAAGGTTTTCGTCTGTAAAATTTTGTCGCTACGAAGCATTAAAATACATATTTGTACGATGACGTCACCATCACATATTGAGCCAGTAAGTAACAAAGCACACAGACTCTGACAGCAGAAGCAAAGATTATCTTTGTGTTAAAATCACACCATAAACTTCAACTGATGCTAATTAAAAACAAAATATTCTTGCATAAAAGGTAAAACCATGGCATTTTGACAAAAAAACACGGCAAAACAAGGCATTTAGGCAAAACATGGCAAAACACGGCATTCAGGCAAAATCACGGCATTTGATGAAAATCACAGTTTCCGTGATTATCTACTGACCCTAGTGATAACAAACAAAAATAGTGAAAAAAAACATACAAGAAAAGCACAGGTTTCAATTCTAAATGTAAACCATATCACCAATAGCAGCACAAGACTGAGCCAAAGTCTACATTGGGCATGGATATTTTCCTTCTAACCCAAATTCTGTACTGCAATAACAGTAATAAAGCCAAATGTGTCAGAACATTATCCACTAAACAACCAGTCATGCAACGATCAATATTTGCTACTTCACCTCATCAAGAATCAGCACTTTGCATTCATCAGTTTTAATCAAATTCTTGTTCAGCAGGTCAAGGATGCGACCCGGTGTAGCGACAATTAAGTGCACTGAAACAGCACAGACACCACGGCTCTTGATATATACATTTACACACATGCCGAGAACACAGTTTACTTCTACACGCCTCCTGACCTTACTTACCCTACCTTCGGAGAGGGCAGGCTGTTACACCTACCCAGCGCTGGCTAATGCGCATTCACAGAAAGCTCAAGTAACCAAAGGTTGGTTATGTGAGCCATAAACAATAGTTGCAAAGTCGTAAAACAGCTGTAAAGCCAAAAGATTAACCAGTACATGAACACTGGTAAAGCATACGACAATTCTACAAGCCTTATAAAAACATAATTGCAAGTACCAAGAACATATACATGAAGTATCCCAACCACATAATCATACTAGACAAAACTGAAACACAAAACAGCAGTTTTCTTCCACTGTTAGCTAACAAATATCAGAAGTCAGACACACTTCATTCAGTGAAAATATGCTTTACTATTTATGCAGTGTGTCCTTTGCTTCAGTAAGTAATGCAGTCACCGATTAACAAGTACTCTTATCTGAAGCATCAGAGCAATAACAGCTGAATGCATGCCACTAGTGACGCCACTGAAATCAAATTATGGTTACTCAAATGGAGTCCACTACAATAACGACTCTTTTTTTGAAACCACAAGTTAGAAAATTAAACAAACTGTTAATGACTACAATAGCTAACTGCTGAATCAGACGGATAAGTGCCAATTATTATTAGCATTATAATTGTTAAAAGTATTTCTAAATGACACTTAAAACCACAGCAGATTTAATCAAACAAATAACTTAACTAGTTATTTAAATGATGTGCAATAACTGTCCCCTAAAGCCAGGAAAATCCTCCATTTAAATTATTAAAGCTGTTAATTTGCTATCAATAAACGATATAAGGCTTAAGACCCCACTTTTAGCCATGACTCATGTTTGCTTTAACTTTCGACAAAATCACTGCACATTGCTGAATAAATGGTAATCATGAGCAGTAACTGACCAGGATCGTAGAGACGAAGAATGTCGTCTTTGAGATTTGTCCCTCCGGTGGTGACCATCACCTTACAGCCGAGATGCTTGCTCACCTCGTAACAGATCTGACTCGTTTGCAGGGCAAGCTCACGCGTCGGCACCATGATCAGCCCTGATCAGACAACAACGAACTTATTTCACTTCCTTCAATGCCTCAACATTAACATGTACATAATTAATTTCATACATTTCAATTGCATACAGACTGCAGTGCAGGAGCAGCTTACACTGTTAGAGAACAAGATAGGCTGAATGAAGAGGTAAAAACATGGTGTGAAAACTGTGATCTAAACATGCTAAGAGGTTGGCCCACTTCTGGTTTCTCTCTACCTTTTTATCAAGTTAGAAACACATATACAAGACACACAAACAGATGGACATTAAAAAGATGAGCAGATAAGCAAGACCCATAATACAGCCTAACTGTATGGTTGCATAAAAAGACATGCTGAATGGTAGCAGCTAAATTAGCAGTTAACTGAAAGAATAAGATTGCAAATATGACACTGAATTAAATACTGTAGTTTTCTGTCCCCCCCCCACCAAAAAAAGACTGAACTAGAAGGCACTCAAAAGAGTGCATATTTCTGCCAAGTGAAGTAATTTAAACAGTACAATGTACTACTATTACATTGTGGCCGTGCATCTATCTCGCACCGTTATGGAGATGTGGGGCCTCAAAGATAATGGGGTCACTACCTTGACCTTTTGGGGTCACATGACATCATCGGTCACATGACCGTTCGACTCGAGGTGGTTGACTTCCTATGGTCCATTGTGACCATGTGCCTATCTGGCACCGTTATGGAGATATGGCGCCTCAAAGACGTTCACAGACACACATACGAAACGACGGACACAGACATGGACAGAACGACCAATGTCATAATCTCCTCCAATGTTCACTTCGTTCCATTGGCAGAGATAACTACCAATGAAACTAATCCCTAGACAGTAGACAGCAAGAAGGAGCAATGCATGGAACATCAACACCCTTTCAAGCAATTTCGGTGTATGTGCATATCTGCAACGCATTAATTCACTGCTTCAATAATAATTTTGCTCTGGTAAGAAAAGCGTCTGTAGCCAGTAAAAGATCCACAACCCAGCCTAACCCAAAACAATCATGAGAAAGACCAGTAGAACAAAAATGTAAAGTACGGTAGGAGAAAAACGATACAAATGAATAATATAACAAAAGTTCTGCAAAAGTAGATATGAATATATGCATATCTACTTTTGCAGAATCTTTGTTATATTATTGATTTGTGTCACTTCAAAGCCATGCAACATGAGATTAATGCACACACACCTTGAACGACGTTCTTTGATGTGTCAATTCTCTCAAGAAGTGGAATGATATAAGCGCCTGTTTTACCGGTGCCATTCTTAGCTCGCGCCAGTATATCACGACCAGCCAGTGCTATAGGAATGCTTGCTTCCTGGATTGGAGACGGCTTTTCCCAGCCCTTCTCAAAAATACCCATAAGCAGATCACGGCGAAGACAGTAATCTTCGAACTCATGACCCTTGGTATCCAACACATCCTATATAAAATCATACAACACAAAACAAGTCAAACCAAAAAATGGCTGGAATAAACGTGTCATGTTCTACAAACTATGTAATGCCAGGCTCCGCACAGAGCCAAATGACGAAAATGTGCTGCAACAATGCATAACAATAAATATATGAGTCATAACCCAGTGAGCAGAGTTAGCCTACATATAAACATCGCAAAATTACACATCGTAATTGTACATGTACAATTAGAAAAAAAAATCACAAAATTGAAAGTTTCACTTTTGCATAAAATTATCAAATGCAGCTCAAAGAAATAACAGCAAATAGTTTTCATACAGCAATCAGCTCGCAAACGAAAACTAAATGGAATTACCGCTGTCTTAATGCGCAAGTCTTTGGGTGGGAGTTTCAGCTTCTGTTTCCAGCCCTGGTCCTCACTAAATGCACACCATAAAAACTCAAACTCAAACAGAAGAAATTAACAATAAATCATGTGATTAATTGTTTAATTAATTTAACGCTTCCAACTTTTAACTAAATTAAAATCTCTAACAAAGCACTGCATGTTAGTGTCCCAGCAACATTAATTCCATATAAATGACTTTTTTTCCACAGTTATTTTAGTCTGCATACATGATTGGATGACAAACACACACTGATCTGTCTCACTGCATTTGTGATAGCTGCCTGCTGCATAAATGCTAACGATTCTAAGTGAAAACATACATTGTCAGTGGTACAGTTACACTCAATAATCAAAATTAATGACTAATTAATCATTAACGTAAACCACAAAACTTTTTCAATCATTACCAGCTTCAAAGAAACATTAACCTGTTTACAAACAGTATAGCTTACAGGATAACTTCAAACTAAAACTACTACTTTCAGTTTTCGCTAATCTTCACTACTTTGCTGCAGTTACTTGCAGTTTCGCTAGTTCTCAACGAAGAACTATGGGACTGCCAAAGCTTTTACAGCTGAGATGCCCTTCAAGTTACACAAACTGAAAATATAGTACCAACCAAAGTATCAACAAGAAATCTGAGCTAATGCTCATGAGACGTGCGACAGCCTATAGCAGTTCCTGTTTGCAAGTAATCTTGGTCTATCTCCAATTCTCCATCCATTTTGTTGCAATTCACTCTATTGCAGCCAAAAATCGCCATAAAATTACCAAAAACCAATATTTTTAAAGTTCAAGGTAATTCAAGGTCATTGATGTTGACATTCCTAAGAAGCTTGATGCCAGTGCTTGTTATAATAAGCAGCATGCCTGTGTCTTATCTGCAACCATTTTCGCACTAGACAAGCCTACAGCGGATAAATAACCACTTTTAGAGGGGTGCCCCTCTTTGACACCCACAAATGCGCGCCGCTTTGAACCTAGAGGGTCCGGACTTGGACTGCTAAAATCTACATTTAATGCTGAAAACTTCATATGCACGTTGTCTTGGTCTATCTACAGCCATTTTGGCGCAATTCACTCTTGAAATGTGTGTCGCGGCACGATATTGCAAAAAATTCACTATAACCGCCTATTTTGGGGGTTCAAGGTCATTCAAGGTCATCGATGTTGACATTCCTAAGAAGCTCGTCGCCAGTGTTTGTTATGATAAGCAGCATGTCTGCATCTATCTGCAACCATTTTCACATTAGACGAGCCAATGGTGGTAGAATAACGCCTTTTTAAGGGGGATGCCCCTGTTTTGCCCCCTCATTCGCAGAAATCCCCTTACCCAGCGGCATAAAATTTTGTCACAAAATACTACAGACTCTGAGCTTTCGTATGGTGAAAACCCAAGGTCTCTATCTCACCTGGTCTCCAATCGGTACCGGGTTGTGACAGACAGACAGACAGAGAGTCACCAAGAGAATTACTGTATCAGTAGCTAATACATGCTATAGCTATCCTAGCTCTTGTGTGTAAAAGATCATGAAAAAATCATCATAGCAACAATATTTAAAGCGCAGTATAAGCGAAGAATGTCGATTCAAATTTAGCACAGTTATAATTATTGCAAACTGTGGAAGCACTGTGCAAGTGTTCTACTGTAGAGACTGCCCAGTTTCAACTAACTCCAGCATCCCCATGCATACAACAAAAATACCAGGTCCTTTAAATAAATTTTCTCTGGAAAGAATGCTGATGCTGACTTTGAAGAAAGAACAAAAATTTACAAATTGCTCTAAGAAAAAAAAGATACTCAGTAACACAAATAAACTGCTATCAAACCTGGTGCGTGCATGATGGATGACATCTGATGAGTGATTAGCAGAATTCTCTACCACTGCACTGCTGGCCATGATGTATAATACAGATAACAAAGACAACTTAAACTGAAGACCGATATACTTGTAGCTGCAGAAGAGTATAAAACAACTGTTAGACTGAGCAAATGCGGCAACTCGGGACCAAGCAGCCAGACCAATTTCTCAAGTTCACTCAGAGTGAGAACAATGCTGTCAAAACCACCATGCACACTTGATTCTATCTGCATACACACACAATAAACAACAGCAACAATAATGTGACATGATGCCCGAATTCATCCATTTTCATTTACCGATACTTCATTATATGCATATCTTCAGCTCATCATTCTATGGTGAGAAAGCTTATCCAATATTCATAGCAAAGGAAGTGCATGATAGCACTTAAAATAGACTTTCTTTCAGTGAACACGCACTGAAAATAGCTCGGAAACTCACTGGGAGCTATTTTCTGAGTGTATACACTAAACAAAAGTAAACTTTGGTTCAGCGAAGTACTCACTGACAACTGGCATAAGAGACTCTCTGAGTCGGTATGAGCACAGGTACAAGCACATACGCTCATACTGCCGCAGATGCACGGCCTCATGGCAGTCGGCCAACTGACGCCCTCAAACCTAGCAGGGTATCACAGGTGTCGCGAGCAGTCGGCCATGTACTGCGTACCACCACACTGGCCCAATTTGTGACTATTGTTACACCTTTGTTTAGGTGTCCATCTACTGTCACATAATCAGGACTCTGAGATGCACTAAGCCTAAGCCTAAGCCTAGGCCAAGCCTAACCTTAAAGCCTAATTTTAATACTAAATTCTACTCATAATGTGTAATGGCATATGCACAACACTAGCATCACCTTGCAAATCTAATGCTCAGTAACGTTCTAGATCTGAATCTTGAACTGAAAATAGACTTTTGTTCAGTGAATAATCACTAAAAATAGGTTTCTCGAGAGTGCGTGATTCAACAGGATAGTGAATGGAAACTACGGCTAGCCCTACAGTGCAGTTACTGCAAGTTACACAAGATCCCCTTTTGCAGCTGCATGAACAAGAAGCCCAGCTGTCACTAGGATAGCCGACCATACTGGTTATCAGTGACCTTCGATGTCATCGAAGGTCAATGATTTTATGTTATTTTAAAGCCAATATGCCACTTTCAATTAGGAATTAATGATTTTAGCTATATAAACTTGCCCGACTAACGTCATAAGCCTAAGTGTAAAAAATACAAAAATTCAATTTATGCAAAAAATTATCAATTTCCGCACAATAAGATTACTTCATTGTAGCACTACTAATAGATTTCTAGCAATCAAACGTGATTAAAACGGATTTTGACAGTGGTCCAATAAGGAAGACTTGCCAACGACCGCACCGGATTAGGATTAGAGGTAGCCACAGTTTAGGGGGTTAAATTTTTTTGCCCCTATGTCATATAGGGGGCATAGGTCCAAAATATGGGTCCATACCCTTGTGTAAAAATGTCAGCAAAATGTCTGCGTGATCTGTATGCTCTGAACACTCGGGAAAGCCGTCCCTGGTATTTTTGAGACCAATGCGGTGCGGTGTAGTCTAGGTACGGTGCGGTGTTTCGTCGGATCCTGGTGCACTACCAGAGCAAACGAGTGTACATTGCTATTATGTAAACGTTACACATTTACAACCGAAAACAAAAAATTCGAAAACGAGCAATAAAAAATGTTCTCTGTTACTTACTAAAACCTGCACTTTACCTACAAAATAACGCTCAAAAACAGTCAAACTCAAAAAGAAAACACTCAAACCTGGAGCTAAAAATAGCAGATGACAACGACTGAATGCGGCTGCAGCCGGGTCTGCAATCTCTGCATCCACATTGTCCACAAACTTGTTTCCACACTACGTGTTACTTACTTGTTATCTAGAACGCTAACTGAGCAAATCTGTCATAGATCAGTAACTTACATTTTGTGAAGTTTTTGTAACGCCGTTGGCATTCCATTACGAAGTTACGAGTTTTTCGAAAGTAAACAAGTAATTTGAGCAAAGCTCACGCAGTGCCGGCGTTAGAGAGTTGGATCCCTTAAATACAAGTGTGAGGCCCCTATAATAAGGGGCCTGGGCCTGGGGGCAAAGCCCCCAGCGGGGTCCAGGAGCAGAGCCCCTGGTCAGGGGGTCATGAGGCGAAGCTGAAACACTTTTGGCTTTTGGACGTTCACCGAAAGTCACCCACTTAACAAAATTTGAAACGCAAATAAATCATATACAATTTGTATTGTCGCTTAAAAATGATGTCTAGGCCTATAGGCTGCATTACGTCACAGATTAGGCCTACTGTAGGCCTACAGTAATGAAAAGTAATAGACTTGTCCACTTTGGGTAAACTTTCTACATGTTTATTCATTTTTACGCGCGAAAGCAGAATGCTTCGCGCGTCTTTGCCATCGTCTGGGCGTCTGTCTGTCCGTCCGTCTGTCACACTCGTGATCTGTATCAAAACGGTGCAAGCTAGGATCACGAAATCTT
>Ga0056128_1012312_pt1 | contig 10451 bp, 7 predicted proteins | sample WorMetLIZISLAND2_FD_71113 | JGI IMG/M metagenome (GOLD analysis project Ga0056128, IMG submission 71113) | Marine gutless worms symbiont microbial communities from Max Planck institute for Marine Microbiology, Germany - Olavius geniculatus... ... | reverse complement strand
TTAAACAAGGCGACTGGAAGCTTGTGTTGTTGCTTGGAGCTGGTGCTGGTGATGAACACTTCGAACATTTGCAGTGGCAATGGAATTCTAGCATTTGATCATTATTTAACTGTGTTGTTTTAACGATGTTGTGAAATTGGTGTTGTAGCGTGATCATTTTTGAATGCTGAAAAATCGGTAGGCGGTCATGTTAAAAAATCTATAACTTCGTTGTTTTTCAACAGAATCACATTTTATTTGGCTGTTAGATGTAGAACGTTTCAGTAAATAAAGCTGTAAAATTTCGTATTAAAATCCCAAACGGTTGCTGAGAAAACGGCGAAAAAATTAGGGGTCCACTTCTTTCTGCCGCACCCTGTAGGCCTACCGTCTTAATATCATTTACGCCAACCACATAGCGAGGTAGCCAGTGTGCAGCAAAATCAGTGATGATGTACCAGGATATCTTCAAGTGGCCTAAATTCGTCTTTTCATGATCATCCCTCCTCTCTCCTATTGCGCTTTAAATCTAACAAAAACTGCCGCTGATTTCTACTCGGGGTTTGTGTGTGTCAATAAGCTTAATGTCTGTCACATTTTGGTTTATAAAAATCGGTATTGTTGTTTAATGGCGACAAATGTAGCTCACTATTAGGCCCACCTAGCATTATTTCTGGCCAGAGCTAGAGCTTAGAAGTGGCAAAAATAACCGCTTGCATGGGAACTGTTGGCATGGCGCTTGCAGATTTAAATGTGTAGGTCTATTAATTACTGTACTGTTGTGTTCCAAAAAACTGGCCCATAACAAATAGGCTAGCTAGGTTATACTGGTAGCTTAACAAAATTTCGTCGGGTTTTGTCTGAAACCTTAGACACAATAACCGTCAATCACGTGAAGAAGAATGACACAGGCCTTTAACACAGGCGAAAAAACAAAACATCAATTTTATTCACACTTAAAATGCATCACCAAAATATGAAGTCTACAATCCATCAGCTAGAAATTCCAGTCTCTTCAATCTGACGAATCGTTTTTAAGTATTCCTTTCAAATGAACTTTTGAAAATATTGAATATAAAATTACACTAACAGCAGTTTTACTTTAACAGAAGTTCTAAGGAGTCACTTTTTATTGGGATGCAGTGTAGGCCTATTTTGTAACTATCTCTGAGAAGTACAGTATTACTGATATGTCATACGGTCATACCCGTCCACACCGTCCTACTTCAAGCACTGTTTCTGGCACAGAGGAATCATTTTTTTCATTTACGGCTAATCTTAAACCGCCATCGTTAAGTCTGCATGCGTGTGTGCAATAGTTGGATGTGTTGATCGTACTGACAGGAAGGCATCCCAATGACGGAGTTATAGCGACAATGAATTAGCGACACGTTCGTGCAAAAAATCGGCAACTGACGTGGTGTGACTCCTTCCGTAACGCTGTGGTCATCACTCCTGCTGCAACAAATGCTGCAGATGAAGTATTAAGGATATCAACAGCTTCAGCTCGAAAACTTATGTACATTGACCGCATTATTACATCTGCCATTTTGTAGCGTCTGTTTATTAGTCCGTGTGACGTCACCCGGAAGCACGATCATAAACAAAATCACATCGCGTGGCGTTTGCTACGGCAGTAGTAAGGAGCTTTTGCATTATTTTGGTAAAACATGCCGACAACAAATGCGTGATTATTTAATACAGGAATAAGACTGGCGATATATATAAATCTTTATTCGCCACACAGGCAGCAACCAGACAGACAGACAGGACAGGCAGACAGACATAAAATGATACAACGACTAGACAGAAAAAATGCAGTTCAATAACAGAAACACAGAAACACTGTAACACAAACTGAATGTGTAATAGGCCTACATACTTGTCTCAGTCACTTTGTCTTTGTCACGTAAACTGTTTGCTATATTATTCCGCAATAAAATGTTTTGCATAAAGTTCATAATAAACGGCTATAGCACTAGCGTGCTGTGGCTATTAATGGCTTTGGACACATCATTTTTGCATTGTATGTATACAGCTATTGGAAGTTAGCACAAAGTAAAATACTGCAAATTAGGTTTTTAACTTAAAGCTATAACTAGCTAATAATTGTCCAGAAAACCGGTTTAATTGCGGAAAAGTCGGGAAGTAGTCTCAGAATCTCACAGAAGACAGACCCAAGGCTCCATAATGGCTTTACCTAACAGTCATGCCACCATAGTCCGCCATAACACTGCATGCCGCAACTCTGGAAATGCTTTTTAACCAAAACTTTGCACCCGTAGATCGTAAACAGAATATGACCGAGGCCTAAACTTTTCAAAGGTTCACTCCAGCTATCTCCACTATTCTTTTACTTTTACAGCAGCGAAAGAATGATTGAAACCGTTCAATCAAGCTTAACAGCTCGTAAAATCATTGATAATAAAACTGGACACGGAAAAAAACCGTGTAAATAATTCCCACTTAACTAACGCACGCTAAAACAGCGATTTCTAGAACAAACTGGGAAAACAAAAATACATGGTAAATAGCTAACACTTAAGTAACAACTTTTTGAATGTCCAACGCAACATTCACACAAAAGAGAATGTCCTTCATAAAACACGCCTGAAGTTGGAGAAAGCCATCAAGTACACGCTCACATCACCCTGCCAGCGTGTCGTCTGTACTGAAGACGCTTTATCTGTAATGCAAAAATTCAAACAAAATAATTTAATTGTTAAAAAAATTTATTCAGAAAGCACCTGCAATTCTGCATATATGTCGGCGCAGTAGGCAGTGGCAGTGCCCACATGTATATGCAGTCGTCCTATCTATCCAGTTGCCGAGGGTGTTAAGCGCCACAGTAAACTATGTCTAAAAGTCATTAGGTTGAGTTTGCAGTCAATATCTGATCCGCAATCCGTGAGTAAAATGGCCTAACTATATAGTATATAGCAGCAAACAAAACAATAATTCTGACGTACCAGAAGCTTATATGAAGGCAGCCAGAAAGCTGAAATTCATGAAACATTGCAGAGTGAAGACGCTACAAAACACAACACCATAACACATTAGTAGGGGCCTACAGTTCTATTCCACATAACCCACTGTAAACAAAATTATTTTCCTGAAATATCACTAAAAACCATGTCGGCCTGGCGCCGACATAATGCGGCCGTCCACGTAGTTATTAGACAACATTTACTCAAGTAATCAAGTTATTTTATGCGTCAACTGAAAATCCACGTTTACACTGAACTACGTGTCTTTTCTTTCGTTCATCGGTCGTCTATGAGATCTTCAATCGGAAACAAGAAGGTCAGTTTTCATCTCAAAAGGTCAACGATCAAGGTCACCGAACGTTAAACCCCTTCCGGAGGTTCCTTGGGTGGCTGGTTTTTTTTGTAGTAAAGGCAAATCGATCAAACCGGAATATCAGAATACTCGAAATTTAGAGACCAGAGTTCAAACTGCTAAAGCAAAAACCGTTTTCACAAATCAAACATCTCCAGAAAATTTGAGTTGACTGGTCATAGCTACGGGCATAAAATGGGCATAAAAGCGTCCATGCTTCTGTCCGCCTACTGACGCCGTCGGTGGCCCCCTTTCCTCCACAACAACCAAAAATGTACGCCCTTCCCTCAAGGAACAACAGAAACCCGGCAAGTTGTCGGACTACCTTCCTCTGGAGCTGCGTGTGGCTCGTGCTGCCGACGACATGGAGTTTGACCGATGATGGAAGGTGAGCGGAAGTAGTTCCACGCAGCTAGCGCCGACCCTTCCATCGTCTGTTCCAGCGCCCTGATGACGCTCGGAGTCTCCGCAGCTGGAGACGGTGATTCTCCGAGAGTCCTCGTCTCGGAGACATTGGGCGTGCTGTCCAGCTGCGTTCCTCTGGTCTGGACCGACTTCAGCGGACGACGAGGACTCTTGGAACTGGTATGCTGCATAGATGTAAAAAAGTTCCAAAGAAAAATAGTAAAAAACGTTAAAAACGTAAAAAAACGTAAGATAAATAGAAAAACGTTTTAAAACGTTGATAAAAAATGTTAGCTTTAATTTGTTCAACTTCTTGCCTAAAATTTAATGCTGTAAGCGCAGTGTAGCTAAAACTAGAAAAAGAGTGAATATTATTCAATTTAAATTCAACCGTACAGTCACAAGACTCAGTCTCACTAGATTAAGTAAGCAAACTGACACCACTATAGCCCATTAATTCGTTTCAGTACCTTCAAAAGTGCTTTTCGACGTTTTTAATAAAATTTTGAAATTTTAGTAAACGTTTTTTTAATTAAAAAACGTTCAGAAAATAACACAATTTTTTTTAAAAACGTTAAAGAACGTGGCAAGAATTTCAAAAAACGTTTAAAAACATTTTTTTACATCTACGGTATGCTGCGAGGTGGCATGATGATGATGATGCTTGGTGGTCTGTTGGCATGACGACGTGGCAGCTGCAGCAGCTGGGGTTGATGTGATGATCACGCTAGAAGCCGTAGATGCCAGGCGCTGCTCGCTCGTGAATGGCTGTTGGATCCTGAAAGACCTTTTCAGAACTTGCTTAGTTCTTGCTCGCGTTGACGTGGTCGCTTCTTGAATTGCGGATGACATCCTGAAAAAACACTGAGGCCTCCCACTCAGTCAAAGTGTATTCCAGCTCACCCAAATCCATCAAAATTCAAGACATTTATGATCAATTATTAGGTCATCTTTCAATTAGTTGATCTAGAAAGCGTAACAAAAGTGTACAAAAATAAAGCGTTAAAAACTTACATTTACAAAACTGATGAATGTGGAAGTTATGCAACGGTTTGGATATTGTTAAATATTTTTGCAGTTGCAATGGAATTTTTTAAACAATTTTGTCACTTTTGTACATTACTTATGTCACTATTTCTAATCAAAGAATATTTTTTGCAAGATGTTCACTGTTCAGTACTTTACGATAAACTGCTTATTTGGTGACATTTGTAAAACAAGCATCAAATTTCAGTAGTTTTAGAATGAGTGTGAGGTCTGAAGACCTTGGAACTAGTGACGATAGCTTCTGAGGCTTCATGGCATGCTTGGTATCAGACAGTTCATACGCGAATTTCAGCGACAAATGCTTCTTGATGGCTATTGCAACACGTACACAGAATGTACACAGTTTAATGAAACATTCCACACAGCATTTAACAAACCAAGTTGAGCTTATAGCTCACAGTGCAGTGAGTGCACTACTCTGTGACGTAAAGAACAGCATTCTAATAATCCAAACAGTCGAAATTCTATATAAATATAGTAGGCTACAATGCATCATGTGCTAACATCTAGCCGACTATACTAAATTGTGAAAAGGCAATCAAAAAATTACGAAGCTTATGGAATTCCATTGTTGCAGGGCGTATTTAAAAATGAAAAAAGAGGCAGGTGTACATATAGCGGGAAATATTTTATGCTGGGCCTGGCAAATTTCTATGATGATTTTTTTATCTTTTCATCAATTTTTCTACCTCCAAAACGGAGTTTGGCCCCCTTAATACACCCTTGCGTTGAAATCAACAGTTACCCGGTATCATCTCAGCAGGTGGCAGGTAGTATTCACCGAGACAGACTTTGCCCATGTCACCCGTCTGCAGACAGGCGTCAATGTATGACGCGTGAAAGACCGCCAAGCAGCCGTCTGCATTCGCCGCCGACATGTACAACCTGTACATGAGAACAGCACAGCTGGCGACATGACAGCAGGAGAAAAAAAATGTCAGCCAGCAAGAAAACTTGAAAAATGCTAATTTAACATTTGGTCACAATGCTCCGTGATCTCAACGCCCAAACAAAAATGTCTTTAGCAGCCGCTTAAACAGTGTACATCTGAGGCGCCAACAAACATCTGCATGTCTTCACAAATATTATTCCAACTCAGTTCCTGACTAACGATGATAAGACGAACTATGTACTCAGGGAAAATCTTCTTTATACATTACATTTGAGGGTGAGCATAACGCCCAGCGCCAAAGCCACTAACGCGGGCCCACTCCTAAAACAACCTTTGAGAAACATGTTACAGTTACATGTGTAGGGCCCAGAAATCACAACAGAAGGTCATAAAACATTTATGCACCAATGTACACATTTAGTGTGATTAACACTGTGTAGAAAAAAGTAGGCCTGGGTAGTTTTTTTACATAAAAAAACTAATGACCGCTTAGTGTCCTGTTCATGTGGATTCTCACTAAAAACAAAGCTTGCTGCCTCACTATGAGCCAGTTGTCCTCCATTCGTTTCTGCAACATCACACTAACGTCCACAGTCACAACTGAACTGGAAGCAAAGGCAGCCACACGTGGTACACAGTCCTGTGCCTAACATAGATGGCAGAACTCTAAATTATGTAACAGTTTCTTTTTATTATGAGTAGACTTTGAAGGTAATATCAGTATGAAAACAATCCTAGATGTCAAGTGATATTTAAGCTAATATAAAGTTGCCACAAATTCATATACTGATAGAAATGTTTTTATAGCACAGTTCAAATATTGCAAAGCTACTGCTGTTTACTTTTGCACAAATCAAATGAGATTAGCATTGGTTAATGATGAGTAAAGTTGTTGTTTTACCCCACTTCAACTGCAGTGAACGGTGCACACTTCTTGAGAACCAAGCCGTTCTATTGTGAAAGATCAGCTTGAGTCCTGTTTCTTCCATTGCACTGGCAGGCAAATAAGTCGGCAGCTAAACTGTCAAGATAAATTTGTGACAGCAGATCAAAGAGCACATCTAGGAATTTAATTACTTTACTTGCTTTTTCTAAATATTCAAAATAATGCATTTTTTCTATTTATAGTTTAATTTCATATTAACATAAAATTAAATTAATATAAAAATTTTATTTTTCGTCTGCACTATAGGCCTATAGCTAAGCATACAATAAATTAATTATCCTTAACCAACACAAGTTTTTCTACTTCTTCTGACACAGTAGAGCTGCGTTTTGGATGACCTAACATGGTAGGTGTATCATAGATAAATATAGTATAAATAATATGCTAATGATAGTTTTAATACTTTTAGCTATTTTAATTTCTGCTCACTTCAACAAACGAAAAATTCGAAAGAGTTTTGTTTTGTTGTATTGAGGCAATATACTAGTAAATTAGTTTTTTATGCTCCAACATAGACTATTTAATTTGACACCTAATATGTTAGAAGTAGGCCATCCAAAACGCAGCTTAGGCCTAATACTGCTCTCTAGGCTTAAGACATTAGAGCGAGCAGCACGCCGTAACAAAACAAGGATAGTGGATGTCAGCCGAGTCCGTAAATTTGTTATACACGTACATTTACGGTTGATAAAACTACACAGTTTTTTTTACTCCGTTCAGTGACTGTGACAATATAATTAATGTTTTTATTATAAGCTAATTTGTTTACACACACAGCAGACGACCGACAATTTCCGGTCTTGCTAAAGTTCGCCACGGCGCGACCGCCTTATTTTGGCCAGTCAACGATACAATCGACATTCGACAAAATACAACTTGCCGTGGACCATAGATGTTAAAAACATTGATTTGCAAATAAAAAAACATAGAAAAACATGTTGTTTAAACTTTTATAAAAAAAAACATTATAAAAACATAGATAACAAACATTAAGCTGCAGATATTTTCAATCGCTACCCTTTTCGCCATTATACATGCAAAAAATATCTAACTCAGATAATTAAAAACAAAAAACCTACCATTTGTAAAGACTAAAAACCGAAATGTACTGAACGTACAGATCAAAAACAGCTGAACGCAATTTGCCCATGAGAAATAAATCATATTTGTAATTTCGTACGTTTTAACAACAACAAAAAACACGACATTAAAAAACACAAAAAAACATTAAAAAAACACAAAAAAGTAAAAAAAAAACATAAAACATATTTTTTAAACTTTTATAAATAAAAAATGTTTTTTACATCTATGCCGTAGACACTAGACAAGCCTGCACGATGCCAGGCTGCCTGTTCATTTGAGACTTGCTAGCAGGCCAATTTTTTTCGCTGTTTCTGTCCTGTCACTGGGTAAGGTCAAGTTTTGCTATTTGCTTTCAGAGTCTACTGGCGAAAAATGTAAAAATTAGGCTAGTCATTAGGCCTATTTGGCGAAGATATGGACAACGTGCAATAGCTTTGTTTTTTTTGCGCCATTAACCTTGGGTGCAAACTTCTGGAACATTAAGGCTGTAATTTTTACTCAACATTTTGCTGACATTCAACATGATGAACAATTGTGTATTGTGTAAGACTTATTGAATGTGTTAGCCATTGAACGACAGTGACCGTTTATGTCTATTGATCAAGCTGTCGACATTTAGTTCTGTATTCTGCTCAGTTGTAGCCACCGATCGACTGATATGCAGCAGCGACAAAATAAACAACATTGAGACAGGGTCTTTTCTAAAATTGTCACTACAGGACGCGTGCAACACAGCATGTCTTTTCTAAGAGGTTGCTGATATCAAAATAATTGTACTTCTAGCATTTTATGATGAATAAGTAATACAGTATGAGTCCACATGTTGCAGAAAAATCCAACACATAGACTAGCATAGGCCTATGTAACTAAACTCAAAAAGCCAAATGCGTGAACATTATTCATAATCATCATCAATTCATCATCATTGTTGTCATATTAATACGCAGATGTGTCAATAATTGGTTATACTAATAGGTCCACAAACTGCACTAAGTGCGTCAGATAACGACGTCCTTGTAAAAACGGCCGAAAAAAATGTTTTGAGACGCAACATGCCTTGGCGGGTTCAGGAGAACTAATTTATTGATAAAAGCAGCATATGACTATGAGAAAGAAACCGGACTGCTATGAGTCGTAATGAGATAGAAAACTATAAATACAAGTTGTCCCGGTGCCAACATATTATGCGGCTGTCAAGTCGATCTAGCTATTAAACAGCACGTACTTATTTCGAGCGTCAACTAAAAACTTAATCCACTTTTACATTGTCCAGCTAAGCGCTGCGCCCGGTGTGCGGTGCTGGGTTGGCTTGTGGTCATTTTTGCAAGATATGCATTATTTTCGGAATGTTTTTCTACTCTTTTTCGTTTTCAAGTTGTGTCCAGAGCGGGCAGACGGACAGACAGGCAAGACGTGCAATACGGCCTACTTGGACGACCGCGTAATAATATCGGCCGCCTCTAAACCGATTTCAGCCACTGTTCGTATTTGCGTATATACTGTCCGCCGTATCAGGACCGGGATTATTAAAATATCATCATGATCTGCATGCATGATGCGGTTGATTAAGTTGTTCGTTCACGTGTCGTAGCCGGTGGTGGTGTGTTCGCGAACCAGCAGGACAGTCCTCTGATGTCGTCCGCAGTCGGCAAAGGCCGAGCTGGCGCCCGGCGTGCTGGAGCAGACACAGGTCATCCCCGGCGGGCAGTCGTCGCCCTTGCTGTTGTCCGTCAGGAAGGTCTGGTCAGGGGTGGTACGGCAGCCGGCGGCGGCGCAGTCCGCGAGGGAGGGTCGTGAAACACGGGTGAGCGGTAGAATAGTCTGAGCGTCCTTGGACGACGACGACACACCGGTGGCCACTGCGTCGTCGTAGTAAAAACGCAGCTCGTCGGCACTCGGAAGATCGACCACGTTCGGTGTCGAGTAGTACTTGTCAGCACTCGTGCGCAAACGATCTTCCCGACAGTAACCTGATCGTCTGCAGCCAACAACGTCCATCATCAACATCTTCATTCACAAATCTAATCAAAATTTAATTCTCCAGTAAAGCAACCGACAGGCTGCAGTTGCACAATATAAAAACACGTGATATTTAAAACAACGCTGTCAATGATATGACAAAACAACGCTCATATGACAAAATTGCAGCCATTAAGATGGCATATGCAGTCCGGACTCCGAAGGGTGCATACTACCCTATGTATTCCGTCCCTTAATTAAGTTGTAATTGTTAGCTGCAGCTAGAGGTAAGAGCGTTTGCAAAACGTGCCGCTGTTTTTTTTTAATTTTAGCACACAGTTGCTATTTATCATCAGTAGTAAAAGCAATGTCACAGATAAAAAGATGGAAGGTTCGCTGCAGCCATATGCTGTATCTAACTCTAACGAACGATGGTAGAAAATTGTGAGAAACGCTATTGAAGCCTGATGCCTTTCCAAAGCAACGCACGCGAAAAACGCAAGAAGCCCAATAAATGGCAAAAAGCGAGAACAGAAAATACGAGTAAAAGCAGCGTGTATTCATTACGCGCATTGAGCTGGATGAAAACCAGACCTACGTTAGATGTAAAACAATTTCACTGAGAATCGCGACACGAAACGAAAAAGCGTCGTGTATTTTACAACGCTGCAGAAATGTAAACACAATCCTAAACAACTTACTTAAAGAGATCGCACCTCTTGCAGTAGGCGAGCGTGGCCAGTAGAAGCGATACGCCGACCACCACTCCCAACGCCACTCCGAGCCCTACGGTCGTCAGAA
>Ga0056128_1012311_pt1 | contig 10452 bp, 9 predicted proteins | sample WorMetLIZISLAND2_FD_71113 | JGI IMG/M metagenome (GOLD analysis project Ga0056128, IMG submission 71113) | Marine gutless worms symbiont microbial communities from Max Planck institute for Marine Microbiology, Germany - Olavius geniculatus... ... | reverse complement strand
TGTGGGACAACCCTGCAGGAGTTAAGCCACGCTGCCCTAGATAGGCAGCGGTGGGCAGCGATAGTAAAAATGGCGTCAGACACCAACGGGCTTTGAGCCCACGGTTGTCGATGATGATGATTTCGGGCTCTGCCACAATGCATGTAGGTAGTTCAAACTTTGAAATAGCTGCCGGCGCAGCTGTGGATGCATGAAATGCGCTTACGCACACGATATTTGACGAAAACGCATGCATCGATGGTCGGTTCCGATAAAAACCCTGACCATCACCGATGCCAATATACTACATAATGAGTTAGTTTTATATGCATGGATTTATGCTTTAATTTCCAGCATTTCGCTATGCTTGTCGGTGGAGGGCTTCAGGGCGGAGGGCTTCAGGTTTATGTTTCGGATTTAGGAATGACCAAGTACAACGTTTTTTCGTTTCAAATGTGTATGAAACGCGACGCGCATAAAGACTGTTTAGTTTATCAATAGCGTACAGCAGTCTCACATATAAGAACAAAAAAGCCCAGCTGTAGCTAGGGAAAGCTGACCGTACCGCCTAAGTCCGAAGCTCAGCGTCCGACTGCCAATAACAGAGAAAAAGCAATTTCTCAGAAACAACACAGTTCCATGCATGCTATGTTAACAGAACGCTGCTCTCGAAAGCTACAATTAACGCTAGTATAACACACGTCGCGCGCGGTGACACGCAGTCGTCTCGCCTGGTGATATAAACAGCTACAGTCGTAAATAACCAACAAAAATTTCGAACGTAGGTTTCGCAATTTTTTCTCACAATAAAAACCCATTGCTTGTAAAAACGCCCTACAACCTATATTTGTTGCAGTATTGACCTTTAAGACTATCCAAGGTCCAGGATTTTCATGTCATTTGAAAGCCAATATGCGACTATACCCCGTTTACACGATCGAGCCAACATCGAGCAAACGTCAAGCAAATGTATTCAAAATACACGTACTAATTGCTCGCCATCTGCTCGATCGTGTAAGTAGGTTCATCGAGATAGCTCGACGAGCTATGGTAATTAGCACGCTAATTAGGAGGGCGGGCGGGTTGTAAATGGAAGGCCTATATAACACGTAATCAGCTATGGGCTAAGCCTAGGCCTACATTTGAGGCACGGAGCGGGGTTCCATTAGGCCTGCTTAATGTTTGCTCGATGTCTTCTCGACGTTTGCTCGATGTTTGCTCGATCGTGTAAACGGGGTATTGGTGATCAATACCTTGGCCTTATCTCTCACCGAGATATGGCCGGTTTTCGATTGAATTTCCTACCCGCTAAAATCGGTCCCCAATTTGAAAATGTTACCCTTGCAGTAGATCGCTGACATTTTGCATGCCCGAGTTTGTCACATGGCTAATCGTGTAAACAGTTTCCCCTATGACCTAACGCTGAGCCACAATACATCCGTTACAGACGACGGACAGACGGACACACTGCTGACAGACGACAACCGCACCAATAGCTCGATTGTTAGTACAGTCGAAACGGTCGGCTAAAAAACTTCAAAATAGGCTACCGCCAAAAGCTACAGCTGCATGAGCAACTGCAAATTGCATTGTCACTTTTTTCGTATTTCGAGATAAGAATGTCTCTCAGGTATTTTAGGCAATGAGCAGAGCTTCCGCATGTCTAAAGTCGTCGAGATGGCTTTAACCCACTTGGACACAGAACAGTCCCTAAATAACTGGGATGGGCTATGAGCTGCATGAAATCGTGGAGGGTGAGATGCTCTTGGCACTACGCGGCCGTTTCGTAGGCTAAATTACACGTATTGTTTGTCCGTCCGTCCGTCTGTCCGTCTGTCCGTCAGGCCATTCTGTCCGGCAACTGGCTCCCGACTTGATACAAAAGCACAGAAAACAAAATCGGCGTGAAAATTCTCCGGGGCGGCAAAAATGACATAGGCCTAATCGGTGTGCTAATAATGTTGGTTCAAAAAATCAAAGGTCAAAGTCATCCGGAGTCCTAAAAATTCAAGAATTTGTTGCATGTGTAGCGCATAGGAGATCCGCATGTTTGCTTGCGCATGATAAGACAAGCTTCAGGCGACTCAGGTACCAACTGCAAGCTGGACCTAATTTATGCTCAACGCCTATCTTGCTACGATTAAAATAATTATATCGTTAACATGGGTGAAACCGAAGATCCAATTTCTAGCGTAGACTTTCCAATTTCATCAACAGAAAACGAGTCGGCCGAAATATCGACTTTCTGACCGCCTTTTTCATTAGCCAGGTTCGCTGTAGATGACTAGGTGGCGCCATCTGGCGTATGCATTTACATCGCAGTCATTCTGTCGTCGATGCGGATAGCAAAAAATCAATCTTTTTACTGACACCGTGACAGACAGAAAGCGGATGATATGACGATCAATAGAATTAATCGAAATACCAGTACAGGTCACGCAGAAGCACTCGAAACTGCACAATAATTGACTGGAGTGTGTAAAGATGGCCTATGCGTCGACATCACGTAGCCTATATTTAGACTGCTAAAGATTTTCCTCGTTTTCTTTTTTTCGTTTCGGTATTTTTTCTAGGCCTATACAGTACTTTCAGTTATCGTTTGTTTCTTCCTTTTTTGGTTTAATAATCTCAGGCTTTTATTTCTGCTATATATAGTCGCCTGTGTCTTAAACTTTTTACATAGCAATACTTGTTAAAGTGGTTTCTGTCACTTTATTTCCGTTTAGAAAATAGGCCCACTTCTTTTGTTTTAGGCTACGAACATGCTGCATTAAACTGGCACTTGGCAGTTTTTAGATCACTGACATATTAGTACAGAACGACTCCAATGTAAGCTTAGAAGCAAAGCAAAATCATGTCAACGAACAACTTTACTTTGACTTAAAACTTTCGCTGAGCCAAATGGCTGAACAAAGTTCGGTCTAAGTACTAATACAATACTTAGGCCTACTTAGCCAAAACGTAATGCGATTTCGCCGAGCCTTTCACTGAGCGGAAACTTACTAAGTTCGAATTTTCCGCCAAGCGAAAAAACCTAGTAAAAGTCTATGTCAAAAAGTGAAGTCAACCGATGAACAAACTAAGCTACACTGTATAGTATACGTATAAAGCAAGTTTTCGCGTCTAACCTGGCTGATTTGGTCGCGAACTTTGTTGATGGCGTTGTGCCAGCGCTGACGGACCAACGCTTTTCGGTCGACCACATCGCCACCACTAGTCACCGGTACAACCCCGGCCTCCCCGGGCTCCGTTTTTACCGACGCCGCCGCCGCCGCCGACAGTACGTCCGACTGGTCGCCGTCCGCTGGCTGCTCCGCGTCCACCGCAGGACCGGAAGTAGTTGGTGACCCATGGGTGTGTATGTCGGTAAAAGCAGAAGTACTAGGTAAACCGGAAGTAATCGTTAATACAGGTGTGTGTGTGGACGTCCACTGTGTTCTCCGTGGTCGAGTAACAAGCTACTGTGTCCTCCAAGTGTGTTGGTCAAAGCGAAAACAAAAGTAGTACGTGTATTTAAACCGGAAGTAGTCGGTGAGTCTGCAGTCTCGGCGCTGATCTGTCTCAGAGCCTTGGCGTCGATCGTCGACACGCTCGAAGGACTCGACGTCGACGGAGACCTGGACACAGTAGATCACCCAGCCTCAAGACTTACGCCACGAACACTCGAACAATCCATCAATAAATCTTCATTTAAGCCAGCTGTACACTAGCTGTACACTAAAATAAAATAAAAGGATACGACAGACGTGGCAGGTAGGCAAGACAGAAAAAACAGCATAATTGCTGCTTCTAAAAAACCTTCAGAAACTAGTCCAGAACGTCAAATCCAAAGCAGTAAGCAGTACCGACATAAAGTGTGGCCGTTCGCTTGACTGCCTGACCGCTAAAAACTAGCGTATCAGTTATAGGGTGTTTACACGATCCAGCAAACGTCCAGTAATTAGCACGCGTATTTTGAATACATTTGCTGGAAGTTTGCTAAACGTTTGCTGGACGGTGTAAACACCCCATTACTCCTGCTATGGAAAACGTGCACGCCGATTTTTGTTTTTTTACACTTTGTCGTTTTCGAGTCAGCAGCCCGTACAAAACGAACGGACAAAATGCAAAAGTAAACAACAGACAGACGGACGAACAAACGACCAAGCAAAACGGATAAAAAGGCCGCGCAACAAAACGGCTGGCTGACCTGTTCTGGTCTTCGAGATCTTCCTGGCTGGCGCGTCTGGCAATTCTGCGAGTGGTGTCTGTCGTCTCGTCGTCGTGGACGGTCTCGTCGTGGCCGGCGGTCGGCAGCGGCAGAGCCCAGTCGAATGACGTCGGTTTGTCTGATGACGACGCACAGCTGGGCAGCTCGACCGACATCTCCGAGTCACTCGACGCCGAGTACCGGGCCACCGTGTCCATCGTGGTAAAGTAATCATCTACAATGTCCTCTGTGGCCCAGTAACGAGTTACAGCGCCCTCCATGTCGCAGAAAGGTCCCACTGTGCCCTCCATGATAGAGTATTGACCTAAGGTGTCTTCCGTGTCCGAGCAATGCTCCAATGTGTTCGAGTAAGATGCTACGTTATCGTTTTTAATGTAATGAAAGTAAGGTTCCGCACGGTCTTCTATGGCCCAGTAACGAGCTGCGACATCCTCCGTGTTCGAGTAACGCCCCAAGATGTTTTCCCTGGTCGAAAAGCAACCTACCGCGTTGTGCATGATAGAGTAATCATCTACTGTGTTCTCCATATTAAAGTGACAAGTTACGGTGTCTACTGTGTCCGAATAAGATCCCACGGTGTCTTCTATGGCCGTGTCTTGCGTGTCCGTGTAGTGGGTAGTAGGCAAACGCGTGTGCTCGTGTATGGTCGAGTAGCGGGCCACCGTGTCCTCTCCAGCTAGCTCCGGCTCGGAGATGGAAGACTGCAACTCCAGTTCAGACAGACTCGCGTCCGCTTTGCCGCCGCCAGACGCCGCCACCTGTGCCCAACAGTGCTGACACTCATCAGAAGATATTCTAATTATTAGTTATTGCTAATTTGGTCTAGCACGTACGAACTAAAAAACTAATTTTGAACAAACTGAAATAGAAAAAAATTAACATATAAAATATTGTTATAAAAAAACACCAAAAAAGAAACCAGAAACAGATGGTTGCGAAAAAAATAAAGATTTAAAATTCGTAAAAATAAAAAGGAAGGGAATAACGATAACTGACGTTTAAAGAAACTGAAACAAAAAATAGTATAGTTAACTTTCAGTTACGTTAATGTGACAAAACGACAAATGTTGACGTAGTTTTTTTACATATTTACATAACTTCCAATACAACGTGAACTTCCTGCACCGGCCCCAAAAGCGGTTACAGATGACAAATAGACAAACAGATGGACAGACGACACATCGTACCATAAAGACAAACGTTATACAGTACGGTCGACCAAAAAACGAAAAACCGGGCTTTAATTACTTAACCCAACTACTTAGTACAGACCATACAAGTGAAAAAATCGTTTTTTTACGTTTTTTTATTCTTGCCATGTTTTTACGTTTTGTAACGTTTTTTTTTATTTTCTCGACGTTTTTTATGTAAAAAACGTTCATTAAAATTTGAAAATTCTACCGAATACGTTGAAAAGGGCTTTTAAAGCCACATGAACGAATTAATAGGCTATAGTAGTGTAGTTTACTTACTTAGTGTAGTGATACATGGTCTTATGACTTCACGGTTGAATTCAAATTGAATAAAATTCTATCTCTTTCTTTAATTCTAGCTGCATGTACTGCAATTACGGCATTAGGTTTTAGGCAAAAAGTCGAACAGATGAGGGCTAACGTTTTTATATCAACGTTTTTAAACGTTTTTTTTAAATTTTTCTCACGTTTTTTTACGTTTTTAACATTTTGAAAAAATTTTTCTGGAAAGTTTTTTTTACATCTATGGTACAGACCTGTCGGCCGTTGTCGAGTGCCGCTAGGTCGTGGTCGTACGTCTGATAGCCGGAGTCGGCCATTGCTATCACAGCGCCACCTGTCGACAGCTGGTCGTAACTGTCCGTTTTCGCCTGCGCAACCGGAACTTCTTTGTCCGCCGGTTTCCTCGCGGCGGCAGCACCAGAAGTAGTTTTAATCTGCGCCGCGAACAGAGCGAAAGAATCGGCGACGTCGTCTTCGTCGACATCGTCGACGTCCAATATATCGGCCTTGTCTTTGTCGACCGCTTTCTCCACCGGCGCGAGCGAACCACTTCCGGGGTCGGAACTCACATCAACGGACGGCGATACTTTCGATTTGTCTTCCGATGTCGTCACGTGACCGGGGGCGTGTTTTTTCATTTCGGCGTCGGTCCGCGACGGAGATTTCATCTGATCAGCGGTTACGACCGTCTCGAAATCTTTTGCTGACGCCGACTTTCGGTCCACAGCCATACCGGAAGTAGTGTCGGTGGTCGTCGGTGGTGTCTGTTTTCGGTATTGGTCGGTCGAAGCGTCGAACTCGTCGCTGGGGACCAGCTTATCGTTGCGCGCCAGCTTCTTCCGCTTGGCGGCGTGGACCGCCCCCGAGTTGTCTTTCTTTGGTTGTTCGTCGACGTGTGAAGTCGTCTGTCTGGAACGCTCTGGGTCGGCATCACGCTGGTTGCGGCGGTCCGCGGCTGTCGTCGATATAACGGTCGTCTGGATCTCGCGTTTTTTACTGGTCGTTATCGTCACAGACCCAGCCGTTGTCGGTTTTGCCGGCTCTGTCGTCGTCGCCGCTGCAAACAAATAAGCAAGCGAGTAAGTAAGTGAATAGAATATATAATATTTATTGCACAATGTCAACCAGTAGCCGAATCTGAGCCCAGGCACTTGGCTAAGCCGCTAGGGGGAGCTGGAAGCAGTCAGTTTTGAGAAGGCGGTGGAAAGTGTGTGGAGAGGTAGAACTGCTAATGCTAGAAGGGAGTAAGTTCCAGACTGTTGGGGCTGCAATGTTAAAACCGCGGGAGACGAAAGTTGTGCGAACACGTGGAACAGACAGCAGATTGGTATTGGCAGATCGTAAAAAACTTGTATAGGTGTGTGAAAACAGAGAAAAAAATAATACCAGATTCGTTAACAGCCAGTAAATGAAAAATAGTTACTGTCCGTGAAACAGTGAAACGATAAGATTAGTAGGGTCCACAGTCTATCGCGGGCCGCGGTGTTTTCGTGCCGAGTTGCTGAATTTGTCCTTTCCCGCGGAATTTTGATATTTTCGCGGAACTTCGCAGAAGCTGAGAAATGACCGGTGATTAGTACGACCTTTGGCCTGATGACGTGATTACGCGCTAACGCCCTGCTAAATCACAGCAATAATTAAACTAAACTGCCCAAAAGTGTGGGCTATAATGACAAGTAATTGCTGTCTAATGACGTCGCTTGCAGGGTTCAATATTTCAGTTACGCGAGTCCTATGTTGTCGCCATATCTCATCAATAACAAACGCAAATGGGTAGTAAGCACTGTTCCGGTTACAAAAATGCACTATAGATAACATTGTACAGCAGAGAAGGTTTGCGGACACTCCGCAGGGCTCGTATTGAAACCGAAACAACGGAACGATAAGTAATTAAGTAAGTAAGATAGCTTAGAAGGCACAACAGTTAGCCACAATAAGTTGCGATCTCAACACCTGAACAAAAATGTCTTATCAGCCGTTTAAACTGTTTAAAACTAATGTCAGTTTGACTGACAGAGTAAAAATCTTAAAAAACTAACCGAAAGTGATTGTAACTGGAGTCGTCGCCATAGTCTTATGACCGCGACTGCGCGACGGTTTGGCCACCGTCTCCTCGCGTGATGTCACGTGGTTCTGCTGCTGCTGTTTCCGGTTCTGCGCTGCAGAGCCTGGTACCCGGTCTCGCTCTGTGAGTCGTTGGATGTCGTCGACAACCTTGGCGCGACCTTGAACTTGACCTTGGCGTCCGTTCTTTCCCGTTGCCGCCGTGGTGGTGGTCGTCGTGGTCGTTGCTCCGGTTCTGTACGGACTGTCCCGTAATGCCCCCCGATCTTTCTCTTTCCGGTACGACGACTCCGATGCCGAAATCGACTCGGTGCCTACCGGAAGTCGTCGTTCTGCTTCCGGTTTGTCGCGAGTCGGAAGGTCGGATACCAGGTTCATCTTTGACGAAGCTCTACGTTTAGAAAAATCAGTGAGGTCGAGTGCCAGCTTTACCGGATGTCGCCATACACTGGAGTCAGATACCAGCTTCTTCGCTGACATCGCTTCCGGTTTGTCGAGTTTTGGGCAGTTTGGTACCAGCTTCCTATGTGACGTAGCTCTAGACTTGGCCACATCGTTGAGGTTGAGTTCCAGCTGCGCTGCCGGAATTCGTCGTTCCATGCCGTCGACGGACCTCGGTTCGTCGAAGTAAGGCGAGGGTTTGGTACCGGCTGCTGCTGCGCGGCGTTGGATCGTACCCGTGTTGTAGTCGAACGGCGACGGCCGATCGTCGGCAGTCGTGTAGAACTCACCCGACTCGCCGATTATTAGCAGGCTATCGTCGCCGTAACCCGACTTCCGGTCTGTCGGCAGGGCGGCGGTAGTCCAGTCGTATCCTATGCCGCCGTTTCGTCTGCTCTGAGCGTCAGTCAGGCGTGACGCCGGGCTAGTTCCCGCGTAGACCAAAGACCCAGCCGGTTTTCCGTCCAGGTACCGGCCTTCGCCGTCGTCATAGTAACCGCCCAGGACATCGCGGGATCGATTCAGGGAGGATTCGTCGTACGGCTGGCGGTACGGCGAGCGTCCATCCGGGGCCTGCAGGTTGTCATGGTAACGCTCCGGCTCAAAATGTCCGTCGCCGTCTGAGCGGGCGTACCAGTCGACCGTGCCGCCCTGAGCCGGGTTGCCTAGCGACGAGCGCACCTGCGAGTAACCATGGCGACCATAGACCGGCGACGGCGCCGGAAGTCGGTCGCCGTACGAACATGCGTAGTCGTAGTCTTCGTACCGGCCGCCCCCCGCCAACGACGTCTCCGTTTGACGAATTACCTGTCAACCAAGCAATCAATCAATCATTTATTAATTTTTATTTATTTAATTTTTGTTATTACTTTATTCATTCATTTATGTATTCCAGTTTATCGAAGACAAAATGGCTAAACATCTTATCTACATTTATCTATATGGCATGACGTCTTTTTTTTCTCAAAGTGCTACTTGACAATAATATTCATTTCATTGCAAAGTAAAATATAGCAAGCAAGTCCGTGCGTTATTTATTAACAAACTTTACAACAGAAATATTTAAAAACACTGCGAAACGAGCTCATATAAATGCATTGCGTAAAGAGTTGTTTTCAATATTCAGGAAACGTCGTCGACAACAGATAGGACATTTTATCATTCTGTCTTCGTTGTGTGAAGCACAGTAGCACAAGTAAGCCTAATGATTGTTATCGTATAAGCACAAACGCCATAGTGCCCGATCAACAGCAAGACCAACGGTGCACACCAATGTCTTCAGGTGCGAAAACGGATGTCTTGAAAGCGTTACGAAACGCGGGAGCAGAATAAAGGTTCTTGATGTGAAAAGAAATTTAATTCCAGATCTTTGGACCGTAAACGCAGAAAGCGCGCTTCCCGAACTGGGTCCGTGTCCTCACGACAACAGATGCCTTTATATTTCGTTTACACAATTAAGCTGGCTCGACGAGCTGCTATATGTTAGCTAGACGAGTCAGCTCGATGTTTGCTCGATGTTTGCTTGATCGTGTAACTAAACGGGGTATTACGCCACTGGATTGAAACCGGTTACAAACGTGCAATAATTCGTTTAAAGCGAAACCAGTGATTCGGCAAATACAAAATACATCACAAATAAAAAATAACAGTACACTGCACAACAAAAATTACAGTAAGCTAAATAGATAAAGCTATTTTCTGAGTAAGTGAAGAAATATTATTAAGATAATAAATATTATAAACTACCTGACGTCGTGAAGGACTGTTGTAGTACCAATCAACAGTATTCGTATTGTCACTGCCAACAAATAATTGAAAGAAAAGCGATAAATATATACACAAATATACATTATTATTATTATTATTATTATCATTATTAATCCTTATTGTAAAATGTTGTAAAATGTATTGTTTTAAAATAAAAAAATGTAGAAATAAGGTAAAAAAAACGCTCAAACCAGTTATAGCAGTTAGTTCTACATACATGTACTACATATTGGCACCGAAATTAACCCGAGCAGCCAATTTGTAAATAGACAAGTAAGCAAACAAGAAATCTGAGCAAAGCTCACGAGACGCGCGAAAGCCTATAGCATTTCCAGTTCAGTAGTTATAGTTTCGAAAATCGCATATCATTTGGACTCGGCCCATCGGGACCATAACTACACATCGGCCATAGGCGCGTGTGGCGTCAGCGGCGTGGCGCCACCTTGTGAATGATAAAGACTCTCACAGGCGAAAATGGTTTTAAAAAATCCATAAAAAATCCCTATTTTGGCGTTC
>Ga0056128_1012310_pt1 | contig 10453 bp, 5 predicted proteins | sample WorMetLIZISLAND2_FD_71113 | JGI IMG/M metagenome (GOLD analysis project Ga0056128, IMG submission 71113) | Marine gutless worms symbiont microbial communities from Max Planck institute for Marine Microbiology, Germany - Olavius geniculatus... ... | reverse complement strand
TTGCTATTCCTGCCATGACTTATTGTAGTTGGGCTTAACAAGATCTAACAGACACCTATGGGTCATTGCTTGGTTGGTGCCCGCCTGATTTGTGGTCTGGTCATGTGAGCTGGGTGGCTTTGCTGTTCCTGCCGTGTCTCGGGGTTGGGTGGGGCATTGGAGAGGCTCTTGCGGGGATGATGGGTCAGGCTGGGTTTCCAGTAGATACCGAACTCTGCACTGTAGTTTGGGACTACGGTTTTCCTGTCTAGCTTAAAAACCCTTGGGGAGCTCTCGTTTGCCCCATTTGGCTCGGGGGCGTGGTGGGGGTGGGTGGCTGCACTGCTCATGTGGCTGGTCTGCTGTTGGGTTGGGCCGCTTATCGGGTGGTTTCCTGTGGGGGCTGTGAAATCCTTTGGTGAACCCCATAGTATAGAGAGTCGTCTTGTGGTCGGGGGTAGTTGTGTTCTTTGCTATTCCCGCCATGACTTTCAGTACAAAGTATAATTGCTGGGAACCTTCTGGGGATGGCTGATGGGCCCACATGGCGGCCTAAGCCTACGGGGCGGCACTAAAAGCTGCCCTGCCCCGCATTGGAACTTGGAATATGAAACTAGTAATGCTTCTGGCCTTCTGCCGTGTAATGACGGATAGAGAACAGACGTACTTTCGAAGACGTATGTATGCCCAAGGAGATCTTCATAATTGCTAGAATGGAAGATCTCCTTGGTATGCCCAACGCGCAGCAGAAGGCGGGGCAAGTGGCATACGATCCAGACTCCGGAGCAGAATCAGAATGATTAATGATGAACGATTACGAGTTGGCGCGGCGGATCACTTTCTTCGCATCGCTCTCTCCGCACCGGCGCGTGTCGCAGAGTATCACTGCACGCCGAGGTGCTGCAGTGAGTTTCATCTTCGACAAAAATCACCACAATTCCATCGAAATTTCCAGGCCACGTGCACTGGTTTATAAGTTGCATTTGGAAAATTCTCTGCGGCAGAGATCAGTTAATGATGTCCGCGGGAAACGCAGCAAAAATCGAACACGCAAGCGTATCATATAGACCTACGGTTCTCACTTTATATCGGATTCCTATATGGCTTCACTTAATACACGCCAAATTGTAACTGTTAGCCGAAACATAAAAACTCGGGATCAAATAACCTTGCATACTTGAAGGAGCCCCATAAATATTACAAAATATTTGAAAAAAAACCAGTTTATTTGCCGCTACACGTGCAGTCCTGTGTCGTTAGTTACAATGTGTCAATGTTAACCTCGACCGTGATAATTTAATCAGATACCTATGTTCCAAGTGCAATTAAAATCAAGAAGCAATGCGCAAAATGTGTAGCCTACGTTTCTGTAGGCTAATGCATTTACCTGAAAGCGATTAAGCATTTGACATCGGATTTCATTTGTATGTGTCAGGGAATTTTTGTTGCAGCAGCCGAGGAAAAAACCGTGACCCGAGGCAACAATAGATTACAGATCACGGCATTATCTCATTCCGGCGTGTCATCATTGGTGCAAAAAATGGATCCATCAAGCACACACAATTTGCCAAAATGTCAACCCCTTCCTAACCGCGGCGTAGGCCTACTCTTCCCGCCCGCGCTTGGTTTTGCTTCTTCTGGCCGGGCGGCGCGGCGCGGCGTCGACGGATAAAAAACCGAACAACTATATGGGAAATCGATCATTTACTGTGGAAGCGAGCTTGAAACGGATGGAGTAGCCCGCCCGAGGCGGACGTAGCAATCAGAAATCGGTCGACGCCCTCGCAACCACCGAGCCATCTGTGCCGCTGGTCGGTCTCATCGAGCGATCATCAGCTCAGCTCAGCTCATCTGGCTAGCCCATGGCGTAGACAAGGGGGCCCCTAATCATAAACAGACACACTTATTCTCTTAAAAATAAATATTAAAAACTCAGAAAAATGATTAAAATTGCTGCCGCCAAATCGCTTATTTTAAGACTATAACGTACTAGATTTGACTTCGGCTGGGGCTCTGCCTCAGACGCCACTGGGAAAGCTCACAGTGCTCTTCCAGACCTTAAGCCCTATAGCTAGAATTTGAGAATCCTACATCTAAGGGAAGGAAGCAAAAAGAAAAGAAAAGAAATGCGAAGAGAGAAAAGGGGGAGAAAAAAAATAAGAAAGGAAGAAACAAGAAAGGAAAGCCCCCAATTCACATTTCTGGCTATACGCCAGTGGGCTGGCCGCACTGGAAGTCAGTCGTGTCCGAGTAACGAACGTCGACGTCGTCCGTCTCTGATTGCGACTCGCTCATCACTGATCTGACTGTATCTGTCCACTGACTCGCCGTACGTCAATTGTCCTGCCTGACACTTTATCCGAGAAAAATAATCGTACATATGGGCCAACGATACTGCTTGATCCGCATCATTGCATGCAGTGCAGAGTTGATATAACTTCCGACAAATCATCGGGCTTCGCGGTTTCTGCTACTGTACGGTACCGGTCATTAAAGGGCAGTTGTGTGTTTTACGTATACTGCTTTTATGCATTATGTCTATTTCTAGGTTCTACCAGGCAAATGTACGTAACCGAATTGTGTGAATTCAACGGTCCATGTACCATACCGACACGGTCAATACATTTCATGAATTCCTGAACTCTACCAAACGTTAAGTTCAAGTTTTTGTTTCCAGCAGTGTTCAGAAACGCGTTATGGGAAATGCATAACATGCATGTGGCAAGAACATACACGAACACGATCACGTTATTGCAAATGCTGACTATGCCAGCAAAAATTGCGAAAAATCGTTCACAATTTCGTTAAATTATTTACTGTATATAACAAAACCATTCTGTAAGCACTTCGTAGGCCTATAGCGTCTAAGTATAGGAGGCATAAACACAAACCACTTTACCGACAACGTTTATAGTAAATCTAGTAGTTTTTCACTGTTACATTTAAGAATAAAGTGCGAAAACCGCGAAACGAATCTTGCTACTTTAGTCCAAACAAAACAAGAAGTCCAGTTGTCGATTGGATAGCCGACTGTACTGGTTGTCAATTTGTCAGTGACCTTCAAGGTAATCCAAAGTCAGTGATTTTTTTATGTTATCTGAAAACCAATTTGCCGCTTCCTATTAGTGATTAATAGTAACCTATGCTGTATATCTCACCGTTTCTGATATATGGCCAGTTTTCCGTTGAAAAACGCGCATTCTTCCTACCCCCTTTATTCAGCCTCCAATTTGAAAATCATCCCCTTGGAGTAGATGGCTGCAATTTTGCATGCCCGAGTTTAAAACCCATGGCCAATTATTCATGTTAAAAGGTTTTTCCCTGCGCCCTACTAGTTAGCCACAGTACATCTGTTACAGACAGACAGAAGGACAGACAGATGGACGGGCGACAACCATAACAATAGCTCGACCGTTACTTAGGTACGGTCGGCTAAATATCTTCAGTTGACAACTTGACGCAAGGCATGGATTACTCATTCAGATGAATGACCTCACTTTGATACTTTTGCTATAAAACCGATTGTTATTGATGACGTTTTGATGTCGAGTCAAGCGTGCAGAGCGATGTCATCTGTGTGTATATTTAGTGCGCGTCCATAAGCCGCGCTTGACTGCATTCGACGCCCGAAGCACGGCGTCTAATCCAGGCGTACTATACCGCGTTCATCCCATCGTTTGATGGCGACGGAAAGGTGCCCAGAAATTGGCTTGAAGCGAAACGCCTCATAACGGTAAACTTATATGAACTGGATGCATGCTATTGCATGGCAAGAAAACGACGCCATCGGTTACTGGCTCGTGGGCTCAGCTACAAAAAGTTTTAGCGTTGCGGTGAATACTGTATTTTAAAACGCAACCGTGTCTGGATACGATCCTTGCGAGCTGTATACTGCTGTGAAAACACTGACAAGGAAACCACAAAACGAAAACAGTTTGCTGAGACGGCGCAGCGAACGGAGCATGCACCTGCGCAGCGCCTGCAGTGAAGTATATTGACTTCTGTCCCAAGTGCCAAGTTTTCGCAACCAAGAGATCAAACCAAGGCACCAGGGCGTCCTGGAGAGTGGACTAGTCGTCGACACTTTTAACCGGTGGCTGCTGCAGTGGCCGTTATCAGCTAGCAGGCGATGACGACGCAGTGCTCTGACTGTCTCAGTTTCGGCCTCAGCAGACGATGAAGAAGACTGACTCGATGTGACGGCAAGCAGCAACCGGCGGAAACTGATCGATCAACATAACTACAGACCAAGATGACGACAACGAACGAATCTTTCCTTCCACACTGACTGACTGATGCTTCTAAACAGACGCCGCCACGCTGCTATTGCTGCTGCTGCTACAGATAATAATGACAAGGATGATGATGATGATGATGATGAATATGTTCCGATTTAGTTTCGTGATCCATTTCAGAAGCATCGAACCGAAACCGTCCTGAGTGACGTCATCACAGTGGTCAGCTTTATGATGATGGCGTAGACTTGTGTGTTTTTAATGTTTTTGACGGCTTGTGAATGCAAAATCAGTTTATGTGTGCGCATGCAGTGGCCTCGCCAGGATTTGGTGCGAGGAGCATGAAATTACGAAAAAATAATTACTAAATTCATGCAATGCTGCGACGCCAATGTGGGTGTGCATTTCTTTCAGTGCTTTTTATTGCCCGTAACTTCTGTGTAACTTAACGGCGAAATAAAGACATATTTCAGACCCCGAGATTCAATCCGCAAAGAGGCCGTGATAACGCTTCCATATAGCGGTGTATTGGATGCGACAGATGCTACTGATGCGGCGGCTGCTGCTGCTTATCGTCGTCGTGCTTCATAAACAGCTAGTCTGACGTGCGGTGACCACGCTCCGTTGAACTTGGACCAGTTCTGCTCCGTTCATTCGTCAGCGGGACGTCAGCAACACGTTTTACACACGTGTAGCACCGTCTCCTGTCAATTGTCAGTGTCAACCACATCGGCGCACTCTGTATAGGCCTACAGCAAGGATGTCAGCCAAACAGCGCCGATGACGTTCTACGTTTATACCATTGCAAAGCACCAATAAGTGGCGCTCATTAAGCCTACAGTTTGAGATTCAAGTAAGTAAGTAAGTAAGTAAATTTGTATAGCGCACAATGTCTGAAGTTGAGGCGCTGTGGGGTGGGTGGAGAAAGATGGCGTAAAAGTTAGGTTGAAGAAAAATACTTTGAGGTAGCGACGAAAACATCATATGGAAAGGGAATTCCAGATGGTGGTAGCAGCTACAGCAAAGTTACAGGAACGTTCAATATCACTTCATCTGCAGTATATGTCCAAGTTCGTATAAATCACGGCATTCCTTAGTGTAATTCTTGGAATATGTGTACGTAGGTCTACCTACACGCATAGAATTCCACATCGGAAACACATCCAAAATTCGATGACAAAAGACACAAAACGGTTATTATTTATTTCGCGAGTGCTGCTGCTGTTGTTGTTGTTTACTGCTGTTGACACTTTGACTGACATTGTCAACTAATAGCTGAAATATTTAGTGAAGAAATAAAATCATAAATTCGTTTCAGCAACAAAAAATACTCGTAACGAATGTTTACTTTTCCTTACAAAACCGCTTCTTCGTTTGCTGTCAGCACCATCATCACCATCCACAGAATGTCTCCAATGAGCAATATCAATTAACGCCTGTCAGTCATGTCTTCGATGACAGGTTGTTAATTGATGTCATCGCTGATTGTGATTGGTTTGTTCAGGCGTCACGTGACACTGTTTCCGCCGACGAAACTTTTCACAAATCGACAGCTGCGAGAAAAAAATACAGTAGCCTATAGAGAAAACTGCAATTATACGTACATACGAAATGACAGCTGTGATCCGGACTAAGAACGGATCATCCAGTAACGGTAGCACACCGCGAAAGTTGGCCGAATCTATAGTTTATGGGTACCACGAATAAGCGGCCTTGCGGGCTGAAGGAGCTGCCATAGCTAATGATACGACAGAGTAAGCATCGTATATAATAAGCTCCTACTGTACTTGAGACCACAGCTTAAGACTATGCGGTTTAGAGCGATAAACAACGTTATTGCACGCATTGGTCGTTAATTAGTGTTATTAGTCGTCGTAGGTGGCCGTGATATCGATTCTGTGAACTGCCGGCGTTTGCTCTTTATGTTATTACCGTACGTGGATCATCATCAAGAAAGTGCTGCATGCTAATTGCCGCACGGGTTTAGAACAATCGGTCCGAGTACGCAATTTCAGTTAGCGGTACGATATTATAGTTGCAGTTTCGACTGTATGAAAAGAAAGATCGGCATAAATTAACGACAACGGTAGAGAACTGAACTGTACAACTCGCAAAATCGAGTTACGACACAAGGTATGCAATTTGAGTCATTCGACTGCAAAGACACAGCGGGTTTGGGTCTCTGTAAAAGGTAAGTAGAAAACGGCCTTTCTATTCCGTGCACTGCATGCACCAAATGCAACAACCCAGGCATTGACGGGCAGTGCAAAGTTATCACATTGCATTATCCGTAATGTGCACATTTAACTTAAGACATTTATTGTCACTCAGCAATTTATTGTGCCACTATAGCCACTAAGACAACGTGAAGTACTATAGGTCTACTTGCATGAGTGTGACATGATGCACAAAATCTAAGTGTACGTAGAGCCTATCATACAATTTACGTATAGATAAGAGAAATAAAACCAGTATAGACAAGGGATACGACGATCAGTTGCAGATTACAGCGTACTCGAATGGTGGTTGAACCTCACCCAAGTGCAATGCATTCATTACGTGATGTACTGGGGACTATCATCATTCTGTATTGTGATATGCTGCGATTAAACTTGACGCTGCGTGAACTTGCAGCTTAACGATGCACTGAAAACGCTTTTGCACGTAAAATGTCTTAAGAAACCAAATCAGCTACCGCTCAGTCACTGATATTAGGCATACACACTATAAATAGTCTCCATTCCCGGAAGTGTCACCTAAATCGTCACATGCAGCGGCGTCGTGCATGGGTTAAAACTAGGCGTGGCAAGAAAGTTGCAATTTTCCGCCAGCGTAGATTTAAAATTTCAATTTCGTCTTAATTTTTCCGAAATGAAAGGGTTTTTAGTCCCAAACTTTGCATTTTTGGACGAAAATTTTCGCAGAAAAAAAATTTCTGACAATTTTCCAACAGCCCAAAATTTAGGAGAGGACAGCTGCTCACTGCCTCCCCACCCCCGCAGCCACCACGCCACTGGCCACATACATCCCCACTGCATCACAGCGAGCATTTCATTCCATGCACTGAAGTCTTCTGGGACACGACTGTGCGCAGCGTGTAGTACTGGGCGAGCGCGAAGATTCTATGCTGCATTTTGAAGCCGCTTTATGACCGACCGACGATATCACGGTCAAACACGCTGCAGCATTCGACATGGCGACCAATTAAAGACACCTTCTATAGCACTAGAAATGCTTATCTCGGCTCAGTTTACGATACTGCGATTCCCTTAATGTGACCAGCCCGCCCCATACCTGTTACTGTCGTCTTTGTTATTTCTCGATTCCCTGCAGGTGTAGTCATTAGAGACTGTCGTACGTACAAATGTGTCTGAATACGGTGAATATATACGGTGTCGTCGTCGCTGCAAGCGTAACTGATCGCTGCAACGCTCTCTGCAATCGTTGCAGAGCTAATGCAAACCCCATCCGATTACACCAGTACAGATTATGCATATTCATGATAGCAAAAAAGATTTGAGTTTCGAATTACTAGTAAACATATTGTTATATTTTTATTTCTGCATGCTGCTACGGCAAACAAAATTTTGAGTCTTTCATAGCCCAAATTGTATGCTTTTAATTCAGCATTGCTTTTGGTTTGCTGTGCATCCGAACTTCCGAATCTAACGCAGACACTTACAGCCCTCTCCTAGAGCCCACAGCTAGGGTCCTTCAGCCGAATACGGGAAATACACAGAAGAATGACAAAAAGCCAGAGAGATAAATGATAAACCAGCGCAAATGTTACTGCAAACATCGCAGTGATCGCAACCTCCCTCCCGCAGACAGGTGCCCGCTCAATGACTTCAGTTCTACACTGTGTCTCAAAAAACGTCCCACTTTGTGATTGTCCATATCTTCGCCAAATATTGACCGATTTTCAATTTTTTCACCGGCAATTATTATTATTGTAAATAATAATTTTTGATGCAGTGACGATACACGGGTAACGCAACATGCATTTAGCAATAAGGACAATGTTCTGCCTACGAACTTATACGAGTTCAAAAACTGCAGTTCACGAAAAATTCTAGCTAAATATTTGAGAATAAACAGCAAAAAAAGAACTGGACACATGATTGAAAAGATCTGGAAAACAGGAAGCACCAACCAAAGGCATCAAAACGCCAGACTAAAGCATGTTGATACTGAGGAAAACAGGACCACTGTGGATGAACTGGCAGACCTAGTAAACGACAAAGGCCAGAAACAAACACACCATTTAACACATCAAATATCCACAAAAACGGGTCTAATATACTGTATCCACTGTACAGATCATTCATCGCGATTTTGATGTAAAGTGTCATTCATCTTCCAACACGCCTGTTGCCTATTATTGTTAGTTTATTCTTGCATTTATATTTCACAAGGTAATGTAGAGACGCAGTTACGGTTTGGTGAGATATTCAATAACCGCTTTATTGCCATTGTCCGAAAAGTGTGCCAGTGAAAAAATTTCAAAATCGGTTAATATTTATAAAAGATATGGACAATTACAAAGTGGGACGTTTTTAAGACACAGTGTAGTTACAGTTTTACTTCCGCGACAGCACAAACAGCAGTTTTACGCGCCTACTTGGTCGACGAATTTGAGAAATTACATCTTCGGTCAGTTCAGTCGACGTCGGGTTCAAAAGCGCGTGAATACATCGCCAATTTGCGACGGCTCTGTAGCGTGTGCGAGCACTTGCGAGATCACATTCACAGTCATAACAAGACGCTGACTGTGTCAGTCGATCTTGCACGGCCCACCCACAGTGATATACCAACCACATAAACGCCAGCGCCGGTCATACAGAGACAGACGAATCTGCCATACAAAATCAGTCACGTTATACGCTTGCTATAGCCGACGGAGTATGGCTCGTGTACGTTGACTGTCGCGTGATATCGAAATTGGCAATTACGTTAAGTAACCAGACGTTGGGCCGACGTCGAGTCGACGTCGGCCAGAGATCGAGAAAGCTGGTCCTGGTATTTTGAACATTAACGACGCCCCTAGCCGTATATTAGACGTCGCCGGTGCGGTCGCTACCGTAAACCACTCCCGGCGTGCTTTGCGCCGCGACGCATCGTTTAACGGCTCTTGAAGGAACCGTGATGCCGTGTTAGGCAGGTTAACCGACCGATCCCTACTTACTGCCGATGTCACCCGCGCCAGCGCTCACAGCAGATATAGGTGAGAGCGCCCTGACTGTCCCGTCGTAATACTCTGATGGTCGATATACCGGTACGTCTTTGATGCTCATCACTTGCCGACGTCCGACACTTAGCCCGCAGTGTTCCTACACTACTTTCGCATGCAAACCACGACAATAATAAATACTGTGGAAGGATTGTGCGCTCTTGCGCGACGTTTATTCCAGGAATTTTTAAAACTCGTTTTAGGGCCTATAGAACCAGTGCAAATTTTCTCATCGGTGTCCTATGCAGAGTCCTGATCAGAGCATCAGAAGGCCAAGCCCACTGAAGCTAAAGCACTAGAAGCGGCAAATTTGTCCATTTTTCGCACATTATGGTAACATTACTTGTAAATAAAAATTTACGGTCTACTCGAAAGACGGAAAAAGGATGGTACCATAGCCTCACTGGTAGGTAAATAGTTAAATACTCCATTGACCAATGATAATGACAGCAGTAATGAAACTATTCAACTCGATAATCAATCAATCACATCACGAAATGTCGCACGTTTTCAAGCGCTTTATTTTTAAAAATTAAGTTCGCTTCAAACTTTACAGTGCAGCAAACAGGAAACAGGAAACGAATAACATGTAAAATAAGTCTTTATCATTCATTCTAATCTATCCACGCATACAGCGTATTACAGGCTTTCGGTGTGATTAAAATCGATGATTTGTGCAAATTGCGCTGTTTATCCGTTTTTTAATTCTTGTACGCACTGTACGCTAAAAATAAAAACAACCAAGTGTCTGTAGAGCCGACAGTCGGCCCTCTAGGCTGCGTACTAGAGGGCCGTCTAGTAAGCAGCCTAGAGGGCCGACTGTCGGCTCTCTAAACACGGCGTAAAAACAAATATGTAAAACATTACAAAATTATTGACGTCCATAGAAACAGAAAAAAGAGAAAGGAAAAGGGGCGGAAGGCTGATGCAAAGACTAGAAATTTGGGGCAAAGCCGAACGTGAGTCCGCCCGGCGCTCTAAGTCCGATTGGGGGAAATTAGAGGGGGGG
>Ga0056128_1012308_pt1 | contig 10456 bp, 7 predicted proteins | sample WorMetLIZISLAND2_FD_71113 | JGI IMG/M metagenome (GOLD analysis project Ga0056128, IMG submission 71113) | Marine gutless worms symbiont microbial communities from Max Planck institute for Marine Microbiology, Germany - Olavius geniculatus... ... | reverse complement strand
CCAGCTGACACTCCGCGCTCTTGTTCTGCGGGTGATAGCCCACCCCTCCTCACTCAACGTAATTACTGCCGTCAATTGTCGACCGCGACTCACTGACGAGCACTAGAAGCTGTTTATTGCGTCCTATTCAAACTGTTCAATTCTCTAAGGCGAGAAATGGAGATTTTTCTCGATTCTTGATTCTCATGAGTCTCGTTAAGATCTGTACTTACTTCCATGGCGACAACTAGATTTACTAAATCACTGCATCAGCAAGCGACTAAACATAACATTACCCGAGGTGGATTCATGAATTTTATAAAGAGAGGGTCGGTGCATGGGCGAACGCAAGCCTATAAACGGGGGTCTGGCAGTGGAGTCCCCAGGTTCCAGTGGGGTCCTGGGACAGAGCGTCTAGTCAGAAAGAGCTTTCAGTCTTTCGTCGCTTGATAAACAAAGGGCAGCCGTTAGTTGTATGGGTGATATAGTGGTAAACATTTCTGCCACTATGTATGGGTGTTACTGCCTATGGGTAGCATTTCTTATTTAGACAGCAACTCAACTTAGTTTTATAGCAAGTGTGGCGAGCGAAAAAAAATGAGACCACTTTGCTGTCTTTGTTCTATAGAGTCCCACATAGGAGAGTCTTTGGTTAACTTGAAGTGGAAAAAATGTGACATGCAAAATCTAACCCACTGTTGAAGTTGACTACCACACCGACGAAGGAAAAAAGAAGCGCAGCCAGCTAGGCCCCCTCTTAAACGCATCTGTGATTGCTGAATGAGTAGAAAAAGTATTGCCTGTAAAAGTATTGGTATTGGTATTGTCAATACTTTTCACAAGTATTGTTAACAATCCTGCTACTGGACTTTCATTTGGGAGACTTTGTAGTTTGGTTCCCGGCTTTGGTGCGGTTTGAGTAGATCTGCTAGTAGAGTTGTACTCGTCTACCCCGCGCGGTGCCTGGCTGTCAGTCAGCCGAGGTCATGCGTCGACGTTGACATGCCGTGTGTGTGTGTGTGTACGCCACCTACAGTACACAGTCAAAGGGCCGCGTGCTTAGTGCTGGTCTTAAGTCCATGCAGTCTGACGTCGTTCGCTCGTCTCTCGCTGCTGACGTTTTGTTTTGACGTCTCCTCCGCTGTTTTTTTTTGCCGCCGCCGGACGCCCTTACCGCGTGAGTGACGTCATCGTTCCTCCTCCCATTTCCCTTTCCACGTTGTTCCATGAATCCAGATGTCCTGCCTGGCGGCCTGTCTTCTTTGTATAATCGCTGGCTTTATCGCTACTACTAATACGACTGTACTACTTTCGATTTTTCGTGCCTCCGTCACAGTTTTTGAGTTGTCAGGTGCGCGATTATGTGCGTTCGTTGTCGCGTTGCTTCCCGATAACTTCGCTAGCTCGCGATATTTCAGCAGCCAACGGAACTAATAAGTAACTAAGTAAGAGTATTTTCATAGTGCAGTTTGAGAGTCATACATACTCATAGTAAGCCAAAGCGTCAAAACGCTGATGAGTAGTATTATATTGACAGAAACTTTGCGCTCGCAGGTTGCTGGACCTCGGCTCTGTAACAGCAAGCAGATACGTCAGCCAGACATCAAACTGCATGGACGATTTTTGACGGCTATATACTGAAAACATTTTTGTTACTATTGGTATACGGTTATCATCCGTCCGTCCGTCTGGCGTTGTTGTCGTTTGTAACGGATATATTGTGGCTAAGAGTTAGGTCGTAGGGGAAAACTTTTACACGAATAATAGTTATGTGCCTTAGGCTATAAACATGCAAAATTTCAGCAATCTAGCTCAAATGAAACATTTTCAAATTGGGGGTTGAATGAAATGGCGGGAGGGGTAGGAAGTTCAATGGAAAATGGCCATGACTCGGAAACAGTGAGAGGTAACGCCTATAGGTTGCTATTGAGCACTAATATAGGAAGTCGCATATTGGCTTTCACATGAGATAAAAATCATTGATATTAGATGACCTTAAAGGTCAGTACTGCAACAGCATCTGTATAGGCTGTAGCGCGTCTTCCAAATCAAGGCGTTTTGTGAGAAAAATTTTCGAAACCGGCACCCGATATTTGCGTTGGCTATTTACGACTGCATAGCTATTTATATTGTTTGGCGAGGTAACCACGTGCGACGTCTGTTATACTTGCGTTGATTGTAGCTTTCGAGAGCTGCGTTCCGTTAACATAGCGTGCACGGAGCTGCAGTCACCTCTTGAGAAATCGATTTCTTTCTGATTGGAAGTCGCAGGCTGGGCTTCGGACGTAGGCGGTACAGTCGGCTTTCCAGAGCAACGGCTAGACTTCTTGTTTATATTAAGATACGGGCGCAGTGACTTGTTTTCGCGTGCCATATGAATATTCTGTTACAACTATAGGCCTTTTATGGCAGTTGGTAATGATGATGCAAGGCAGTTATAAGTTCAACACATTATGTCCATCGCTGGGCGCGAATGGTATAAAGGCTTAATTGAATAATCGTGGTGGTGGTTGGGTTGTTTATAATTGTGGCCAATGCATTGTTGACGAGAACAGCTCACAGCATGAACAAAGCCTACAGTCTGTGTTTGCTTGGCTGTCTGCGTTATGTCTTGTGTCCGTCCGTCTGTAAGTCTCATTACGACCCGTCTGTCCATGTGTGTGTGTGCCTAACAATCCGTGCCATTGTCTTTCAGCCGTGCCACGGAATACTACTGAACAGGGTCAGGCTATGGACCCCATGGTCACTATATCGCTGCCCAGTGACGCACTCTCCATGGCTCTGCTCGCATATAAGCACAACTAAACCACTAAATTTTGAAAACCACTGCCATACAAACCTGAAAAAGAAAATTTCTTTTTAAAAAGAAGAATTCGTAAATATCAGTGCTATAATTTATGATTAAGTAAAATCGTATTATATGACCTGTCTATGACCGTGCATTGTTTAATTGGCTTGGTAGTTTAACGGTAGGATGTTGGAATTGCCATCGTGAGGTCGTTGGTTCAACTTCCGGTCGGGTCGGTATCAAGTGGTTACCAGTTACTACTTGGATCGATGACTGTCTGTGCACAGGTAAACCATCTCGGTATATAATCAACACCAAGGCTAACTCAGCCTTTCATCCGTTCGGGATAGGTAAATCGAGTACCGGCTTGTCTCGCTCTGGTTAAGGTGGGGCGTGTTCATCTGTGTCGGCTGGCAGGTAACCCATACGGCAGGTGATGCTCCGTATCCGTAGCTCTGAGATGGGTTTCCCATGAAGAGCTGTAGCATTTAACCATCTGTAGCCGCCGTTGTGTGCTGGTGTGATGTAGGTGGGTCATCACGGGGTGGTCGTAGCCGCGGTCGTCGTCAGAACCCGTCACCTGGACCCGATTCTGAGCTGGAGCGAGTCTTCATCTGGGACCTCGACGAGACAATCATCATCTTTCACTCTCTGCTCACCGGAGCATACGCCCAGCGATACGGCAAGGTGCGTCAGTCGTCGTTACTTATACACGTGGCCTCGTAGTGTAGCGGTAAGACGTCGCACTTGCGTTGGCGGCGCTATAAAGTAGTATCCCGAGGTCGTTCGTTCACTATCAAGTGATCAGTACTTGGGATGAGTGACTGTCTGCAGACAGGTATATAATTAACACTAAGGTCAACTCAACCTTCCATCCTTCTCACCGGAGTATAGAAATCGAGTATACCGGTCTGTTTGACTGGGGTTAATATGGGGCGTGTTCACCCGTGTCGGGTGGCAGAAAAAGTTGTGTAATATGGCAGGTGACGTTCCGTAGCTCTGAGATGGGCTTTTCGTGAAGAGCTGTACTGTTTAACCATTTAAGCATAACTATTGGCTGCTTGGTCGTGTGCGATAAAAAAAATATAATACGATAAAGCAACTGGAGAGTGAGTCCGTTTACTGTTAATGATGGCAGAACGTAACCTGGAGCTGCAAAATTGCGTAGAAATTATATCGCAAGGATTCGCATGTAGTGCTGTAAAACAAAATTGGTGTCTTAGTTTATTTTTCAGTTTTTTTTCTTGCACACATGCGAGTATAGCGGCGGTGCTAGTGTGCGATTATAAAAAGACAAGTATAACGTTTGGCGTATGTGGTTTGGTCTGTGGTATACGATAAACTGTTTCAAGTCAAAAAACACGAAAAACTGGCGTTAAAAATACATAAATCGGAGACGTATATCGTATAATATCGTGTATGGCATTTAACATCCACTCATGAACGCGCTCCGCCATTTCGATGTGATGTGACCTTTTCTGTGCTGCACTGCCTGCTTTCGTAAGGTCACCGTGAGAGTAGGCCAGCCTACTACATGCAGTATAAACTTCAGGCTTGTAGTTACTGGTTTCACGCACCTTTGGTTATTTTGTACCGATATCCAACTGTGCCGCTTGGTAAATACAGAGCCAGGGTTGAGGCTAGGGTCAGCATTTTCGTTCAAGCAGGATTTCGGTCTAGTACTGTAGCTTCGGACGCACGCAGGACGAGATTCATACAGCACGTTAATTGTGTCTCTGCAGCAGCGCAGAGTCTAATTCCAATCTACATTATTTCATACACAGCGACGTCCACGATCAACTTCCAACCTTCCAGAGGGTGTCGTCTTACCGAGTTATAATAAGTAATCCCCATTTCATTTCCGATTGTCGCTTATTAATCAGTTCTCAATGATCGGCTGTGGTCGATTGGCTGAGGTAGCCTGCTGTTAGCGGCCGATGCTTGCATCTGTACGCTGCATGCGGAGAGGCGTTACTCGTAATTTCGAGTCTGTTTACACATCGCCGCAGTTTTCGAATTAATCACAGCCGTGAAATGACCACTAGTGGCCAGTGCTGCTGTGCGCTGTAGCTGCCAAGTGCTATGGGAGGTGCCTGTCTATAGGTGTTGCTGGGAGGAGGGACGGTTGGTTGGGACTAGTCGCAGGAATCCCTCTTCCCGCCCACCGAGGGCTTTCCCGTGCTGGAGGTCGCGGCGCGGCGACTCCCTGACGTCATTTAAAACTAATTACGTGACGTTAATTAAGTGGCGGGCTTGCGGCGCGGCGTGACGTCAGTAAGGCACAGTGTGCCAGAGCGACTGACCATGCTCTGGTCAGTACTGCTCAGTGAGTGGTGGTTACTGACCGTTGGACGTGCACCTGCTGAGGACGCTGACAAGTGTTATCAGCGAGTGTCTCGGATGTCCCGCCGCTACGACGCACCCCTTCTTCTCCACTATCCTTCCCTTCCCTCCCCCTCGGTGTCATCGCCGTCCGTCACAGAACACCGGCGGCCCGACCGTCCCGTGTGTCGGGTGCCTTACGTCGGCCGGTGTCACAATTAAATGTATCCCCATGAAAAATCCGCCCAGGGAGAGATAATCACGGAATTAATAGGTCTCCTCTTTATCAAAATAGCAAGCCCTATAAAAAGTCTCCCCATTATAGGATTGCCCCCGAAAGTCTTTCCGGGCCGACAATTTACGGTGGGCGCCCGGGCGTGGCGAATTTTTACGCGTAAATTTTCGTCCGGGGAAGACTTTTCTAGGGGCGATCCTATAATTGGGCATCGGCGTCACATGTCTGTCACGGCGTTGATGAGGGTGTGGTCGGTCGCAGACACTGCTCAGTGCTCAGTGCTCAGTGCTCTCTGTCCAGATTTACGACTTATCTTCTCGCCCATCTGCTGTCTTCGGCGTTATGGTGCGTCCGATAAGATGAGTCGTAACGCGCGATTGCGAGTTGCGACGTATCATGCTAAACGTCCACCAAAACACGATAACTGCCATTTACGTGCGTAGGCTGTGATATAATGCCCAGATTCAAATGCCCTACACAGCCTGTCGCCAAACGCACTTAGGTGCATTTTGAAGTCAAGAATTGATAACAAAATGCTACACTTTGCGTTCTATCACGGCTTGTGCGATAGCAACAAGCTGTTGTATAAGCGATGTGCCAAGTCAATGGGAAAGCCAAAAATTCGACCCCCACTGCTCTGACATTTTTCAACCGATGTTTCTGAAACACAAAACCAAGAAAGATATCCGGGATACGATCCAGCATGCGAAATTTGGTTGATGTGGAACGACGGTCTGAGAAAGAGGGTCTGCGAAAATGGCGAATTTTGGCTTACTTTTGGTTCTTTCATTTTTTGTACTGTTCGCGTCACGTCCAGATCACGACCAATGAGGGCTCAGAACGCGTGTTTCTGCGCAAGGAAGTGTTTTTTGGGGTCTCGATGATAAAAAGTAAAGTTTAGGGGTCAAAACTCCCGAAAAACATGATTTTGGGGGGCCTGAATTGGCATTTTAAGCCAAATTTTTAAATCGCGATATCTCGAAAAATATAAACTCGATCAACGCAAAATATGAAAAGGCAAGTTTAAGACCGCAAACGGGCTTTGTGGGTGGTCCGGCGTTATTAAATAATAATTCAAGATGGCACAATAGCCAGTGTATCATGCACAAACAAAGTAGTAATGGAAGTAATACGCAAAAATTTCATTAACTTAACTCTAACGGCAGCTGAGTTATTAATGTTTGTGCAAAAATCCAAGATGGCTACTGAGGACAGATTAAATGTCTAAGCTAATACATTACTTCGTGCTTATACTTTTGATTTTTGCTGTTTCACATCATCGCTTATACAACATTAAATAAATTGTTTGCAGTTTTTATATATAATATAAGAATGCACGACAAACCGTATGCAGTGAAGTCAGCAGAACGACAGGCGTGCAGAAATTATCGTGTATTGTAAGTAAGTAAGTAAATGATTTATGAAGCGCCAAAGTCTCAGAAAGAATCAGGGCGCATGTACAGTATTGATGCTGTTTTCTGTTTCCCTGCACGTGTGTCGTGCGTCTCTATGCAAGTTCTGGAAAACCACAACGAATTTTGATATCGCCTGCTGATGAGATAACAAACACATTTATAGAGGAAGGTGCGAATGATTACATTTCTGTATTTACAAGCTGGAAACAGAGTAGTAGTATTGGAAGTAATACGCAGAGATAAATGTACATGCATTGACTTAGTCAAACGTACAATTTCGCGTAAAAAACGTAAAAACGCCCACGAATAAAACTTAATACTTTGTGTACAGCGTAATAAATGAGCGTATTTGTTACTTTGCTGGGGCAATGAAGCACGTTATATGCATATTTCATTCACTCGTTGCGTTGGTTGAACATCGTTGTACTGAACGAAATACGGTACACGACCGCCGGGCTAAAAACACACCGGCTGTGGAAAATATACACACATTGCGTAAAGGATTAACGGAGTTGAAAAAAGATTGACAGCAACGTCAAACGATGCCTTGCAGCAGCCATGGAAACGTTATGTTTTTATTTTAAACTCATACACTGATTGATCTATCGAATTAGCAGTTGGATGTACGTGACATATAATAGCCAGTGTTATCATGTTGGTTTTGCATGCCGCGATAACCTGCCGATATGTAACTATGCGGCCGCACTAATAGGCCGCGTTACGGGTTCTCTTCGTCCGTCTGTCCCGTATACTGGTTCGAAAACAAAAAGGCGCATAAAAGAATCAAAAATAGATGTGAACGTTCCTTGCGACAGAAGTAGCCGGTACGCCGATTTTTAGTTCAAAAGGTCAAAGGTCAGGGTCATATGGTTAGGGTTTCATAGCTGTAAGCGGTCGGCCGCATGATGTCGTCACTGGGCCGACGTTTTCTATAGCTTTATTGATGACGGCACTTCGCCCGGTCAAGGCGGACTCTGGACCGAGAACTCATAAGCTCATCCTCTGCATTATACCAAACTGCAATTATATTTCTCGTAACTTACGTATAACTGAAATAGGCCTACGGAAGGCAGATAGGCCTATTTCAACAACGGCTCATGGTGAAAAAAAGAACATCTGTATCTAATTAAAGCTACGGACGCAGGCATATGTCTAGTCCGTTGTATATATCTGGCGTGTCAGTTCAGCGAATTATGGGTCTGGCTCGATCGGCGGCACGTCGACAGCTACGTTACGTAATGTTGTTATGACGTCATCGTACCTGGCACTGACACGTCATCAGTGACGTCATATGATTACTTCCGCTCCATCGCAGCCTGTTACCGGTGGCGATGATCGATCGTTATGTTAATTAACTCGTGATGAATGATGACGAAACTGTTCCAAACTAAAATGGCACTGTGATCCATAGTGACAAAAGTGATCATTACGATTTATGTGTCATTTTAACTGTAACTGTTAATTATGGTGCCAAAACCGTGGATTCCACATTTTTCCACTTTGGACGTCGCACTTTTTCCTTTGAATTGCACACTTTATTCATGGTATATACTGTACTGAATTGAACTGTACTTATCATTATATATCTTTCTATAAGTAGTCTATAGTAACGTAACGTATAGTGGTCTGTGGTAACGGAATTTGTATTTTTAATTGTTTTTGCCATTTACTTGCGCTTGCATGGTGAATCACATCGTAAAGTATCAAAACTTTAGACATGGCAGATGGTTAACACAAGATGGTCCTGCATTAAGTAGATCTCTTAGTTGGTGGTACCTACAAACGCCCAGGTCCCCTAGAAATTTAGGTGATGGGACCACCTATACAGCATTCTGATCTTTAGAAGCGATCTGCGTGGCATCGATTTAGTCTGCAGCCCGTACTCTGTAAGTCTGCGGTGGATCGGCGGGTCACGTGTTTGCTCAGCGGATCAGCGGTCCGATAATTCAATGTTTGAACGAACTCCTCACTCTTCGTTTGTCCCGTGCAGGCAGCTTCCTTCTTATTGCGTGGCTGGATTGTACTGTCCAAACATTTCGCTGTTTGTTTGTTGTCACTCTCTATGGCTCAGGAGTGCTTCACGAGTCGACGTTCAACTTGCCAGTATTACGCTGCGTGTATGTAGCTCGTTAGCCGGTAAACCACGTCACTCCACGGCGTCCCCTCTCACCACGTACTGCCTTCGTTGGTGTCGATCCCGCCATTAGACCCTCGTAGAACACAGATCAACCAAGCAGGCGGTTGACAAGTCCGAATAGCACTATAGTCCAAACAGTGTGAATGCCTGCGTTAGGCTTAGAAATAGGGATAAAATGCATCTTCGGAATGGCGGACTCTTCGTTTGACATCGTTTTTATGAGCTATGGTGATTGATTGTGTTCAGAATAGGCGTGAAGATATTAACTGTTCAGCAGTGGCGGTTCTAGCCCGCAATATCTGGGGGGCACGACCCCCGCCTGATGGCGAGCGCGGTAGCGCGAGCCTATAACGGGGGTCTGCGGGCAGAGCCCCCAGCGGGGTCCAGAGGCAGAGCCCCTGGTCAGGGGGTCAGGGGCGAAGCCCCCTGAAGCTGAAGCAGTTTTGGTTTTTGGACGTTCAATGGAAGCCGCACATTAGCCCGCTTTTCAAAAATCTGGAAAGGCAAAAAATAAATAATTTGTGTTATCTTTGCAAAAAATCCTGGGTGGCCACGAAACTGGGGGGCCTGGAGCAAAACTGGGGGGCTCTGCCCCCTCGACCCGGGCCTAAAACCACCACTGCTGTTCAATGCTGATGTGTGCTGTTTCCATTGACATCTTGTCGTAAACCTGATGGTCGCAGATAACGTGGTCGGAGAGAATGTGTAGATGTAGGGGAATGTACGATCAGAACTATGCTGGTTCAGAGGTTCGCATAGTTTGCAACTTCGTATCATGACTGTGTATTTGCGAACGTTTAAGAAGCGCACTGGAAGTCGAAAAGTGAAACAAACTAACCAACTGAACGTCGGCAGCTGCTGAAATATCGCAGTCGGTACTGTCAGAGATGCCGCCGCGGCCGACGTGCATGTATAGCTGATGGCTAATGGCGAGTGTAGCGACTGGTGGCGACTTGAGGTAAGTGACGATGGCGAGGAGAACCGTTGAAACCAGGGGCTTCTGTCCCCAAATAGATAATCGAAATTGGGCTCAAGTTCTCCCCTACCTATTCCTCCTCACCTTTTCCCGTCCCATTTTTTCTTCAGTTTCCTTCTCTATCATTCATCTTCTTTTTTCCACACTATCCTTCCCTTCTCTTCCTTTACCCCCTTCTCCTCTTTGCGTTCCATCTTCCTTTCTTTCCCGGGCGCCCCGCATTCTTAGTCCAATTGAGGTCTCCGTGGGAACGCTGTGGGCTTTTCCAGCGGGCCCGAGCAGAGCCCGGCCGCCAAAAGGTTTGTGATGCATCTTGAGCTTAAAACAGCGTTTCTGATGATAGCAATTTTGCATACTTCTTTAACAAAATTATCCGATCTGGGGCCACTGAAAATGCGTGAAATGAAATTTTGGCACCATCAAAAATGCACGTCGTGAAAATGCAAGACATGAAAGTGCGGCACCACAGTGCGTGCCATGAAAATACGAGACATGAAAATGCGGGAAATGAAAATTCGAGAAAAGTGTGATTTTGGTTTAGGTGAGCATTAACGGTCTGTACAGCTGCTTTGAAGTTCAAGTCAAGTCGTTGTCGATAATTAGT
>Ga0056128_1012305_pt1 | contig 10458 bp, 9 predicted proteins | sample WorMetLIZISLAND2_FD_71113 | JGI IMG/M metagenome (GOLD analysis project Ga0056128, IMG submission 71113) | Marine gutless worms symbiont microbial communities from Max Planck institute for Marine Microbiology, Germany - Olavius geniculatus... ... | reverse complement strand
TAGTAGAAGGGTGTCGGCGGCGGCGGACTGTCTTTGCGAAAGTAGGCTAAAAACTCAGAGTCATACGCCTGATCTGTCGCAGTGTGTACGCCTGGCCCGACCGCACGCTCGCACGTCTGCAAAACAGCACTGCCGGCAGAAACACTAGGAAGAGCACTAGTACTAACAGAAACATTAACATCAGCCTCCCGCTGCACATCCCCCATTGGGGGCGCGCCCGCCGTTTGATGCGCGGCCCCCGTTCGCTGCGCGTTCCCCGCAAAATCAACATTCGCGGCGGCAGTGACAACATTCGAAAAATCCGATGAACGTTTTGCGCAAAATTAATATTAGAAACATTTGCCGCAAATGCAACATCAAAACCGTAGAAGCAGCATTCACGACAGTCAAAATTTCCACTGGAGATGCAGCTGTAAGGGTTATCGACTCGGCCACTGTGTCTATTCCCGGTCCACTATCGGAACCCAAATTCTCCTGGCACAAACTAGCCATTGTAGGAGCTGAACTGACCCCACTACCGGCGCTAGCGATGGCTAAGCTATCCGCGGTAGGTGCGGTTGTAAAAGTTAGACTTTGAGTAAAAATTGCAACCGATCGCTGTCTTAAGTTATATCCGCTAATATCCATGCTGTGGGCCTGATTTAAACTACCTGAAGAGTTCCCTAAGTCCTTTCGACAAGGTGTCGGACTCCTACTGGACTAAGCTCGCCTCCGGTGGGAGGTGGGATCCTTTAGCGAGTGAAGCTACTGGAAACCCCGAATCGATAACCCCGAAATTAGAGAAATTCAACTGAAAAATAAATCGCGTCTAAGGAAACTTCGACAATTGACAGAATTCGACAATAGAGCCAAAGCGATAAGACACTTATGCACGGACAACTAAAATAAAATCGCTGATGGAGAAGATGGCCGCACCTGTGCCAACACGAATGTAGGTGAGTCAGAAGTAAATCTCAGCCGGTCCGGTAGGATAACAAGCCAGAAGTGAACACAGAACGCGAAATCCAATAGAAAACAGTCTTCTGCAAGCAGCAAATACAGTAAGTAAACAGCGACGGCAGCGAAACAACTTCCGCACACCAGGCGACTAGCTATCTCAACGAAAAAACTCGATATCGAACGTCAGAACTACGACAAAACTCAAAACTGCTATCCAAAACTGGCCACGTGGCCGTCAGCGCTAAAAAAACTGCTAGACGTGTTGTCACTTTAACTGCTACAGACGGAATGAACTAGCTAGCTGGCCGTCCGCTGCATGCACTAGTGCGTGGGGGGTTATCTAGTCCGCGCCGGCCAGGCGTAGCAGCCGCCGCGGGCGAAAGAGATTTTTCCCACGCACCAGCGAAACAGAAAAATTTCCGAAAAATAGCAAATAAGTGAATAAATCCAGGCGAAAACAAAATGAAGCAATTTTGGTAAAAAGAAATATTAACTAGCGATCCTTCATATTCAGTGATACTGCCTAAGCAACTGCATAACGTCCTGAGACCCACTCACTGTCAGTCACAGTGGGCGACTTCACTTTTTGATCTAGACTTTCGCTGAGTCTAAACTTCGGTCTAAGTACCTACTTAAGTCAAAAAATGAAGCGATTTCGCTGAGCGAAACTATGGCAAGTGGCGACTATTTACAGTCCTATACGTACGGATAGTAAGTAAATTTGCGCAGTTTGCTACCAAAATCAAACGCTTATAATAACTACACAGTGACGTCAAACGTTACGTAATTACGTCATTTGCGTGCAAGGCGCAACTGGTTGATTTATTTCCTGTTAGGTCTACCGATAATTTTCCGCCATTTTTAATCCTTTGGTTGAACTTTGTCTAAGTACAGAGTAGCTTTAGCTTTCGCTCAGCGAAAAGGCTCAGCGAAAGTCTAAGTCAAAAAGTGAAGTCGCCCAGTGTATTCTACGCACCCATAAAATAAATGTTTATTAAATGCACTACTATCTGTTTTTGTTTTTGCGTATGTTGTAAAGATACCAGTAATTGTGACAATGCAGCACCAGCATCAGCAATCACAATTATCACAAACGTTTTGTATCACGCCTACTACAGCAATGGACGGCAGAGCTTAATAATAGGAACTAGTCCTAAATAACTATAAACTCCTGCTTAAAGACAATAATATGGACCATAAAAATACACAACAACAAACAATACACTACATATCAGGTGCTGCTGCAGACAACTGCTGCAGTGACAGCGCCGTCTCCTCTCCGGTGACTGCATGTTCCACTAGCGGCGTTGAAAAACCACTCCCTTCACATCCAGGTGTAATCTGGCCACGCACGGTTGTACACGGACGATCTGCAGTAACACACAGCAGCAGTACTTACAGGCTGTTACCAAAACTGTGACAGTGCTGTAAATGTGACAACATTACTACAGATACAATCCGTATAACTTCCTACAGTCAGGTCATTTGTTTAAATTAGCCCTGTATCTTCTAAAAATATGACTCGAATCTGATAAGCATTCTGGGGAGCACACGGACTTTTACAATACATGTACACCGCCAAATACAACTTCCTGCATTCAGAGTTAATATAGCAATATGTTGAGATTGTTGGTAGAAAAAAACTGTTCAGTTCACATACCTTATTCAGTTACTAAGAACTCAACTGCTGTTAATAAATACACATCACAATAAGTACACGAATTTATAGCGATAAAGTACTCACTAGGAATAAGTGCAACAGGTTTTTCCCGCACAGAATACACTGAGTTAGCTTTTTGTAATCGCTGAGACTTAAAGGCTTAGAGTAAGACTTGGTCATTCTCTAGCGTGTGTAAAAATTTGGGGGCGCAGCACCCCCTAGAAGCCAAAATATGTTCTTCCAAAAAATGCGCTTTTGGTGGGTACGATTTCACATTAAGATCTTCTAGGTTACTGAACCAAACTTTACCGGACTTGTTTCGCCTAACGCAGGAGAAATCGCGGTAGATAAAATATTTATCCGATTTTAAATATCTTCATCCGTTTCGGAGATATTCGCCGCCGAACTTCAAAGTCGTCCAAAATCGGGCTAAATTTTGCATGTTTTTAGCCCCTAAAATTTTTTGGGAAAGGCCCCCAAAACTTTGGACCAACATTTTAAAATTGGGCCTAGTACTGACCATCGTGCAAAACTTTACGCGGGTCCTCCCACGCAACGCGGAGATCTCGCGTTTAAAATAAGTAAATAAAACATCTGGGCTAAAACTTAAGTCTGCTCCGCAAGCTATCGCTTCCGGGCGGACTAATAATAGCCAACAACAATGTTCATAGTCATCATGTCACTGGCATGGCAAAAGTTCACCCGCTTCATGTGATAAATGCAGAACAGCAGGGTGCTGTCGCCAAACTTTACACCAAACCAGGGAGCTATAGGTTCTACATTCGCTTACTAGTTGGCCAGTTCATGCATATTTCTTACGTCACTGTCACACACTCAACAAAAAAGGTACAATGCACAAATGTATGCCAACAGAATGTTAGTCGGTCAGCCATACTTTTTGATGCGACATTTTGGCCCGACATCATCAAAGTTAGACGGGACCTCAGCTTCTATGGTTTTATTGCGAGCATCTGTCTCATTATCTGTACAATATGTGCAGTAGCATGTTATGTCACCATAGGTAATTAGTTACCTAGCACAGCACACACAAGATAATGCAAAACAGTTTTGAGAAAACAAATTTTACTAACGTGGACTACATGAGATAAACTGTCATGACTACTTCGCAACAATATTTTTTTCAAAATATGCAAACAAATCCTTGAGGTAATGTCGCGGCGTTGCTTACTTATTTTTTTGACTCGAAGTTGGCCTTCACCTGCTCAGTAGGACAATCACGCCGCTGCTGTGAGAATGTTTACGTGTGACATTGAGATACTGTTCTAATTTTTTTGTGTTTTATGTTAATTGTTTTTGTAAATAAGTTTTAAGAAAACTCTGAAAATTGGTTGTCATTGGCCCTCCGTGACAGTTCTGGCGCAGTCGACAGGACTGACAGGATATGATCGTTTCTTCATGATGGCAGTCATTCAGCGGCGTGGTTTCGCCATCTTGGATGGTCCTACAGATGTCCGGCGCACTGTTGGAGCCGTCTACGCAAAAATGCGGTACGTCAAGTGTAACTTGCGTTAGCGCGTATGCGTGGTGAGCTGTAGTCTCGGGAGGGAGCTACAGTAAGTGGTACAGTGTAAACAGCTAGTGCACTGTACGTACACCCTGACTGGGTGGGGGGAGTTGTGATTTGGCTCCCTGTGGCACAGTGGTAGCGTGCGCGCTCCTGTGTAATGGGTTGCTGGGAGGTGTGTGTATTGTGCGTAGTAATTGCAATCGCATTTTGGCGAGCCATATTTCTGGCTCTTGTTTATTTTAACGTAATTATCCATTCATTTTGCCGAGTCGTATTTTGACTGCTGTTGCTTCGGTGGCCACAGCTTTATCTTTCTTTGAGTCGCATTTTTGGGCTCTGGATTTGTTCGGTATCCGGTGCTTAAAATTTTACCGATAAATATGGATAAATTACCGGTAAGCGAGCAAAAAAAGCTGAGAAAATGCTCGGATGATAGGCTTCGTCAAAAGCTATTGAATGCTGGTAAATCAGAGGCAAAGGTTAAAACCTTGTCCCGTGCATGTGCAGAGCATCGAGCCCGAACTCTAGTAGAGGCCGCTTCGGTTTCGGTTAAACCTGCTTATGATCCCGAGGTGGAAAAGCTACGTATCACTTTTGAGCAGCAAAAGTGGCTGCAAGAAGCCGTGGAAAAAAAGCAGAGACTATTTGAGCAAGCAAAGCTAGATGCTGAGCTCAAATTGCGGGAGGAGGAATTAAAACGTGACGAAGAAAACCGAAAGTTAAAAGCGGAAGAGCTCCGGCTCACAGAATTTGAAATAAAGATAGAACAGGAAAAAGTGGACAGGAATGATGCTCTACAAAGACACTTCAAAAATGCCGAGCTGGAAATGAAACAGAAAGATGTAGATCGTCATGAGACGACAGTTAGCAAGATAAAATTATTTGGTGATGCTCTTCGTAATTCCGTAACGCGTATGAGCAACGATCCAGTAGAAATGATTTCTTTCTTAAAAAGTGTCGAACAGTTATATGAATCGTTAGAGGTTCCCACGGAACTCAAGGCTGCATTAGTTAGGCCACATTTAAATGAGAGAGCAAGAAGCCTGGTCACTACGTTGTCTGCTAATGTGGCAAAAGACTATAACAAGATGCGCGATGCCATTTTGGCAGAGTTTAAGCTGTCACCAAATATGTACTTGGATAGGTTTAATAACCTTACTTGTGGTACAGAAGAAACAACAGTCATGTTTGCCTCTAGGCTAAAGTCGTTGTTGGATTATTACCTGGAGGCTTGCAAAGTTAAACAGTTTCCCAATCTACGTGCCTTGATTATATGTGACAGAATCAAAGCAACTCTGTCGGTACCCTGTTTACGTTACATACTCTCTGTGGAGGCCACAAAGAAAAAAGGCTGAATGAGCGTGAGTGAGCTTACTATTGCTATTGCTATTGACAAGTACCTTAGCACACATGTAGGCGATAGACCTCGTGCTTATGCTATTAATACCACAGGTCCACAAAATGCTAATAAGGCACCTGGTGGGATAAAATCGTTTGGAAAGGTATCACCACCTGAACCTACCCATCCAGGGAATGCTATCAACTCGAATGTTAGACAGGGATGTTAGACAGGGACAGGCTGGGTCTTCTTCTTCCATGGGTGGTGGCATTAAGCGATGCCATATATGTAACAGTCCCAACCATCTACAGGCCCAGTGTCCCAACAATCCAATAAAGACTCACGGTACAGCTCACAGCAATAATTTTCGTAACGTGAAGAAGGTTAACGCCATCCAAGTCTCATCTAATGCAAAACGTACTCGGGGTGGTTATCGTAACTGTGTCAAACAGAGAATGACAGTCCCGAGTTTAACTCCGACTTGTCAAACGACGGTACAAATAAGATGTCGGTGCAGGAAAATGCAATCGCAGAGGCTGCTGCACTTTTTTGGGAGTAATCCCTCCGGTCACGCTTCTGTTAATAAAGTTGTGGCGGTCGTTAAAGAACCGCAAAATCTTGATAGTTTAGAGTCGGCTATGCCTGACTCAGGTAATGTAAGTAAGCAGAAATCAGCTTCCCAGGGTGTTCCACTGGAACAGATGTCACAGTTATCTTACTTACCTGTTAGAATTAGCGAAGCACCATCTACTAGTAAATATCGGGTGGTTAATGCTTTGATGGATTCAGGGAGTGAGATTGCAGTCGTGTCTCGCAAACACGTAACTGATTTTGATTGCACACCTTTGGCTAAAGTTCAGTTACGTGCCTTCATAGGTACAGCTGTAGAAGCCGATGTGGTTAAACTGTACGTTAAGCGTGCATGTGATAACGGTAAAAACGGTCGATGCATCGCCGTCTGTTGTGCTGTTTGTGATGATACGCGGGAAAATTTAATATTAACTTCCTCTATCATAAGCAAATTGTGTGCATCGCATGTGAATGCATGTGTCACGATTAACTCTTTCCCAAGGGATGAGGAAAGACCTGAGTGAGCTATCAACATGGATAGTCACACGGATTCCCAGGGAAGTCCTGTGGATAATATTGGCTAAGGTCCTGTTAATAATAATAGCAATGGTGCTCAGAACAATATGCCCCGGCCACATGTTGACCAAGACAGAGATGAAAGAGACGGTGGGGAGACGGATGCCGCACGTACTCCGGGGGGTACAATCGCTGATGATAGGGCGGTTAACCCTCAACAACCATTTGAGAATGATATACTCCACACAGTTGACACTCATGGTGGTCACTCAGTGTCAGCAGATGAGTATGATACTGATGGGCTTGTGGATAAAACAGATGCTAGTAGTGCTTCAGGTGAGGAACTGAGAGTAAAGCAAACAAGAAATAAAACTCTTAAAGGGCCTTGGAAGCTAGTTTCCAAAGGCAGTGGTAATTTTTTTGTAAAAAGTGGTCTGCTTTATCACAGAGAAATGATACTAGGTCAAGAGTTTGATCAAATATGTCTGCCCTGTGAGCGTAGAAAGCAAGTGATGGAACTTGCGCATGACATTGCGGGTGGTCACTTAGGTGCCAAAAGGACATGTGAACGAATTAAATTGTCTCTTTGGTGGCCCACGATGACACGTGATGTAAAAACCTATGTGCAGAAGTGTGAGACGTGTGAGAAAAAAGCCCTTGTAACTTTGTTCGATCGTGTACCTATAACCGCTATACCCCGTAATGACCGTGTTTTCACACATTGGTATATGGACTGCATGGGTCCTTTGTTCAATTACAAAGTTAAGTATCATTACGCACTGATAATGGTAGATTCTGCCAGCCGATGGCCCGCATGTTTTCCATTGCGTTCTCTTAGTGCTAAAGCTGTGTGTGAAGCTATACTGCAATTATGGCAATTCACAGGATGCGGGGATGTGGTATCCTCGGATTGCGGCATTAATTTTACAAGCCAATTGACTCGTGAATTTATGACAAAACTAGGTTGTAGTCCTAGGTTTGCTACACCAGGGCACCCGCAAGCGTGTGGTCTTGCTGAGCATATGGTAGGAACGGATAAAGGTATGGTTAGTAAGATGGCTGCTGATCATCCTAAAATCTGGTACAAATACCTCGAATATGTCCTGTGGGCTTTACGCGAGATTCCGAATGAAACCATGGGTGTCTTACCTTGGGTGATGGTGTTTGGCCATTTGCCTCGTGGACCCCTTGCCGTATTGAAAAAGTCTTGGTGTGGAGGAAAAACACTTTCTTTAAATCTAGGAAAGTCCACCACTGATTTCTTAAATGACTTACGTCAGAAGTTAGCAATAGCACAAAACTATGCACAGTCTCACTCTGATCGCGAACAACACCGTTATGTAACCCGGTATAATTTGCGAAGCGCTGACAAACATTTCACTGTGGGAGAACAAGTCTTAATTCTCTATAAAGACTCTACAGCTAGTCGTGTCTTTTCTCGTTGGAAAGACCCCGCAACTGTTGTTGAGGTTATTTCTTCCTATAGTTACTTGGTAGAGATGGACGGTGCTCGTAGGGTCTTTCACGCAAACCATCTTCGCAAATTTTATTTGCAAGGAAATGCGGTTACCTGTAATTCTTTGATAGTTAATGCTATATCTCGCGGTTCTTCTCTTGGTGTAGATACGTTCGAGAGGAAGATCAAGACTTTGGTCATGTTCAGTTCTCGAGGCCTCTTAACACCAATTCTAAATTTAAACTGCTACCCAGTCAGAGAATTGACTTGGAAACTTTGAGTCACTTATCTGAGCAACAACGTTTTGAGCTGTTGACTTTGCTTGATCGGTATCCAGATTGTTTTTTTAAAACCCCTGGTTTTACCAACAAAGCAGAACACTTTATACCGATCTCTGATGATTTTAAACCCAAGAGGTTGAGGGCGTATTGGGTTCCCGAACGATTAAAACCTTAGGTAAAGCAGCAATTAGAGGAAATGCTGCAGCAAGGTATTATCACGCCTTCTCAAAGTCCTATGGCTAGCCCTCTTGTGTGCGTTCTTAAAGGTAAAAACGGTCGCGATTGGGTTAGGCTAGCCGTGGACTATCGCTACGTAAATAGGTTCACGGAAGGAGATGCATTTCCGGTTCAGGATATCTCCTCGCTGATTCAGCGTATTGGTATTGGTAAAGCCAAATACATAACCACGTGTAATGCCAAATCGGGGTATTATCAAACACCTGTTTATCGAAGTCACCGATGGCTCACAGCCTTTGTGTGCGATGAAGAACTTTTTGAATTTACACGCACCCCTTTTGGGATGAAGTCGAGTGGCGCAACCTTTGTCCGTGCCGTCCAAGAAATTCTTAAGCCGATTAAAGATTTTACCGATGCCTATGTCGACGACATGGCTGTCTTTTCTGACCAGTGGTGTCTGAATCTTAGGGACCTTGAGGAATACCTCAAAGTGATACGGTCTTCTGGCATTACCCTGACTTTGAGAAAGTGCAGATTTGCTTAGAGGGAAGTAAAGTTCTGTGGTGAACTTGTTGGTAGTGGCAAGAGGAGGGCAAATCCCGAGAAGTTGTCGGTGGTCCAGGAAATGCAAAAACCACAAACTAAGACCGAACTACGTAGAGTTCTTGGTTTCTTTTCATACTTTCATGAGCACATACCTGACTTTGCTCGTATTGCTAAGCCACTTACCGACCTAACTTCTAAGAAGGTTTCCAACAAGCTTCCATGGAATGCTGTCCATGATGTTGCTTTTAATTCGTTGAAGCATGAATTGTGTCAAGCCACTAAACGTAGCTTACAAATAGTTGACTTTGAGAAAGCGTTTGATTTATTTGTCGATGCTAATGAACAAGCCATTGGGGTGTACTCACACAAACTGACAGTGTGGGGGTTAACAACCCTGTAGCTTTCTACAGCATGAAGCTGAATGACACACAGCGTAGATGGTCAGCCATTGAGCGTGAAGCGTTTGCCGCGCTCTCATGTTTACAAAAGCATCGGTGTTGGTTGTTTGGGTTAAAAGCTATTATACACTCTGACCACAACCCTGTGTTATATCTAACCAAAACTGCCCCGAAAAGCTCAAAGCTAATGCGATGGGCATTGGCCATACAAGAATACGATGTGGTATTCAAATATCGGTCGGGTATCACCAACACTGCGGCAGATTTTTTTCTCGTGTGGACTATAGCTCACCGGGGAGCACTTGACTCAGGGGAGAATTTGTGGGAAAGGTCTCCGGCTTTCGCCTTTGTAGTGGAAGTTTTGTGAATACTAATGGGTTTGTGTGTGTTTTTGTTTGGTTGTTTGTGTACAACAACGAGAGCTGGTGCAGTGCACGGTGATACGGTCAACTCGGCATCACGAGGTCGTGTCGGAGTCACCCGTCGAGAGTTTCCCGACAAGTTCTTCCGACGTCTGATTTCTTTTGTGAGGGCAAGGACGCTATCAAGTGTCGCTGAGAACTGGCTTTAAGGCTGATGTCACTTGTCGGAATGTTCTGACGTCTTGCCAGAAACATTCCGTACAAGGAACTAGGGGGGAGGTGTCGCGGCGTTGCTTACTTATTTTTTTGACTCGAAGCTGACCTTGACCTGCTTAGTAGGACAATCACGCCGCTGCTGTAAGAATGTTTACGTGTGACATTGAGATACTGTTCTGATATTTTTGTGTTTTATGTTAATTGTTTTTGTTAATAAGTTTTAAGAAAACTCTAAAAATTGATTGTCATTGGCCCTCCGTAACAGGTAACTATATATATAACGCTGGATTCCACCTTTTCCGCTCAGCATTAAAAGTACATCGTTGGTCCTCATTTCGTTTGGCAGCAATCCAGTGGTGCTACACTGGCCGGCTTCTCGCACAATACATTGCGTGATACAAAATTTCGCTTACAGAATGCACTTTGGGCATAACTGCATAAACAAAGAAGATAGGTTTTTGTGCTGAGGG